>Ga0326597_10000682_pt1 | contig 58874 bp, 58 predicted proteins | sample RVTome_12_FD_203789 | JGI IMG/M metagenome (GOLD analysis project Ga0326597, IMG submission 203789) | Soil microbial communities from uranium-contaminated site in the Upper Colorado River Basin, Wyoming, United States - RVT100D185 | ecosystem: Environmental > Terrestrial > Soil > Contaminated >...
CGCCAGTATTCGTGCGCGCGAAGGAGTTGCCGGACAATTCCCTGATCCTCGGGTTCGTCGATGCGGACCAGAACAATCGGCATGTCGCCGGAAATTCCGTGCCGCCAGAGTGCCGAGGGTCCCCGGGTGTTGCCTGTGAGCACCGTGGATGAAGGCCGCAGCGTAGGGTCCGAGTACAAGATCCGACTGGCGAGATCCTGGAAGAGGTAGGCCTCATCGGGATCGATGCCGAGATGGTGTAACTGGACCTGGGCCTGCGTCCACGCCAGCGTAGCGGCACGCTCAAACGTTGCCGGATTGTTGTACTCGTCGGCCAAGGCGAGCGCCTTGTCGCGGGATGAAGCGATGAGCGTCGAGAAGGTGACCCGCGCACTGGCTCCCGGCGCAAGCCGCACGCGGCGCCGCAGGCTGACGATCGGGTCGAGTACTGCGCCGACCGTGTTGGAGAGTGGGTGGCCGTCGATGACCGACATCGGCGTTCGGATGCCGCGTCCGCGGCCGAGAAATCGGGCGCGGTCGGTCTCATATTGCAGCTCGCCGACGGTTTCCCCTTCGGCGACGACTACGTGCGCCGCCCAGACCTGGGACTCGCCGTGTGACCGTGGCCGGCGCGTAGCGAGCAGGGCGCCGAGTTCGGAAGCAAATTCCGTCTGCACAAACAGGTTGGAAAACGTCGGGTGGGCGAGGTCGGCGGCGGGTGGCGCCAGGACGATTTCGGCGTATGAGGTCAGCTCGATCTCTCGGGTTCGCAGCCCCAGATTCGTGAGCGACACCCGGCGCACCTCGGCGTCGTGCTCCGGCGAAACGACGACTTCAAGCGTGGTCGCAATCGCGCCATCGCGCCGCCGGATCTCGACGTGATCCTCGGAAAAAGCCACTTCATAGCTGTCCGGTTCAACCCCGCTCGGTTGGTATGCGGCAGACCAGAGCTGGCCGCTGTGTCCGTCGCGAATAAAAACGTGCGTACCCCAGGCATCACGCGTGCGGTCCTCGCGCCACCGCGTGACCGCAAGGTCGCGCCAGTGGCTGTATCCGGAGCCCGCCGTCGTAACCATCACCGCGTATCGCCCATTGGAAAGGAGGTGGATGTCGGGAGTCGGATCGTGCGGGGAGATGAAGCGACGGAGGACCGGAGGAACGAGATCGCGGACGTTCGCGACCGCCCGCACCTCCTCGACCCTCGGCCGAGCGACCAGGACGTCCCGCGGAGTCCGTTCCTGCAAGAGCAGCTCCGCGGCTTGCATGCGCGGCTCGGCGTGAAAGCGCCCGCGCATGACGCCCTCGTAAAGGACATTCGCAATCGCCACGAGCGACATCCCCTGGTGATGCGCCATATAAGCGCGCACGACAGCCACGTCTTGGTCCTCGGGAACTCGCGTGGCCGTGTAATCGAGCGCCTCGTAAAAGCCATAGCGGCCGCTCGCGCCGGCCCCGGTCAGACGGACAAAGTTCTGCGCCGCCGCCCGGGGGGCGATCATCGCCGCCAGCGCCGTCGCGTAAGGGGCGACGACCACGTCTTCGCTCAGCCCGCGTTTGAGCCCTAAACCCGGCACACCGAAATTCGAATACTGGTAGGTTAACTCCAGATTGCGCGCATTGTAGGCCGATTCTGAGACTCCCCATGGCACGCCATGCTCGGTTCCATATTTCCTCTGACGGCGGACGATGAGTTGGTACGTCTGGCCTAACAGACTCGTCGATGGAGAGCGCATGACGAGCGCGGGCATGAGGTATTCGAACATCGACCCGGACCATGAGACCAGGGCAGACCCCCGGTCTACGGGTGTCAAAGCACGGCCGAGGTGAAACCAATGGGACGACGGGACGTCCCCCTTGGCAATGGCGATGAAGCTTGTGAGCCGCGCCTCAGACGCCAGCAGATCATAAAAACTTGGGTCGAGGCTGTTATCGGCAACGCGGTAGCCGATCGAGAATAGCTTGCGCGTCGGGTCGAAGAGAAAGCCAAACTCCATCGCGTCGAACATCGTCTTGGTAAGCTGGACGAGGGTGGAAAGGCGGCGGACCAGCGCTCCGGAGGCTGTGGCAGAACGCGAGAGACTCTCGATGATTGTATCGATTCGTGTCAGGGTATCGCTCTGTGCGGCGCTGTCGCTGGCCATGCGCGCGCGGAGAGTGGTGAGTTCCTGTATGGCGATCTCACAGCGGTCCGGCGTGTCGGCCAGAGTCGGGGACGAGAGAAAAAAACGCGCGAGCGCCAGTGAACCCAACGCTTCCTCCAAAGTCCCAGCGCCATGAGCGACGACATTCCCAAAGACAAGCCGCGCCCAGGGAAGTACCGTGTCGAGATCGCGCGCGTGGCTCGCGATGCTCGTGCGCACAGCCTCCGCCCAGGCGAGCAACTCCGCATCGGCGTTGTCACCCCGTTCCGCGGTCAGCGTGCGCGCGATGTCCGTCACGTTATGAGCGTGGGCCTGGAGTTCAGTAAGACGCGCGACCCAATCACCTGGAGTTACAGCGACCGGGCCGAGAGCCCGCGACAGAGCGTCGAGTGCTTCATCCAGGTGCTTGCGGGTGACCGTTTGCGTGCGCCGGTCGTCAACGATCGCGCGCGCCGAGGCGCGGAGGAGCAGGACGGCATCGGCAATCCCGGAGAGCACCTGCGGGCCAAGCAGCGGGCGGTCGATGATGTTCTGGCACGCCTGTCCGAGCGTGACGAGATGACCGGCGAGGTTTCCACTATCGACGGAGGATACGTATTTAGGGTCGAGCGGGCGCAGGTCACGCGTGTCATACCAGTTATAGAAATGACCACGGAAACGCTCGAGGCTGTTCATCGTGCCAAGCGTAGCTTCGAGCCGCTCGATTGCGGCCACGGTGCCGAGCCAGCCGAAATCGTGCGCGGCGATGGCGGAGAGGAGATACAACCCGAGGTTGGTGGGCGACGTGCGGTGGGCCACGACCGGTGTTGGATCTTCCTGAAAATTATCGGGAGGAAGGGCGTGGTCTTCCGGGCCGACAAAGGTCTCGAAGAACCGCCAGGTACGACGCCCGGTCAACCGGAGCGTGCGAACGTCATCCGGCGAAAGAGGCCGAGCAGCCGCGGCGCGCGGTGGCAGGCTGATCCAGTATGCCACCATGGGCGACAGAGCCCAGAGAATAGCGAACGGCGCCGCAATCGACCAGGCTTCCGGCGGCCGGAACACAACCAGGAGGCCTACTGCGGCGGCGAGCGCCACCGTCCCGTTCATTCGGCGATAAAAGCTGGCAAGCATGAGATCGAAACCAGATTTCGCTTGCGCTGCAGTCACCCACTCGAGTAACTTTCGGCGTGTCACATAGACACGGAAGAGCGTCCGGACGATCGCGTCGGTCATCAGCCATGCCTGGTCGGCAAGTAACGTTACCGTAAGTCCCACGTGCGACGCCGCAAGGACTAGGTCCGTGCCGACCGCCCGCCAGTGGCTGCGTTTTGAAATCCCGCGGCGATGCGGGATCAGTCCAGTCAGGACTGGCAAAAGTAGTGGGAGAGCGATGGTAGCGAGAATGAAAGTCGTCCAGATTACAGGCGAGGCGAACGGCAGCGTCCACCCGGCGATCAAGGTCAGAAAGGCGGCCGGTGCCGACAGCGTGCGCCGGAGGTTATCGAGCATCTTCCAACGGCCGATCAGGGGAATCGAGTTGCGGATCCGACCGCCGCTCGTTTCCGGTGCGCGCCCAATGATCCAGGGAAGCAACTGCCAGTCGCCGCGGGCCCAGCGGTGTTGACGGACCACGCCGACCTCGTAGTGCGAGGGAAACTCCTCGAAGAACTCGATATCGGCGACGAGCCCCGCCCGCGCAAAGATGCCTTCAAAGAGGTCGTGACTCAATAAGGCATTCTCCGGCACCCGCCCGGCGAGGGCGACCTCGAACGCATCGACGTCGTAGATCCCTTTCCCCGTGTAGGAACCTTCGCCGAAAAGGTCCTGGTAGACGTCGGAGACGGCAGAGGCGTACGGGTCAACGCCAGCCGGGCCCGAGGAGATCCTCTGGAAAAGAGAGCCTTCGCGATCGGTCGGTAGCGTCGGCGTCACGCGCGGCTGAAGCACGGCGTACCCCTCAACGACTCGGCCGACACGAGGGTCAAACCTCGGCCGATTGAGGGGATGCGCCATTGTGCCGACCAATCGAGCGGCGGACCCCTGCGGCAACCGTGTATCGGCATCCAGTGTAATGATGTAGCGAACTCCGGAAGGCACGAGAGGTGCCCGACCCCCCGTCGGCACGAAGGTAGTGTCTGTGGCACCGCGAAGTAGGCGGTTCAGTTCATGAAGCTTCCCGCGTTTGCGTTCCCACCCGATCCACTTCCGCTCGCTCTCGTTCCAGCCGCGCCTCCGGTGGAACAGGAGAAATCGCTCGTTCCCATCCGGGGCGGGCCCATGGCGCCGGTTCAGCCGCGCGATACCGTCAACGGTCGCGGCCAGCAGCTTGCCGTCTCCCGGCATGGTTTCCTGGGGCGCGTCTGTCCAGTCGGAAAGGAGCGCGAAACGAAGATCGCCATCCGGATTCGCCAGGTAGTGGACTTCCAGCCGCTCGACCTGCTCCGCAATCTGGGCTGGCCCTGTCAGGAGAGTCGGTACGACGACTAATGTCCGCAGATCCGCCGGCACTCCATCGCGGAGCGCGAGCCTGGGCAGCGCCCGTGGCCCGATCAGCTCCGTGACTTCGCGATTCACCAATGCGCTCGCCAGATCCGAGGCAGGGATGAGAGCGAGAAGCCCGAGCAGCAGCAGGCCCACTGCACCAACTTCTGCTGCACCGGAATTGAAGAGAAACAAAGCGAGGATGACGGCGCTGGCAATTACGATGGTGCCAACGTACCGAGACGTCGCTTGAGCAACGTAAGCGCGAACAAACCAAGTCTTGATCGGCATGTGAAAGCCGAGTTCCTGCTCGAAGGCGACACGCCCGTGCGCGATGAGGTAATAGCCGGGGTCCGCGCGACGGTCCCCGGCTGGGTCACTAACTCCTTCAGCTTCGCGCCGGAAACGTTGCGCGTGAAAAACCGCCCGCCGGGCAACTTCAATCTCATCGTGCTGTGAGCACCGCGAGAGTTCCTCGATCGCGTGCCGGTAACGATCGCGTGTCGCGAAGTCCGGAGCGGCAAATCCGGTGTCGGTCCAGAGTATTGCGTCGACAAGACTGACGCTCTCGAAGAATTCCGCCCAGTCGAAGGCGGACATCAGGCGCATGCTGGTAATCACGTTGCGCACGGTCACGTTCGTCGCCGCCTCCCGCTGGTGCTGGGCCCGGACAATCTCATCGGCGGTTGTGCCCTGCGCCGCTAGATGCTCCTCGAGCCAGCGAAGAGCCGGCATGACCACCGGGTCCTGATCGCGCAGCCGCTGGACGAGTTGCACCACGAAGGCCGTCGCCAGCGGGGCACCCTCGAACCGCCGCAGGATCGTCGCCGCGGGCTCGATTGAACTGCCGCCGAGTCCGAGCAGGCGGTCGACCACCGCGTCGGCCTCTTGGCGCGCAGCCCGGCTGTGCACGATCCGCTCCGCCAGGCGCCGGAGGGTTTCGACAAGCACCACCCGCAAGGTGATCGCGACCGTCCACAGCTCGCCGATCGTCAACGGCTGCACCCGCTGGTAGGCGCGCACGAACCGACGGAGCGTCTCCGGGTCAAACCGGCTGTCGGTATGGGCGACGAACGCCCAGGCCAGCCCATAGACGCGCGGATAGCCCTGGAGGTGACCCTCAGCCAGCTTGGGCAGCTCTCGGTAAAAGCTCGGTGGCAGATCGTCACGGATCTCGCGCAGTTGTTCGTCCACGATGTGGTAATTGTCGACCAGCCATTCTGCCGCAGGTGTGATCGCGCGCTCTTCGCGGATTGCCTGGGCGATTGCCCGATACGATTCGAGCAGCACCCGCCCGTTGTCCAGCACGCGCGGCAAAAGGCGACGACCTTTCCGCGGCGTGGTCGTGACGCGCTGGGCGGCGGCAAGGCTTTCAGCGTGCTGCTCAAGACGCTCGGCGCTGAAGAGCTCAGCCCGAATCGGTTCTTCCAGCGCCGAAAGGGCAATCGCCTCTGATGGGAGCTTACGTAGTAGGTTCTGAAGAAATGGCAATTTCAATCCGCATACCTCACGGTCATCCTGGCACTGGGGGGCATTCCCACGCTATCAAGTTCCCCAGTCAGGGGGAACACTCACAACCGGGTAATGCTGCACAAACAGTACTTACAGGCAAGCGCGGTTACGTAACATGAAAATAACACGCGATTTACGCGTCACTTTCAGTCTTCGCTAACAAGGCTGTCATCCGAGAAATCATGCGGTGAGAATTCTCACGCAGGGCCTGCTCAACAACGCTGATCGTAGCGATGACCTCCCGTCAGTTCATCGCCTTCTTGATGGAGTCGAAGTTGAACATCTTGCTCCAGCTCGCCCCTACACCCTGCAGTGACGCCGGCGAGTTGTTGATCGAGTCGGTCTTAGCGGCCACGAGCTTCTTCTTCAGTTCGACCGCCTTCCGGACTTCCCACGCCACCCAGCCGCTTCGGTAGCTGTCTTTGCCGACGATGCACAGGAAGTAACTTGCGTCGCCTATGCGCGCGGCGAGGTCCTGTTTGATAGCCGCCGCCCCAGGGCTATCGACCGCGAGACCGAAGGACTGGTCGTACGACGAGAAATCGAATTCCTGGTTAGCGTCCCAACCGAGCAGCCGATCTTTGAAGGCCTTGTCATGGTCATAATCGTAGCCGACGAACACTTTATTCTTAGCCATGGGTCTTTTCCTTTTTGTCGACGGACTCCCGGTAAAAGAGCTTGGGAGAGGCTAACCGCTGATTGGCCAGGTCAAGTGGCTGGCAGCTCTGATCTGTTCCATGATACTTGCCTCCCGTCAGAATTTTGAGCAAGTTCCATGCCTCGAAGGAGCTGAACTGCACTGCGGTGTAGAGCATCAGCGTCCACAGGAGGCCATAAGGAACAAAGGTGTCGACGAGTTGCCAGAGCGATTTGCTGAGATCCGAATACGCGTACTTACCGATGGACTGATACCAAGGCGGTCTGGGCATTTTAAGATTCCTAGATCCTGCATCAGCGAGCATAGCGTGCTTCCGGCCGCCGAGAATATGTCCCAGTCATAATGTCTCTAACAATGTACCCAATTTCCTGGCCTTCCACTCAAACCGAACAGTTTACCGACCCGTCAGAATCAAAACACCGGCAGCGATAGCAAGCACAGCCAGTATCGTGCCGATGGCTGGTATTTGAATGGTAACCACTTGCAATAGGCCCGTCACAATGAGCCAGATGCCCAATAAAAGCATCCCCAGGTTCTTTGTCAGGTTCATATTGTTCATCTCCTTATGTGAGAAGCGCGATTGGTAATACCGCAGACACCAAGCGGCACTTCACCTGTTCATAATCTCACGATAGGACACATACAGATCGGATAGCCGATCTAAGGCAGCCGGATCACTACGAGCAAGTAGAGTGATGATCTCATCACGTTGGTTAAACAGCGCCTGTACCCCCTCTCGTTGGACTTGCGAGAGGGCCGACTCATTTCCTCTGTCGGTCTCGGTCCGTAAGGAAGTAAAAAAGTCACTGGCGGCTTGACGCGCTGGCTCATAATCACCCCGCCGCGCGTCAATAACGGCGGATGCAAGGGTATTCTGTCTCCTGGCCAGGCTCAATCGCTGCTCTGCCTCAGAAAGACTGGCGGAGCATTCACGGTACTTGAGCCACATTGGGACGAAGCCGAGCAGGGACGCCACGAGTAGCAGACCGGCATAGATGGTGACCCGCCGCGTCAAGGAATTAGCCTTAATCGGTTTAGGTTGCGTATCGTCGCTCATAGTGACTTCTTTGGTCGAGCGATAACTGCAACGCTTGGCGCAAGCGGATACTTAACTCGCTAACCCCCAGAGCTTTCGGCCGACGGAGTTGCAGCAGAGCGCGATATTACTACTTGGCCCGGCCGCGGGGTCTGTTGCTTCTCAGAGCGTCCTTCATTTTATCCACCGCCTTCTCCGCTGTTTCCTTCACCTTCCCCACCACCTGATCGAGCTTCCCCCTTCGCTTCAAGCGGTCGTTATCTGTTAGCACGCCCGCTGCCTCTTTGATCCGCCCTTTGATCTGGTCGGTCTTTCCACTCATTGCCGTGCTCCGTTCCTTCACCCTGGCGATGCGCGCGCTGTCGCCTCGTTTAGTTTTGCCCATAAGCAACGATCGATTGTGGATTGCTCGACCAGGTGCGCCCCTTGTGTGGACTGTAGAGTTCGATGCGCTGCCCGTGGATTTCGATTTGCTTGATCATGGCATGCTCTACCCTTCGCATGCTCCGATACGGAAACGACACTTATAACTTCGTCTATCGGGGCGTGCCGAAGATCGCGCCATTGATAACGGTGAACCCATCAAAGGATTCCCCGGATGCGCTGCCTGACGTGTTGCCCGTAGCTGTCTCTTAGTGAAACAAAGTGCGGGTAAACCGTCAGGCTTTTTTAATTGAACGAGCCCGCCGGCGATCAGATTCGTCCCCTCATGATCTGCACCGCCATCCAAGCCGCGACGATTGCGATCGCTAGAGTCCAAAGTAAATTCTCCATGTCGATGACCTTCTCTCCGAGTTATTATCGTCAACTCAAACTTTTCTCTCCGCCGCCAGCTACTCTCATAAGCCAGGTTGAAATAAGTTGCTGTCCAATATTGGACGGTCTTAAAATAAATCTAAACTTATTGGCGCCCGACGAATCGCGGATTCTATCTTCTCTCGATCTTCTCTTCTTTAGTCTCAGTGGATTTTCCCTTGCCTTCCAGCCCATCTTTCGTGGCCTTCTTTTCTTCCCTTGATTCCTTTTTTTCTGCCAGAGTCTGCTTGCCGCCTTTTGTTTCACCCCTTGCCTCAGGGGCCTTGGCCGGACCCGCCACTGGTTTTTCGACCCTTTCCTTAGCCTTCACTCTGGGGCTTTCCCCTGGTGCTGCGCTCGTGCCCCTCTGCTTGCGCTCTTGCACTTTTTCAGTTGGGGTTTTGGGTTGCTCCATGGTCTTTACGGCCAACTTTTTCACTCGCTCACCCTTGTTGATCACAGACTGATTTTGCTCCTTGACCAGCCGCCTTTCTTGTTTTAGTTCCTTCACCGCTATCCTGTTGACTTGCTGCGGCGGCAGCTTGGCGGGCTGGATCGTTTTTACCACCGGTGCAAAACTCGCCCTTTCAGGTTTTATGTCTGGCCGGCCGATGTTTATCTTCTCGGTCAAGAACGGGTTTTCTTTGATATTGACCGCTTCGCGCCGTCCGGTCACGAAGGTATTATGGTTGATGACCGTCACGCTGTTGGTCACCTTGACATTCCTGTAAGTGATATTGGTCACGTTGATCCGCCGGTTGTCGCGTTTCCTTAGGTCCACGCTGTTCGGGCCGTAGTTGCCATAACCGTAGTACACTTCCCTCGGTGCCAGCGGCACCCAGGCGACGTGATCACGAGTCCGGACCCACCCCACATACCCCGGCCCCCAGTACACTTGGCCGCGCCGCGGTGGCACCCAAAACCATCCGATACGGGGAGCAAAGGCCCACCGGCCGTAATGATAAGGCGTCCATCCCCAGGGCTCAGAGGATATCCAGACATAATCTCCCCCTCTCCACATCCATCTCCCGGTCCGGTAGGGTGCCCAGTCCGCTGCAACCGTCCTGAGAATCCATACGTAACCGTATTCCGCAACTTGTACCCACCTTCCATTGTCATCTAGATCGCTGGAGTAGATCCTCAGTTCTTCGGGGAGATAACTGTAACTGTCCCCTCTGGATGCGAACCTCCTGTCCCGTTCCGTATTCCAATTTTGCCAGTCATCGGGCCGTCCGATCAGCGCGAGTTCCGCTTCTCTGCCCTCTCCGAGTGTCAGGGTCCGGCCCGCGTTGACCCGCGTGTTGCCGTCTCTTCCTTCTACATCGACCCAACCCCGGAACACCGAGACGTCGGTAAACTGGTCGGGGACATCCACGCGGAAGACGGCCCTGTCATAGGACCGCAAGGATGATACGGGGGTGTCGAACTGGATGACATTGCCGCGCGGGGAATTGTGATTTACGTAGGCATGCCCCTCGGACAGATAAAACTGGGAAGAAGTTCTCTCCAGAATCAGTATCTGCAGCGCTGAATTCTGGTTCAGTCTCACGGCGTTGCCGGTATTGAGCTGGAACTCCATCCTCCCTCCCTCCGGCACCCACAACTCGTCCCCTTCATCCAGAGGCGTGTTGACGGCAGCAGGAAGCCAGTCACCCGCCTCGGCCGTCCTCATCTGGACATCGCCTTCCAAAAAACTGATGCGCACAGAACCGAGAGGCACTGAATGTGCGTATACTGGCAGTAAAAGAACCGCCATCACCAATAAAATGACTTTTACTGTCTTCATCTGGGACTCCTTTTTGAAATGCCGCACCTCCCCTACCACCTGATCCAACTTCCCCTCTTTCCGTTGAAAGCCAGAACTCGCTGTCCCTGGATCTCGATTTTGCTTCATTATGGTATTTTCCTAACCCTTCATAAGGGTTGGTTGCGACATGAGTGAGTTACCTCCCTATTGATTCGATATGACGTTCGGCTAGTTTGGGAAAGAGCATTTGTCTAATAACTGGACGGGTTTGAAAAGAATCATCGCGAGACCCGCGATGGTGTCCAGCCGCTATGGCCCGAGCTAGATAATCGGTCAGTTTCTTTTCATTAATGACGAGAAAGAGATCTAGGTTGGTCTCAATCAACCCAAGGTTACGAAAGCGCTGCATAAACAAACTGATCCGCGGCCGAGTCGTGCCCACCATCTCGGAGAATTCATCACGCGATATCTTCAGTTCGATGGGAGTGCTCTGTTGGTCCTGCTTGCCCAGTATGCGCGCCAATTGCAGCAGCGTCTTGGCCAATCGCTGCTCGCTGTCCGCCGTCACCAGATTCGCGATGACTTGCTGCTGGTCGGCGATGCGCACGGCGAGATAGCGCACGAAGCTCTCAAGCAGGGAATCGCGGCTCAAGCGCGCCACGAATTGAGAAGAAGGTATCTGTTTTAAGATCGTTTCTTCCATCGTGGTGGCTGTTTCCAGACGTGCGCCTGACCCGGATAAGCAGAGCTCACGGAAAATATCTCCCGCACTGTGGATGGCAAGCAGGCACTCTTTACCTTCAGGTGAGAGCTTGAGCAGTTTGATCTGCCCGCTCTCGATGCAGTAGACCATCTCGTCCTGATCGCCGCAGGTGTAAACGTTCGCATGTCTGGCAATCTTGATGGCGCGAGAATTCATCGTTTCGCGCTGTAACGAATCGCGCAATTGCTGTTTGAACTCATCTGCTTGAGGAGTCCGTTGAATCATGATCCTGTCCCGTTTCGAAGCTCACGTTGATTGCAACGGGAGTCCACTTCTTTATGGGCTTGCTCAGTTCTTTTGTCGTTAGGCGCCAAACTTCAGCGTCTGACACACTCCTGGACGATAGAGGTTTCTCTTCAGATTCGTCCACGGATGATCTGCACTGCCAGCCAAACCGCGACGAGTGCAAGCGCTACAGTCAGCAGCCATTCCATGTCGATCACCCTCCGTCCAACTTACTGTTAGATTTACATGGCGCACACTGGACGAATCCTCGTCGAGGTACGCCTTCTTCGCTCCGACCACATGCCCAACACGATTTCACCTACCAACACCCATCCACCCAAGAGAGGTGGGGCGTGACGGTCTTTGGGGTGTTCGTGCCGGCTTGGAAGGGCAGCCTCCGAATTGGTTTGTTTCTTGTTTACAGGTTTTTCGCAATTTCTGTGCAAGGCTTGATATTTGGAGTTTCGCGCATTTATTACGTTTACATTCTTACGATTGTCGTTCTTGGCAATTTCAGCAGAACTGAATCCGCAAGAATGCAAAATTCAAGAGGTCAAGCAACCTCATTCTAGACTTCGGGGAGGAAGCCTTCGGTGAACTCCAATCTGCCATCTTGCCGAAGGGTTGGAGTAGACTACGGCCGAGGAAAAACGAAAATGTGTTTTATATGGTGGACCGGCTGCTAGGTAAAACCAGCGGAGCAACCCTAAATCCTACCCATGTGGTCAACACAAAAGGCTAATTCGTAAGCGCAATGTCCAATTAATTGTTGATCGGAAGGTCCAATTGAACTTTCCATCTCGAAAAGCTTTTTTCCGACCTCTCCGTTGGTTGACCGAGTTATTACAACTAGCAAGACTAGGAGGAAAGGTTCGGCGGGTTCGGTTCATCGTAGGGATTGCCTTCATAGCCATTAGTTTCCTAGTGTACCCGGCGTATCCGTTCATCATCCTGCTCCTGCCATCTTCCATGAGGGTCAAATTCGGTGTGATTATTGCTTTCTGGCTCCTAAGCTGGTGCGCTTTCAGCGCTGGCATTCTCCTTGCCGGGTTGGAGGGGTACGAATGGCTCAAAGAGCTGTGGAAACAAAAAACTGGTGGCGGTAGGCCGAAGGAATAGAACGGCAATGGAATCTCAGCTCTCCTTGGGCAGCATGGATTGCCCGCTGTTGATCAGTCCCTGGATTTTCTTGTAGCGTCACGGCAGTTCAAATTGAAACGCCTCCGGTCTGATGGTGAGGACAGAGCAGGACGCCGTGCGCACCACCTTTTCGGCTACACTGCCCAGGAGCATATGTGGCAAGCCGCTTCTACCGTGCGTGCCTATCACGATCATATCCGCTTGCATGTGCGCCGCTTGGTGCACAATAGCGGTGGCTGCTTGACCTTCTTCTGTTAATTTTTCCCAATCGACTTTCTCTAGGGGCAGGCCGGAGAGGAACGCTTCCCACTCGGGCTCAATCTCTTCAGGGGAAGGCGGGGAAAGCGGCACGCTTACGCCCAGATCGTGTGCATAGGCGATCGTGTATGCAGGAGAAAAGTCCAGAACATGAAAGAAAACGACCCGGCCAGAAAAGCTCTTCGCTAGTATGAGCGCCTCCTCAGCGGCCTTTCTAGCGCAAGCAGAAAAATCAGTGGGGACCAAAAAAGTTTTGGCTTCGGAACTAAGAGGCTTCTTCGCCACCATCACGGGTACCAGAGCCTTGCGCAGGATCCGCTCGCTCGTACTGCCGAGAAAGGGCTCTTCCATCCGTGACGCACCGCCGACGACTATCAGATCCGCCAGCCAAGCCCTTCCGGCAATGATGAGTTCAACAAATGGTTTGCCCCTGCGCACCTCGTATTCCACTTGCAGGCGGGCGAGCTCCGGGCTTGCCGCTAACGCTTGGAGTCTTGCTCCGGTTTTCTGTGCGATCTGCTCCAGGGTGTAAGGAGAAGTGAGCGGATGCGAGATCCTCTGATAGGCATCGAGCGGCTCTACCACGTGCACCAGTCGAAGGGCAGCACCAAATCGATTGGCAAGAACTACTGCCGATCGTAAAGCTATTTCTCCGCCGGCTGCCAGATCATGACCGACAATAATCCTTTTTAGTTGTCTCATACGGGATCCTCCTTTTAATCGATCTTCTGTGTGCCGAGCCAACGTTTTCCTCCGAGACGAGACTTGGTCTCTCGCCGGAAAGGTAACGTCCCACTAAGAATCGCTCTGACTCCCGTCGCAAGGCAACAGGACTCGCTCTATGTAAGGAAACGTCTTAACAAGTCGATGGGCACCGGGAAAACTATTGTGGAATTATTTTCCGCTGATACCTCAACTAGACTTTGCAGGAATCTAAGGTGCAAGGCAATCGGCTGTTCACTATGTTCGCCGACGTCAGGACGAGCTGGCTCGCACCATCTTTCGCGCACCGCCTTATTGCTTACCCTCTCTGAGAGCTTTCCCGCAGGCTGCGTGATCAATGAAGCGCATTTCGATCTTTGAGACGCTCAAAACTACAAGAGCTTTAATGCAACTGCGTAGCCGGTTAGCAGCCCGTGGAAAAAAGCTTGCCTCTCCTTTTGACTGGTACTCTGATAGTGCCGAGACGCCTCGTCCAGCGCTTTCAGAAGCTTTTCTCGGCTTTTCTGTCGCGTACCCCCGCCAAGCATCTTATCAAGAAGCACCTGCACCGCTTCATCGTCCGCGATGATAAATCTGTGACCATGTGCCATAAGAAACTACCTCCCTCTGACGCCTATCCTGCACAAGCCGACCCTTATTTGAGGCACTCCAGTCTCGGTTCGATTAACAGGACCTTCATCGGGCACGGCTCCAATCTCGACACGCAGCGGTTCACCGCGAGCCCTAATCGACATTTCGCTTGAAGGGATCGCATCAGAGTAACCCGCAATACGATGTCAGTTCAAAGCTTCTCGTCTGCTGCCATCACCCTTCTTGCCGGCGCGAAGATTTCTTAGGTCAACTATGTTCGTGCGTAGTAGGTGGCCCGGGGGAGCAACGCCTCCAAACCTTCCGCCTCAAAGATCCACGCGCTTTGTGCTAAGGAGTTGGCCTTTTACCCAACCCATTTTTAGCCAACCAAATCACTCGATTTACTTCTTGAAAGGTTCTTTTAACACCACTTTCACTCCAGCAATGGTTCCAGTAACGGCGTTACGAACCTTTTCTGCGACTCCGGAACCAATTTCTCCTGCGGCCTTAACCGCTCCTGTAGCAGCAGCAGAGGCTGCTTCAGTTGCATCCACACTAAGCTCTTTTGCCCCAGCTATAGCGCCTTCTACGGCACCTTTGGCTGCCATGCCTACGTCGCCTGCCACTTCGGATGTCCCTTTTACGACGGCACCGGCTGTCGCGCTTATGGTTTCAAATACTTCAGTACCCGTTTGTTTCGTACCTCTCAGAACTCCTATAATAATTCCCTTAGCCCCTAAGCCCACGTCTGCACCCACCTCGACTATTCCTTGAACTGCTACCCGCACGACGTCTGACGAGGCTTGGATCACAGAAGCTCCTGTTCTGCCAGTTCCTTTGATAATTTCACTGGTAGCCGTCAGAGCTCCGCTAGCAGCAGCGGAAGTTGCTTCCACCACATCTAGTCCTATCTCCTTTGCCCCGGAGATAGCTCCTTGAACCGCGCCCTTCGCCGCCGTTCCCAGATTACCTGCGACTTCTGAAGCGCCTTTGACAACTCCATCAGCGGTAGCCCTAATAGTCTCTAATGCTTCTGTGCTCGTTTCTTTAGTGCCCCGCAACGCTCCGATGATAACTCCTTTGGCAGCTGCCCCAATATCGCCGCCTACCTGAGCCACTCCCTGAATGGAAGCACGTGCTGTGTCCGACAAGGCTCCTATCAATGAAGTGGCGACTGCGCCGGTACCTTTGATCGTATTCGTGAGAGTGCCGGCTACCGTATCTACCACAGCGTTCACAATATCTCCCGTTCCTTTGATTGCGCTGACAATCTCCTCCTTTACCGATTCAATCATGCCTTTCTGTGCCATGGCTCACCTCCTTTAACTTAACTGACGATTCTGTTCAAAACCATTATTTCATTTAAATTCATCGTTTCTTGTTATCCTTTCTCATTCATCGTCAACGATTCCGCCGCAGGTGTAGACGGTCGCATGTCTGGCAATCTTGATGGCGCGAGAATTTATCGTCTCGCGCTGCAACGAATCGCGCAATTGTTGTTTGAACTCGTCGGCTTGAGGAGTCTGTTGAATCGTCATCATGTCTCCTTTCGATGCCCACGATGATTATAACAACAGTCTGCTGACTCAGGGGGCCTGGTCGGTCATTTATCGTTGGCTCGCGAAACCTCGGCGGTTGAGGAGCTACGCTGATATTATCTCGTGGCCAGCGTTGTGTCCAGGGGGGTATCCAATGCTTAAGCTTTGTCCGTATGTACTCGGGTTCCAGTCCGAGCGCAGCGCAGACGGACACGAAGGAGAAGAGCCGGCGAGAGTCATCGCTGAAAAACCAATCCTCAGCCTCCCGCGCGCGTCGAACAAACCGCTGCTCCGTCTTAAACTGTTTCTGAAAGCAGAGAAAGGCATCTTCGAGCACAGCGTACATCAACGCGGTCTCCGGGCACACGATCGCTAGCCTGACCCGAGAGTTGAAGAACTTTTCCGGAGGCGCGCTCATCGCGGACGCCTTCAGTTCCTCGCTTGGTGTGGGGCAAATTCGAGAGCTTTGAGATGATGACTCAGCTGTTCCTGAAACCAAGTATCCCTGGGCCATTGCCACTTCATATGGGGAAGATCCTCGCCGCGGTAGAAGCAGCCATTCGCCTTACTCTGCGAGAATATGCTTTGCCAATAGCTCATCTTGTCTTCATCAACGTGAGGTTTTGTGAGGATCTCTTTCATCAGATCCTTAACACCGCTCAACGAGTGTTGTGCCAAGGCGCCAATCGGGGGTAATTTCTTTTCAAGCTCTTTGACTGTCATTGTTGCCACCTCCGTGATTCAGTTCTAACTTTATTTCATTGTCCGCCGCTACATGCCTTCGACCTGTCTCGGTTCGTTCCACGATGTGTCCTTAAGCATGTTACGCAGCCGCGTGATTGAACAGTTTTTGAACTCAAATGACTTACAGAATCTACGTCATGGAACATCCTTGCCTGGTTCGTCTTTGGAAAAATATCGCTCAAAGAAGGCTCCCAATGGACCGCGCGCCGCCTTTCTCAGAATCGCCTCCAGCTCGCCTTTATCCAGCCAAATCCCTTCACAGCTTTCGCAGCGATCTAAGGCAAAATCCATAAACTGATAGCTCTCAAGCTTCCCCGAACACTTTGGACAGTTCACTATCTGTCCTGCCCGCCTGGCCGCTTCAACCTTCTGAAACTCGGCTTTCATCCCCTCAATCAGTTCGCGCTCTTTCGCGGCAAAATAGCTATCTTCATTGGAGCGCTCGTCGAAGTTCAGCTCTTCTCCCGAGCGATCCTTTTCGTTTTCCATAGCTTGGCTCTCCTGAATTCTACGGATCAACAATAGTTGACGCATAATTAGGTGTCGCGTTCGAGGTTCCTCTCATGACTCTCACTATCCTTTGTGTCTGCGGATTTCTTTTTTTCATTTTTTTCCTTGGCGCTGTCGATGCTCCTCACTTTTAGAATCGCTTGCAATGCGGGTCTGTCGACGACTTCCTTTTCCAGCAGCAGTTTGGCCAACTCCTCCAGTGCCGCGCGGCGAGAGATTAGGAGATCGCTGGCTCTACTATGAGCTTCTGATAGTATTTTTTTTACTTCTTCGTCGATGAGCCGGGCGGTTTCTTCGCTGTACTCTTTGGGACTGTAAGTCGGCACCATGAGGAACGTGGCGGTCCTGGGCCCTTCGAGGGAGACGAAGCCAAGCTTCTCGCTCATGCCGAATTGGGTGATCATCGTCCGGGCAATCTCGGTGGCTCGCTGCAGATCGTTTTGCGCGCCGGTCGAAATGTCGCCGAAGACGATCTCCTCCGCTACTCTTCCTCCTAGAAGGACACAGATCCGCGCCAGTAGCTCGGAACGTGTCATGAGATAACGGTCTTCCGTCGGCAGTTGGCTTGTGTAACCCAGGGCAGCGACTCCCCTTGGGATAATGGAGATCTTGGAAACGGGATCAGCCCCAGGCACCAGTTCCGCGACCAGCGCGTGACCCGACTCATGGTAGGCGACGATTTTCTTCTCCTTGGGATTGATGACGTGGCTCTTCTTTTGTAGTCCCGCGACCACCCGTTCGATCGCCTCGTCAAATTCCGCCATCTCTATCGACTCCTTGTCCTGACGCGCCGCCAGCAACGCAGCCTCGTTGACGATGTTGGCGAGATCGGCGCCGACGAAGCCGGGGGTTTTGGCTGCCACGATAGCCAGATCCAGATCAGGAGAGAGTTTGACCTTCTTCGCGTGCAGCTGGAGGATTTTCGTGCGTCCCTTGATATCGGGACGATCCACCAGAATTTGCCGGTCAAATCGCCCGGGGCGTAACAATGCGGTGTCCAAAATCTCCGGCCGGTTGGTGGCGGCCATAATGATGACCCCTTGGTTCGGATCGAACCCATCCATCTCGGCTAAGAGCTGATTGAGGGTTTGTTCCCGCTCGTCGTTGCTCGTGAGCATGTTCACTCCCCTGGCCTTTCCGATCGCATCGAGCTCATCGATGAAGATGATACTGGGAGCATGTTTCACTGCTTGCATAAAAAGATCTCTTACCCGCGCCGCCCCGACGCCGACAAACATCTCGACAAAGTCGGAACCGGTCAGGCTGAAGAATGGCACACCGGCCTCCCCGGCCACCGCGCGGGCAAGCAGGGTTTTACCTGTACCCGGCGGCCCCACGATCAAAACCCCCTTGGGGATACGCCCACCCAATCTTTGGTACTTATCCGGATCTTTCAGAAACCCGACAACTTCGGCGACTTCTTCCTCGGCTTCGTCGATGCCGGCAACGTCGGCAAAGGTAACGCCGGTTTTTTTCTCAATGTAAACTTTCGCTTTGCTCTTGCCGATCTGCATTAAGCCACCGCTCCCAGACGCCATCTTCTTGCCAATGTAGCTCCACACCAGAAAAAACAGGGCTACTGGAATCACCCAGGATAAAATGGTCGGTAGCCAAGTACTAGCTATTTCTCCCTTGAAAGGAACTTTTGCCTTTTCAAGCTCGGCGGTCAGGCCGGGATCTTCTACGCGCACCGCTGTAAACGGGAAAGTTTTTTTGCCTTCAATGATTTCCGGGGAAAGCGTTTTTACTTTCTCCGGCGTGAAAATTTCTTTAACTGCCTCTCCTTTCATGTTGCCTTCAATAGCTGTCTCGCCGATTGCAACATCAGCGATGAGGCCCTTATTGAGCAGTGACTTGAATTGGCTGTAGGGGATGATCTCGACATGGGTGCGGCCATAGTAGTTCTGGATCATCAGGATCGCGAAAAATGCGAAGACGAAGTACAAAATGGAAAATTGCCGGTGTTTCTTTTCCATGGGCATCCTATTCTTCTTTATCGCTTCGTAACTGGTTCGCAGGCCGGCGAGAAACCCTTTCTGAGGCTCTGGCGGATCGGATTCCTGTGGTGTTTTAGCTGTCTGCAGGATCAACGAGTGCGGCTCTCTCCAGTTTAAGGACTTACAAATTGAGATTTTCATGAATCAGCGGCTTTCTCCTGTCTATTCGAAAAACTATTGTTTTCGTCAAAGGCCGAATCCCGGCAATTGCAAGGAAAACTTATCTTTTCAACTGCCTCCGGTCTATCTTTGATTCTTCGTTTAAACCTACGCCGATTGCCAAAGGATTGCTGTCCAATATTGGACCATTAGGAAAGAATTGTGGGGCTGTTATGGAGGAACCTGTCAGTGCTCGTGTCCGTCAACGAAGCACCACCCTTGACGTACCCAGATGAGTGAAAAGCCTGCGGATTTGACGGAGATCGAAGATCTCGGTCAAATACTTACTGGAAGATGTGCTGAGATATCTTGCGGAGAAGACCGTTAGCCTCGGCAGGAAATGGCAACGGCTCCGCACCTTAACCGGAATCATCGGTTCTCCCTCACAAGGTCGTGACCGCACCTTGCGTGAACGCGCATTCCAGCTGACGCAATATTCCGTCGGGTTCGCGCAGGGCAAGCTCTACGATTGCATCGGCGCGCGTTTGCGAATCGCCATTCGCATAAATGCGCAACTGAGGCGCGTTGCCCGACGGCCGGATATGCGCGACGTCGCCATTGTTGAAATAGATGCGCACGCCGTCGAGGACATTGATGCGCACGATGTCGGAGAAACCAAGCGCGGGCGTGAAGAAACGCGATAACGTCGCTTTACGTTGCTGCCAGTCTTCGGCTGGCCTTGCCGCAAGTGGCGTGGGAGTCGAATCCGTACGACTACGATCGCTCACTTGCGACCCGCCATCGAACTCCACTTCGATTGCCGCGCCGGCTGAAATCAGGTTGGCGAGAATGGCTTGGCTCACGGCCACCGGAAAGTTATCGATCAAGCCGGCATGTCCAAAGCGTGCAGGCAACCGGTCCCACAAGGCAGACAGGGTAATACCCTGACTCGCCGCAGCGAACAAATTGGCCAAGATCGGCAGCGTCGAATCGCGTGTCGGCAGCGCGGCCAGCTTCGCGCCGCTTAACGCGATGTCGCTGCCGGTCAAAAAGCCGCCGTTGGCCTCCCAGCCGACGATGCGTGCGTGTGTTCCGGCGGAGCGCAACTCGTCGATACAGGAGATGACGTAGGGCGATCCGATCTTGGTCTTCTGAAGCAAAACTTTCCGCTCGCGCAGGCGGCGCTCCACAGCGTCGTTGGCGCTGATGGGAACCGCTGCCGCATCCGCGCTGAGATACTCGGCAACGACGAGGCCTAATAGATCGCCTGGCAAGAAGCGCACGCGCCGGCCGCCCGGCTTAACCTCGGCGGCAGGTAGCACGGCGGTTACCAATGGCCGGTCGGAGTCACCGTCGGTGGACACGATCGCGTGAAGCGGCTTGCCTCCCGCTTCGGCAGCGACGGCGAACTCCTCCAGACGGTTTAGCTGCTCGTCGGTGACATTCTCCGTGTCGATGGGAATGAACGTCTCGCTGCGCCCCGCGGTGACCACCTCGGCGCCAAGCTCGCGCAGGATGCGCGCCAAGATATCGCGCCCCACCGCCGAATGCTGATACACGAGAACCCGCAGGCCGGAAAGTCCACCGCTTTTAAAGCTGCTCAGGTAACGACGGACGTAAGTTTCTTCGGCGGCGCAATCGAGCGGTGGCAACTCTATCGAGGATTTCAGCATTCCGGAGGCGTCGAAGGCCGAGTTGGCCGTAGTCCGGCCGTACTCCTCCGCGCGCACGCGCTCGACCTCGCGGCTAATGCCGGGTTCATCGGACTTCAGCACCTCGCCGACACTTTTATTGATTTTTATGCCGTTACGATCGAATGGAATGTGGCTCCCGGTCACCATCACGCCGGCGCGTCGGGTGGAAATGGCGCGGGAGACTAAAGCGGGCGTGGAAATCTTGCCGGCGTTTTCCACCTGGCAGCCCGAGTCGACAATCGCCTGGGCGCAGGCGCGCATGATGGGATCGGTGCTCGGCCTGAGGTCGCCGGCGATAACCACCGTGCTGCCCGCATGGATATCGCCGCTGCTCGACAAATAGCGGAGCCCTGCTTTGACATTGATATAAGCCTCGAGGTCGGTGATGTCTTTGACCAGGCCGCGCAACCCGCTGGTGCCAAACGCCAACGGGACCGGCGCGTAATTGAGAAACAATGCTCCCCTCCGTCTCCGATCAGTTTGAGATCAATGATAGACTGCCTCGAAAACGATTACAGGTCGAGTATTTCGACGATTGTGAAAAGAATCAGCGTGCAGCCATCAATGCCCGTATTCTCGACGCGATCGGCGCGAGTAGGCGACTAGACGCGGTCAATCGCCTGTTTGATGGAGTCGAAGTTGAACATCGTGCTCCATGACACCCCAATGCGTTGCAGTACGGGCGGCGAGTTATAAATCGAGTCGGTCTTGACGGCCACGAGCTTTTTCTTCAGTTCGACCGCCTTCCGGACTTCCCACTCCACCCAGCCGCTTCGGTAGCTCTCTTTGCCGACGATGTACAGGAAGCAACTTGCGTCGCCTATACGCGCGGCGAGGTCCTGTTTGATAGCCGCCGCCCCAGGACTATCGACCGTGACGTCGAAGGACCGGTCGTAGGAAGAGAAATCCAATTCTTTGTTGGCATCCCACCCAAGCAGCCGATCCTTGGCAGCCTTGTCATTGTCATAATTGTAGCCGATAAACACTTTATTCGTAGCCATGCGCTTTTTCCTTTTCGGCGATGAACTCACGGTAAAAGACCATATAATCGAGGAGTGAAACCCCATGTCTAGTATTGATCTCACAATACGCTGACTCCGGAACAATTACAGTCCAATATTGGACAATTTTGAAAAGAAATGTTGCCCCGCTAGTGGAAGGAAATACGTGGCGTCATTGAGCGATCGTAGCCGGATATCCAAACCGAGTCCGGCCAAGACTGCGTCTCGCCGTTAAGGAATCCGTGCGATCTAATCCGGTTTGACTTCTGGGGTGCCGGTATCCAACTCCCCACGACGCAGCGCTTCGCGCGCTGTGCGCGCGAGTTCTTCATACCGCTCGCGAAACCGCTCGAGGTCTGCTTCTTCGAGCTCTTCGAGGTCGAGTAAGGCATTGTGCGCGCCGCTCACCGCGCGAATCAGTTCGTCGAGTTTGAGTTGAACGGCGTGGCTATCACGATTCTGCGTATTCTGAATCAAAAAAACCATCAGGAATGTGACGATAGTCGTGCCTGTGTTGATGACTAACTGCCAGGTATCGCTGAACTGAAATATCGGGCCTGTGACGCCCCAGACCACGATGATCAAAGCGGCGATCATGAATGCCGTCGGATGGCCCGTGGCTCGCGCCGTCCATTTGGCAAAGCGGGAAAAAGGCGATGAAGAATAAATCACGGTGTCATCTCCGTTCGGGCTTCAGCTCTTTTGTTTATTGCCGGGCGGCAGCGAGATGATTTAAAAAACTTTTCTCTCTGCCGCCGGCTAGTGTCATAAGCCGGTTGAAATAAGTTACTATCCAATACTGGACGGTCTTAAAATAAATTTAAACTTTATTAGCGTCCGACTAAATCCGGACTTCTATCTTGTTTCGATCTTCTCTTCCTTCGTCTCCCTGGACGTGTCCTTGTTTTCGCGCGCCTCTCGCCATCGTCCTAAGCGAGCGAGAGCGCAAAAGGATCGCTCCGCATCAACATCTCTCTGATTTCATCGCGATACTTTTTCTGCTCGTGGGAAATGTCTTGCAGGAATTTAGTGATGTCCGGATGCTCGAGTCCGATTCGCCGAAGTTGCTCTGGTAGACGATCAGCACTGCGAATTTCATCATCGAGGGCCATCAGCAACGATTGCCAGCTGTTTTCATCCGTCGAGGGGCGCTCCGGCACGTCGGGCAACTTGCCTCCAAGTGCGACGATCTTTTTCGCGATCCATTGAGCATGTTTACCTTTTTCCCCCGCCAGCTGGAGGAGTTTTTCCTGATATTGGGGATAGTGCATCCTCCGAGCATATTGCTTCAACTGATCGGTTAGCTGCATCTCTTCCACATACCTCTGGCGCAGAACGTCAACGGCTGTGCACAACCCATCTGTAGTAAGATTTAGAAAACGGCGCCACCATTCCGACCCGTCTTTGGTGAAGGCCATACGATCATCCCTTTTTGAAAAGCCGTTCATACTCTCAGACAATCAAACGATGCGAAGCGAGAGTGTCGACTCGCAGACGTTTTCCTCTGTGTGTCGGTTCGATCATCCTCCACCGACGCACATTATTTCGGTTAGAACTTATCGCGACTCGGCAGGAATTGCTGTCCAATATTGGACGTAATCGAAGGGAAAGTTTGCGCGCCCCGAACGATTGCGCAGCCGCTTCAGGCGATCTGAGACGGATAATTTAATGGATCCTGCCATCGGTATGAAGCGATTATCGCAGTAATGACGGACAATCGCACCCGTGATGGGACTATAATCATTGGCGGGACTAGACCGCTAACTTTTCAAGCGCCGCCAAACTCACCAAAGTCATCGGCGTCCACGGTTCGATCGCTAGCTCTTCTTCGCTATTAGAATCGAATCGGGATCGAAAGGAAGCGGGCTGCTGCGGAAGGGGCCTCTTATACGTGAGAACCCGGCTTGGCGCAGCCATCCGAGAATCTCGCCCAGAGCGTAACAACGTCCTTGGGGGGTGTGCAAAAGAAGCGAAACGGAAAAGAGCGTCCCCCACTCGGGAGCGGTCCTATCCCGACTCATGAAAACATCGCGCAGGATCAAATGCCCCCGAGAGTTCAGACAGCGATGGAGTTGGGTAAGTAGGGAGCGGTTTTCAGCGACCCCATGCGCGTGTAAGACATTGGAGACGAATACGGTATCGAATCCCCGTGGCAGAGCGTCCCGTGAAAAATCCAGTCCGATGACCCGCACTCTTTTCGCCATACCCGAGTCGCTGACAGCCCGACGCGCCAGAGGAAGAATATTAGGATGCTCAACAAGAGTTGCCTGAAGGCGAGGATAAAAACGACAAAAAGCAGCGGCAAAAGTTCCAAGCCCGCCGCCGACGTCCAGCAGAGTCCGGCAGCCGGTCAAGGGTAATTTTTCGATCAGATAAGGCGCGATCTGCTGAGCATGGAGATGCAGACCGCGGAGTAAGCGCTTTGCCTTCGCGCGATCCGAGATGAAAGGTTTCTGGGTCCTTGGTCTCTTTCCGGTTATGAGGATGGAAGCGAGCCCACCCCAAATGTCCCAAGCGTCATAATCAGGCAGAAGAAAAGTTGCGCCGCCCCCACTAAGATGACGCGAAGAAAAAGGCGCATTGGAAAATTTTTCTCCGCGTTTCCTCATCAAGCCCATGCCGCAGAGGGCATTGAGAAACATCTCCCACCCCACTGCATGGCCGCCAAAATGAGCAGCCACCGCTCTGGGACTTTTTTCCAGCTTGCCAATCCAACCGAACAAATCAAGATGGGCCGCGGTAATAAGGACGCACGAGCGCCAATAGCTGCTTTCGCTTCGAAGTCTTTCAAGGTTCCACCTTTTACTCGCCATAGCTTGCCGTTGACCTCAGGTCCCGGTCCAACGCCCGCTCGCGGCCATTTTATAGAGATCCTCATACCCATCGACCATCCGCTCCACAGAGAAACGTTCCTCGACCCACTTCCTGCAGCGCGCGCGATCCAGCGTCTCGATTCGATCGATCATCTCAACCATCTCATCCTCACTGTCGAGTAGATAGCCGGTCTCACCGTGCTTGATCAACTCAGGCATGGAGCCACGCGGGTAAGCCACCGCCGGAGTTCCCGCAGCCATGGCTTCGATTACGACCAGGCCAAACGGCTCATCCCACTGCAGTGGGAAAAGGAACCCTTTGGCTTTGCTCATCAGTTGCACGATCTCGTGATAGGGCAGCCGCTCGATGTAGCGGATTCTATCTCCGTCAATATGAGGCTTGACCTCCTTGAGAAAGTACTCCTCGCTCCACGGCAGATGAGTGGTGACATGGCCGACAATGAGCAGCCTCGCGCCAGCCTTCTTAGCAATGCGGATCGCCTCGGCAATGCCCTTTCCGGGCGTCATGCGGCCGACGATGATGAAGAAATCTTCCGGCTTGTCGTTGAAAAGTATTTCGTTCATATCGATACCGTTATAAACAACTGGGATCGAATCGTCTCCTAACATTTTCTTTTGAGCCTGGCTTACACATACCGGAAGGCACTGCGGGAAGTGTGTTCGATAATATTCGTGGAGTTCTTTCTCTATATAACCGTAAGTGACCAACGTAGGCGTTGTGGTAAAAGCAGAAAAATAGGGAGCCAGTGTAGGCCAGTGAGCATGAACGAGGTCGAAACGTTCGGCCTGGCGATAAAGGTCGTAGGTTTGTCGTGTCTCAAACTCCTTTTCCAGATAGAAGGTTGAAAGAGGATCATCCTGGCAAGCGATGGGCAAGACAGACTGGAGGGTGCAGTCGACCTTCGAGTCCCCCGAAGCAAAAAGTTCCACCTGATGTCCGCGCCGGCTGAGCTGCTGGCAAAGATAATAGACGATACGCTCCGTTCCTCCGTACGTTTTCGGCGGAATGGAGATGTAAACGCTTGCAATCTGGGCGATCTTCATGCCAAGACCTCGGAATGACTATATCTGACAGAACTCGTCCCGAGAAGACCTTTAGAAGTGCCTGGTCGAAAATGCTTCCGTCGAATCGAATGTCGACAATTTAAACAGCGAGAATATTGTTGCGCAAGCCGAACTGCGTCGGAGTGAAGGCGAAGTTGAGGCGAGATTCAAGGGGAAAGGTAAAGACATAATGAAAGGAGCGCGATGATTGAAAAAAAGATCGCCATCGTCGCCGATCGAGAAGGCGCTGAGGGTGTACAGCGCTATTCACGCCGGTCCCCTCGAAGGGGTAGCTCAAGTTTGCTTCGAAAAAAAACAAAGCCGGTAAAAAAATACGACCGGGTTCCAGGTCGAGAACAAAAACGATATGAAGTTTCCTTTCAGATGCGGGCCCTGACACGGATAACTAAGCTACTCTCCAATGGCCGGCACCCCTCGACCTTCGTTCCCACCGATTAGATTCCAGATTCATAGGGTCGGTTGCTCTTATCGTTTTTAGTCTGGCCGCGGCCAATATCTTCGTAAGACGCGTTTCGAGCTCGGGAAGCTCGAGTGGTCTAGAAATGAAATCGTTACAGCCTAGCGCACGACAGCGCTCCCCGGTCAGGCCACGGGATTGCCCACTCACCGCAAGGATCGGAATATTTTTATAGACAGGATGTGCTTTTAAAGATGCTACCAGCTTGATTCCGATCACCGGCGTTCGCATGTCCAAAAGAACAACACTGGGCAAGTCGTACTCAAGCTCAAGCTTGTTCATTGCTTCCCGGCCACTCTCGGCAAGGATTGTCTCCCAGCCTAAGAGGGTTAGCGCCTCTCCTAGAAGATTGAGAACCTCAACGCAGTCTTCGACAATCAGTATTTTCTTGGAGGTCAACATATATCTATCCTCCGAACCAGGCGCTACCCATCGTCATGATGAATATGGAGTCTGGCTTTCATGCATACGCCGGCTAGGAAATGATTTCCGTCCAATATTAGACAATTTTCCGCGGGTCCACATGCGCTTCTGGGAAAAGGCTCGAAGCGTAAATAAATCAAAAGAGAGCAAGGCAGATGCCAGTGAATCTCGAAGCGGCAGTTTAGGGTCTACTGAGAGGCGAACTTTTCGCGTGTCGGGCGGGGCGAGGGGCACCCGCGAATCTTACAGGAGTTTTGGCCTCCGGCGCGTCTTTCTCTCCCCACACCAACCTGCTCTTCATCTTCGACACATGAGTCAGCGCGGTGGTAGACTATTCAGATCTGTCGGTCCAAGGATACACTCATAGCGTAGGGAAATGCCGTCACAAGTCGCATGTGGCGTGATCGGCGAGAGCATTATGGAGTCGAGCAACTGATCCAGTACGGCGCCACCTACAGTGAAGACGGGCGTGAGGTAATAAACCAGCTGAACGAGCGTGCCTTTGGCGATGGGGAAAAGCTGGTTTTCGCCCTGAGAGATTAAACTGACAGCACCTCTTTTTCACGACCGGTTAAAGGAGTGCTGAGGCTATTTGGCGGCTCAGCCCCGATTTTCCGAAATGCGGCAGTCTTGCCTCATTGTCGATGCCTGTGCTTTCAAGGACACAGGCCCGGAATGGAATTCTGTCTAATGTTGTACAGAGTTGGAAAAAATACGGGCGGCGCCGGGCAATGCGGCTAGGCAATCTGAGCGAGGTAATCGGTGAGCTTGTTTTCTTTGATGATCAGAAAATGTTCCTTATTCGTCTCAATCAGGCCGAGGTGGCGAAAGCGCTCCATAAACAAGCTGACCCTAGGCCGCGTCGTGCCCACCATCTCGGACAGCTCTTCATGGGATATCTTCAGCTCGATGCGAATGCTGCGCGGATCTTTCTTGCCCATTGTCCGGGCCAATTGTAACAACGTCTGGCCCAGCCGCTGTTCGCTATCCACCGTCACCAGATTAGCGATGACCTGCTGCTGGTCGGCGATGCGCACCGCCAGGTAACGCACGAAACCCTCGAACAGCGAGTCGCGGCTTAAGCGCGCAAAGAACCGAGCACAGGGTATTTGTTTCAAGGTCGTCGCTTTCATCGCCGTCGCTGTTGTTTCACGCGCGCCTAACCCGGACAGGCATAGCTCACCGAAAATATCTCCCTCACTGTGGATGGTAAGCAGGCACTCTTTACCTTCAAGCGAATGCATGAGCAGTTTGATCTGGCCGCTCTCGATGAAGTAGACCGACTCATCTTGATCACCGGCGGCGTAAACGTTAGCGTGTCTGGCGATTTTGATGGTGCGAGAATCTTGCGTCTCGCGCTGCAACGAATCACGCAGTTGCTGTTTGAACTCTTCGGCTTGGGGAGTATGTTGAATCGTCATCGTGTCTCCTTTCAATGCCCACGATGAGTGCAACAACGGTCGACTGCCCCTGGGGCTCGGTCGGTCACTTAGTGTTGGGGCGCGAACCACGGTGGTTGACGCCCACCAATAATATTATCTCGTGGCCGGCGCTTTGTCCAGGCGGCGGGCGGGGACGGAGTGGTTCAGTTTGCCAAGATTCCTCACGGAGCCTTAGATTAGGTCTGTTACAGATTATCATATTCGAGATAATGTTTATGTGACACCGATTTCAAGAGCTTGCTGGAATGGGGACCATCCGAGCCCTGAGAATATTAGCCGAAGGGTTCGGGATGACAAATTGCGTAAACGTCATTCCGAGCAGAGCGAGGAACCTTTCTTGATTCCAAAAGCCATCTACGATTCTAAATGAACCACTACCGGCAGGACGGGGGCCAATGCTTAAGCTTTGTCCGTATGTAATTGGGTTCCAGCCCGAGCGCATGGCAGACAGACACGAAGGAGAATAGCCAGCGAGAGTCATCGAGGTCGCTAATCTACTTCAAACGACGAGACCGTGAGAAGCCTTAAGAACCCAGGGGACCTGGTCCTCGTCGATGTCGTAGTTCAAAACCGTGATGTTGAGCCGGAAATGAGAAGTGTGCTGCGACCGAAAACTCAATCATCGCTCCCAGTTCTGCATATCAGGTGGCTCAAAGTCTGAATAGACCCGTGCTGAACGAAGTGCCGGTTTTCCCTCTTGCAACTCGCCGCTCTGGCGCTATTCTACCCTGACGATGGCAGAAGGTGATTACTACCAGATCCTCGGCGTCGACCGCGGCACTGCCCACGAAGAGATCCGCAAGGCGTACCGCAAGCTCGCGCGCAAGTATCACCCGGACATCAACCCGGGAAATAAGGAAGCCGAAGAAAAGTTCAAAGAGATTTCGCTCGCCCACGATATTCTGAGCGATCCGGCAAAACGCAAACTCTATGACGAATTTGGCGAGGCGGGACTCGCGGCCGGTTTCGACGCCGAAAAGGCGCGTAGCTACCAACAGTGGCAGCAGCAGTCGGCGCGGGCGGGCGGCACCTACGACTTCAATATGGACGATCTCGGCGATCTCTTCGGCGATCTGGGTGGTTTCTCCACGGCAGGCGCCAGAACGCGACCGGGTCCGGTGCGCGGTCAGGATATCGAGGCGTCGATGGACATCGACTTCCTCGACGCCGTGCGCGGCTTTCAGACATCAATAACGCTTCAGCGACCGGTCTCCTGCGACTCCTGCCGCGGCACCGGAAGCAAACCGGGAACAAAACCGACCGCGTGCCCCGACTGCCACGGCACCGGCAGCAAGTCCGTGAGTCAGGGACCGCTGCAATTTCGCCGGCCCTGCCCACGCTGCATGGGAAGCGGGCAGTTACCGGGAGATTCCTGCGTTGTGTGCCGGGGCACGGGCAGGGTGGTGCGCACCGAGACGATTCGCGTCAATATCCCACCCGGGGCCGAGCCTGGAAAGCGGATTCGTCTGCGCGGGAAAGGCGAGGCGGGTGTTCGCGGCGGACCGGCCGGGGACTTGTACATTACGCCGCGCATCCGGCCGCACCCGTTTCTTACGCGCTCAGGCAAAGATATATCCATGGAGCTGCCGATCACGGTTGGCGAGGCGGTGCGCGGCGCCATGGTCGAGGTTTCAACGCCGGTCGGAACGATCAAAGTCAAGATTCCGGCGGGCGCGCAGAGCGGCCAGCAGCTGCGCGTCAAAGGCAAAGGAGTGCCTGCGCACGGGCAAAGCCCGGCCGGAGATTTGTATCTGCGGCTCATGGTTCGCGTGCCGAAAGAAAAAGTCGCGCACGATGTCATCGAGAAAATCGACCAGGCCTACGGCGAAGACGTGCGCAAAGACCTGCGCCTGTAGCAGGGGAGCGAGCGATGCCACGAAAGTTTCTGCGCATTACAGAGGTCGTTAAGATCTGTGGCGTTGACGAGGATTTCGTCATCCGCCTGGAAAAGGAGAAGGTGATCTACCCGATCGTCCGGCGCAGTCGCAAACTTTACCCCTTGGATCAGGTTGATCGTATCCGCGTGGCCCGCCTGCTCATCGAAGAAATGGGAGTGAATCTGGAAGGGGCCGAGGTGGCGCTCCACATGCGCGAGCAGATGATCGCGATGCAGCGTCAGTTCAACGAACTCCTGCGCCTGCTCGGCCGGGAGTTGAAGAGATAGAGTCTCCTTCAGGCTTCCGTGTGACTAACCGCTGATCAGCCTCAGGCTAATATGGCACAACTTTCAAGGTTGAAGAGCTGAGGGGCGAAGTAGCATTTTTTCATTCATTTCTCGGCGAGCTCTGACTCGCCGTAGTCAGTCTCCTCTTTCAAACGTCTTGAACCCGCGCAACCCGGTCATTTCTAGTGTAGTGTCCCAGAAATCTCTTGACCATCGAGGCGGTATACTTTCAGGCTCCAACAGGGGTGGGACTGAAGCCCGTGGGCACAGGAACGCGAAGGTTTCGCCAGGCCCAGCCGTGAAAAATCCCACTCGTAGGGGTCGGGGTGGCGGCCCTCAAGCCACCGACTCATTGACCATGGGCGCAAGGCTCGCCCCTGTTGGAGCATCTTATGTAAAGAAGCGTTAGGGACACTACACTAGCGAACCCTGCGTCTCTGTGTGAATACTCCTTCACAGTAAACCCCGAACAACTAGGATTTATAAGCAACTTTGCTGTTTTTTTAGCTGTTTTTTTTTAGCTTGACATGCACTAGTATGGGAAGTTATAGTTGCCTGAATTTGTTCGGCACCTTATGTTAATCACAGCACAAAGAGGGAGAAAATGTAGATGGCCTTTTTAAAGCGCGGACAAGGGTTGATCGGGATCATCGGGATGGCGGTTCTGGTCGCCTGCACCTGGCTGGCAGCACCATCAGCAGCAGCTCAGAACTATAACTGGACCGGCATTTACGTCGGAGGGCATGTCGGGGGCGGATGGGCCCATAAGGGTTGGGTGTTCGTCGGCCCGCAATCGAGGACCGATCATGATTCCAGTAGCTTTATCGGCGGTGGGCAGCTCGGCGTCAACTGGCAGGCGCCCGGCATACCTTTCGTCTGGGGCCTTGAGGGAGATGGCACGAGGGCCAGTAGTTTGGACGGCCAGAGCACCTGTCCGAATCCGTTTGCCCGTTGCCGAACCGAGCAGAATTGGCTGGCCACGGTGACAGGGCGCTTTGGCTATGCCTTCATCGATCGGGCCCTCTTCTACGTGAAGGCCGGCGGGGCTTTTACACACGACGATTATTTCGTCCGCTTCCCATCGAGCGGGGTGTTTAATGAAAAGGCCAGCGGAGGACGGGCCAGCTGGACCGTCGGGACCGGTTTCGAATACGGCTTCTGGAACAACTTCTCAGCCAAGATCGAATACAACTTCATGGACTTCGGCAACGACCGAGTCGATTTCCACCGGATCAACTGCTGTGGGGGCGCGTTCGTGGAAACCGCGGACATCAAGCAGAAAAACCACGTTGTGAAGTTCGGCATCAACTACAGGTTTAACTTGGGTCCGGGGAAGGGATAGGTCGTCGCCAAGTAATGATCGGTCGTGATATCACGCAAAGCCCTGGGTAACTGCCCGGGGCTTTGTATTTGGGTCGCCGCCTGCCTGAGTCCTGCGGAAAAAGTTTCATACTCCGCTCCACCACCTATCCACGCCTAATCTGCTGCCGTCTATTCCGCGCAATGGAGACCGCGAGATGTTTGGCTTAGTAGGACGGCTCGGGAGAATAAGAATACGACCGACAACGCATACATCTCAGATTTCGAAATCGCCAGCCGTAGCGGCAGATCGCCGGCCGGTTCGGAGGGTGCCTTCACAATCCGAACCGCTTGAGGAGCAAGGGCCTCTCGATGGGCGCGGCCTCTGCCAACTTCGGCGGCAAGGGTCGACCAACGTGCATCGGGATGACGCGCTTTCGTACTTCTTCACCAGACCGTCGCTGGCGTATGATTCAGTCTCCTGTTCACTGATTTACTGAGCATTGCCGCCTAGGGATTGTCATCAATCCAAGCTTTCGCCATCTCGGTCATAAACCTTTCCGCATCCTGCCAATTTTCGAACTGAACCAGAGGGCCGGTTATCGTGTGCGATTCTCGCACACCGTGGGTTCTCCAACTGACGTCAGCCATGGGAACCCAAAATGTAGTCGCTTCGTCGAAGTGTGCGAAGTTGACGATGAAGCGATCTTTGTAGAGCAAGTTGGCCATAAAGGGAACCTCCCTGTTCGAGCTTCCGGTCCCACCGATCCGGGTCCTAAGCTCGGACAAAAAATTCTAAATCACTTCAACCCTGGTACTTCACTGGGCGACGTGGAGCCTCACGGGCAAACCCGTGGCACCTTTCGCTACGCCCGTGGGGCGAAATCCTGAGCAAGAGCGCCCGGCCAAGGCCGGGGCTCGCGTCGAAGGGTCGATAACGTCCAAGATGCTCATTTACAGAGGGAAAAATCGTTTTGCTATCAAGATGAGTCACTAGCTATGATCGGGACGATCCGGAGGGGGGATAGGCTCCTCTCCGAACCGGCAGGTCTGTCTGCTCAGGCCGCTTTAGCGGCGATCTGGTGGGAAGTCGAATTCGCGACCTCAAAGGACTCGACTCTAGAAGTACCTTCAACCACCTTAGACAGCATCTTCACGATCTCAGGATACTTCTCGCGGTTGTAAGCCTCCGCGTCCTCTTTCCTATCCCAGAAACTAATGCCTATCGCCTCATTACGTTCCGGAGCGATCAGGGTGATCTCATCCCTAAATCCCTTTTGTTTGCGGAGCACGGGAATAACCTCGTTCTCAAGAGTGCGGGTAAACTCCGGCACACTATTGACCTTGAGCTTCAAACTGACGTTGCGAGTATACATTGTCAACCTCCTTGGTTGGACTGGTGAGAGGGTCGACTACGATGGGCTTACTTGAAAAATTTCAGGTAACCGCGGAGGGGAAACCCTATGGCTAGCTTCTTTATCGATAGTCACTAAACTCTGGTTGTCAAGTTAAATCTCCGATCTCATGCCCCCCCGAGCAGGCGGACTTCTCTTTGCGGAAAGGGAATGTCGATCTTCCCCGCCCGGAAGCGCTCGACGATGGCTTGATACAACTCGGCTCTTGCGCTGACCATATCCCCAACCGCCACCCAGGGTTGAATAGAAAGTGTAACCGACGAGTCGGCAAGCTCGCTAATTCCAACCAAGGGCGCCGGTTCCTTCAACACATACCGGTTTGCCGCAACGATCTCTTTGGCAATAGTGAATACCTCGTCCAGATTCGCGCCGTAAGCCACTCCGACCTTTACCTGAAGCTGGCGGATCGTGCCGTAGTTATGAAGAATCTCACCGACGATTTTACGGTTGGGAATAACCACCCGGGATTGATCGAGCTGTATCAGACTCGTCGAGAAAAGCTCGATCGTCACCACCTGCCCGTGAACGCCGAGAAGCTCGATGTACTCCCCCACCCGATAGGGCTTTGTGAAGATGATCGACAGTCCCGCGATGATGTTTCCAAGGACGCCCTGAAAGGCAAAGCCCACGCCCAAGCCGGCCACGCCCACGGCCGCGACCAGCGGCGCGATCTGGAAGCCAAACTTGTCGAGCGCCACCAACAGCGTAAGGATAAGGACAAGCAAGCGGACTATCCGGACCATCAGCAAGCGCATCGGCGGCTCCTTCACTCGTGATTGGAGCCATCGATCGGTTAGGTTGCCGATCCACCGGGCCAGCAGAACGCCGACCGTCAGAATGATCATCGCGCCAAGGACTTGGAAACCGTAGCGGATGATAAGATCTAAAGTGATATCTTTTGCCGTCATAAGCTGTCTCCTTTTTATTCTGTTTCTCTATTCGCTCAATCTCTTCATGCGCGGTTATGAGGAACAAAGGGCGAAGCTCCGTCCGAACATTCGCCGACGAACCAAGGACGTGCGTCCTGCCTAAATCGCGATACGCAAGAACGGCCTAAAATAAGGCAGACCTATGATGGGGTCAAGTCGAGGAGAAGTCTCATCTTGCGGGCCCGCCAAGATGCTGCGCGGTCAGCGCGCAGCGAGCGAACCGCAAAGAAAGAACAAAATATCAAGCCAAAGAAGATTGATTATTCGGAAATCCCCGCGCTTTCGGACAAGCAGATCTCGCAAATGCGGCGAGTAGGACGTCCGACCGTGGGCGATGAACCCAGAAGACTCATTGCAATCCGCTTGGATGCGAAAGTCTTGAGTTGGTTGCGCAAGACCGCCGAAAAAAAGGCTTGCCTTATCAATCGCTCGCCAATGGCGATTTTGGCGGAGAAGATGAGGAAGGCAAGCTAAACTCGATACGAATGTCTGGCACGAAGTGTTGGCGCACGCAGCAACGAAATAGAGTTCAAACTCTCTACCTGAGAAATTGTCAGTGCAACATAAGATTCAGGTGCACCCCATTGCTATTTTGTAGTTTTGCGAACTAGCTCAATTTGCGGGTTCAGGCACAAGAATCTCGACGATCTTTTCCCAAGCAATCTGCAGATTCAGGCATTGCAATCTTGACAATCGTTCCCGAATCACCGACCTAAGACTGCCGCCACTTTCCCCTTGACGCCAAGAATCTATTATCTTCTTCTTCCCTGCGGGCGTCTAAAAAAGGACGGCTGGGCCTCGTCCTTCCCACCACCGGCCTGTTTCAGCATCTTCGCAACCCTTTTCCCCATGACATCCACGACGTAGTTGGATAGCAAATGGTCGCGCGTGCTCTTGATCTTTTGCCGGACCGCATTCCTGCGCACGGCATCTTGCCCGGCCACTAGCAAGTCGCCGGTCAGTATGGAAACTGTTCCTTCTCGCCCACGTGATGACAGCCGAAGAGAGAATCTCCCTTCTTGAGTCTGGTCCATTAAGCTGTACTCGAGCTTTTTATCGATGCTGCGGATAATGCCTCTTAATAGCTCTGCGGTCTGTTTGACCATTTGACGTTCAATCATGGAACCTCCCCTGGTTTCGGCCCGATAAAAGGCTGCCAAGGTTGGCGAATACCTCGGGGCCTGAAAAAACTTGGAGAAAGAATACCTCTGTCCCGGCGTGCCCGACAGAGAGCCAACACTAGAATCGCGGAAGTGGATCACCACGGTCTTACAGCACGTGGCACCACTCCACAGGCTTCGTCGGCCGGAACCCTCAGTAGTCTGGCGAAGGAGGGTAAACCCCTACTCCGGGTGAATCGGCGCCAAGCCAACTCGTTGGTGGAAGAAAGAGGGGCAACCCGACCGATTGCCCCCCCCAGGTGACTAGCTAAACAACGGAAAGACTACCAGCGATTGCGTCCGCCGTCACGGCCACCGTCGCGGCCGCCTCCCCCGCCGTTATCACGCCGCGCCATAGGCTTGGCTTCATTCACGGTCAGCGTGCGCCCGTCGAGCTGGGTGCCGTTCAGCGACTCGATGGCTTTTTTGGCCTCGTTGCTCGAACTCATCTCCACGAAGCCGAAGCCCCGCGACTGTCCCGTAAACTTATCCGAGATCACGTTGGCCGATTCGACGGTCCCGTGCGCTGCAAAGATTTCCTGCAGTTTCCCTTCGGTTACTGAATAAGGGAGACCGCCAACATATAACTTATTACCCATGTTCTCCTCCTATGAGAGAATGTTTGTGTCTTTGACCCTGAGAATTGGACTGCTAATAGGGCAGAACATGGGAAACTTGATTTCGAAAACCACGCTCTGGTCGGATTGTCCTTTAGGTATCGTTCGCAAGGAGAGACGGATTAGAGGCCTTCAACGCTTGTGTCATCCTCTTTCAGAAGGCCCTATACTGAAGTAGGAGTTTTACTTTACGTGTTAATAGGGATGCTGTCAACCCACAGCGCGCCTTTATTGTTGCAGTGATTCCGTGGAGCCCCACGGCCTTAGCCTAATCCGCCGAAGTAGCTTCGGCTACGAAGGCCGGGCGGCCGTGGCACCTCTCCACATGCTTCGTAGGGCGGAACCCTCTGAAGCGTACTCTCCTTCGCCAAGGCTACGGAGGGCACCCACCTCGCATTTGTCCACGGGTTTACACCCGTGGTTTTCTGCGAAGGAGGGTAAAATTTGTGCCTGAGTAGAGATTAGGGCGCCTCTTTAACCAATGATATCCACGCGCTAACGTTCCTTTTCCTGAGCCGGATTATTGGGAGGCTGTTGGGGTTGGTGGTCTCGCGAAACGCCGCCGCTGCCTCGAGTCGATATCTCGACTTTGTAGCTATAAGTCGGCGCAGAACTATCCCTCGGTTTGCCTGACTGGCAATAATTCTTTTCAAGATTGTCCAATATTAGACAGCAATTGTCGCCGAGTCAGAGCAGCATGAAGAGCGAAAGACCCCTATGATTACACCCGAGAGTAGGCCTCGCCTGAAAGAAGGAACGTAACATGGCTTTCTATGCTGTCGATGTGCGAGACCAAGTGATCCAGCGGGTGACTCGGGAATACAACGGAGCGGACAACGCGCGTTTTTTTCTGATCGAAGCCGGTTCGGCGAAACAGGCATGGGCCAAGGCGAGCCGCTCATCGACAGCAATCGGCAGCGCCGAATGCGATCGCTGCCGCCATCTTCATTGCGGCATTTGTGAAGAATGCTCCGTCACAAAACAATACTCGGACTACTGGATTTGTCACTGGTGTGGGAAACTAAACCTGCGTGTTCCAAACTTAAATTTAAGGGAGGTGTCTTATGGATTGGGAGAAGATTAAGCTAGGTTCGTGGAGTGCCATCGGCGGCGCGATCGTCGCCATGTACGTTGGATTCAACTTTGGCGGATGGGTTACCGGCGGTGGTGCTGCGGCGATGGCTAAGGAGATCGCTGCAGATGCCGTCGCCGAGCGCTTGGGTTCGATCTGTGCCGCACAGTTTAACCGGGACGCGGACAAGGGCCAGAAGCTCAACGAAATGAAGGAAAAGGATTCTTGGGACAAAGGCCGTTATATAGAAAAGCAGAGTTGGGCGATCATGCCGGGTGAGGATAAACCCGATAGCAAGGTTGCCGACGCCTGCGCCAAGCAGCTTGCCGCGAATACATAATAAACCGCAGGCAAGGTTAGCGACAACGGGATTGGAAGCAATGGGGCGGCTTGGCTCACTCCGAGCCCCGAATCCCTGATGCCGGCCGACGGGGTTTTTCAACGACCGCCGGGAAGGTCCAGCGGGTGCGGAGAAATTTGACGTCCGTTTCCCGTCGGATTTAAAGGCATGGCGCGGTTGAGAAAATACGACTTCTCCATCTGGATCTCTTTGATTTCCGCCGATCCTTCCTACCGGCGAGATTGGAGATCACGCTTCAGCTTCAGGCCTTTTTCTTTCTCATTCCTCCCACCACCTTCTTGTACTCGAACAGCCGGCATTCGAGCGCACCGTTGAAAAGCGGCGTGCGCTTGAATGCCAGGGCTAACAAGCCGGTTGGCGTTTTCCCGCGAACGGGTTGACATAGCCTCGGTTGGTTGCGTACTCTCTGCTCGAAACGGCGAATGACGGGCAAACAGCGCACGCGGACGCTAGACCGGGAACGGGTGGTTTTGTGAAACGGGTATTGGCGATTATATTGGGCGGCGGTGCCGGCACCCGGCTCTACCCGTTGACCAAACTGCGCGCCAAGCCGGCCGTTCCCCTCGGCGCCAAGTATCGCTTGATCGATATCCCGATCAGCAACTGCATCAACTCCGAGATCCAACGGATCTACGTCTTGACGCAGTTTAACTCGGCTTCTCTCAACCGCCATATTGCGCGCACCTACGCCACGGCCGGCTTCTCTCAAGGTTTCGTCGAGGTGCTGGCCGCCCAGCAAACGCCGGAAAGCCCGAGTTGGTTTGAAGGAACCGCCGACGCCGTGCGCAAATATCTCTGGTTATTCGCCGAGTGGGATGTCGACCAGTACCTCATTCTGTCCGGTGATCACCTGTACCGGATGAACTACGCGGATTTTATCAACCGCCACCGGCAAACCAAGGCGGACATCACACTTTCGGTCGTGCCGGTCGATGAGCGGCGCGCCTCCGACTTCGGCTTGATGACGATCGACAAGGACGGACGCGTGACGTCGTTCAGCGAAAAGCCCAAAGGGGAGGCGCTCAAGGCGATGCGAGTGGACACGACGGCTCTCGGCTTGCCCGCGGAACAAGCGACGGAGTCGCCCTATATCGCTTCCATGGGCATCTATGTGTTTGAAAGGCAGGTCTTGCTCGATCTATTGAAAGCCGAACCGAAGCAAACCGATTTCGGCAAGGAAATTCTTCCCGCTTCGATAAAGGATTACAATGTCCAGGCTTATCTGTTCGACGATTACTGGGAAGACATCGGGACCATCGAGGCGTTTTATGACGCCAACCTGGCGCTCACCCAGCAACCCAGTCCGCCGTTCAGCTTCTACGATGAAAAGGCGCCTATCTATACCCGGCCGCGCTACCTGCCCCCAACGAAGTTGCTCGACTGCCAAGTCATCGAGTCGATGGTCGGCGAGGGATGCATTCTCAGGGAATGCACGATCAAGCGATCGGTGATCGGAGTTCGCTCGCGCATCGAAACCGGCTGTGTGATCGATAACGCGTTGTTGATGGGATCGGACTACTACGAATCGCCGATGGAACGCTTGAAAAACTTAGAGAGCGGCAAAGTTCCCCTGGGAGTGGGCGTGAATACGCAGATCCGCAGAGCGATTGTCGACAAAAACGCGCGCATCGGCCGCAATGTGCGGATCGTCAATCAAGACAACGTGCAGGAGTCGAGCCGGGAAGATTTGGGCTTTGTCATCCAAAGCGGGATTGTCGTCGTTATCAAGAACGCGACCATTCCCGACGGAACAATTATCTAACCGCGCGGGGCCTGTTCAAAACGTTTAAACTGTTCAAGCCGTTGTAAGCGGAGCCGGTATCATCTACCCGCGAGGCAAGCAACAAATCACCCTTCCACCTTTTTCTTTCTCATTCCCCCCGCCACCATCTTGTACTCGAACAGCCGGCATTCGAGAGCACCGTTGAAAAGCGGCGTGCGCTTGGAGGCTGCGAGTCGAATGTGCTTGGGCAAGCGCAAATCGGCGCTGAGAATGTACGCGCGCCAGCCGGCGAAGTTTTTTTTGAGCGCGTCGCCGAGCTTTGGGTAGAACTTCGCAAGCTCTTGCTGCTCGCCGAGGCGCACGCCGTAGGGCGGATTGGTGACGATGATCCCTTCGTTGGCCGGCCTGGCGATTTCCAAGACGTTCGCCTGCTTCAGACTCACCAGTTTCTCCAAGCCGCTGGCCGCAAGATTGGCGCGCGCCGCTTTGAGCGCGTCACCGGAAAGATCGCTGCCGTAAATCGCCAGCGGCGTCTTGGGCCTTTGCCGGGCTTGGCTTCGTTGCAACAGTTCGCGCCAACGGCGCCCATCGAAATTTTTAAATTTCTCGAAAGCAAAATCGCGTCCCAGGCCGGTCGCGATATCGAGGGCCATCAACGCCGCTTCCAGCAAAATCGTCCCGCTGCCGCACATGGGGTCGAGCAGCGGTATGCCCGGCTCCCACCCGGCCAAGCGCAGGATACCGGCGGCGAGATTTTCCCTGAGCGGCGCCTCGCCGGCGGCGAGGCGTTTGCCGCGCTTGAACAGAGGTTCCCCCGTGGTGTCTAGATAGATTGTGAAGTCGCGATCCGTCAGATGGGCCTGGACCGGGATATCGGGCTGGTGAGTATCGACGCTGGGACGGCGGCCGGTGAGCCGGAGGATTTTATCGCACAAGGCATCTTTTATTTTGAGCGTAACGAAGTTGAGACTGGTGAGCGGACTCTTGGTCGCGGAGACATCGACCCGAATGGTGCGCGCCGCATCGAACCAGTCGATCCACGGCAACGCGTACGCACCGTGATAAATATCGTCCTCATCGCGATAACGATCGGTTGATACTTGCCAAAGAATCCGGCTCGCAACGCGGCTTTCCAGATTGGCCCGGTAGCAGAGAAAGAATTCGCCGCCAAATTGGACCCCGCCACCGACCGCATGGACCTTTTCCGCGCCAAGTAATCGTAGTTCCCCCGCCAGGATCAACTCCAGGCCGCGCGGGCAGGTGGCAAAAAATCTTTCCATCGGGAAATAGGCGTTAGGCCATCGTGCAACTCAGCGCAGATCGGAATCTCACAAAAATTCCATGGGCGCAAATTCATTACCTGCTGCTATTCGTGCACCTTGCAATGAAGTCATACGCTTACGCTCGGGACACCGATCGAGTGTCGGCTCGAGAGAGTTAAATCAGGTGACCCTTCCTTTGACCACCACGATGTGTTAACATTCAGTCTATGATTAACCAAGAAAAGGCAACAACAACTGCAGATTCACGCAATCTCTCGCAGGTTTCCAACAGTCCTCTCATCAACCTGGTACCACGACTGGACCCGCAGCGGTAGTCTCTCTCTCTAAGCCTCCAAGCAACTATTTCGCCCTTTGGCTAATCGCCGCAGCGAAGCGACGACAATCCATAGGGCGCTTGCTAGTTTGAAAATGGGCCACACCTAAAGGGCTTTGCCCGAGGGTTTGAGCGATTTTCGCTTCCAGCCCGACGGTATGTCCCGGTTCTTTTCGACCCCATACCCGAGTGGTCACGCAGAAAATCCAACAGGATTGGGTTGGGTACTATGTGTAAGAGTCATGAAAATAGAAAGCAGGTCCATGTCTAATAGAAAAAAAAATCTCAATTTACTCATCCGCGCTCTGGGTTCAAGAAATTATCGCCTATATTTCTTCGGACAGGCGGTGTCCTTGATCGGCACCTGGATGCAACAAATAGCCATGAGATGGCTTGTGTATCGCTTGACCAAGTCCGAGTTATTGTTGGGCATAGTGGGATTCGCCAGCGATATCCCGGTATTTTTTCTGGTGCCCTTTGCCGGCGTGCTCGCCGATAAATTCAAACGCCAGCGCATCTTGGCGATCACGCAGGGGCTGGCGGCGCTGCAAGCATTTATCCTGGCGGTTTTAGTCATCACGGACCAAGCAGCGGTTTGGCATGTCGTACTGCTCGGCGCGTTATTGGGCGTCATCAACGCCTTCGACATCCCCGCCCGCCAGGCCTTCCTGGTGGAGGTGGTCGAGAACAAGGAGGATCTAGGCAACGCCATCGCGCTGAACTCGTTCATCTTCAATGGCGCATTGCTGATCGGCCCCGTTATGGCAGGTGTTCTGATCGCCTTTTTCGGCGAAGGACTCTGCTTGATTCTGAACGGCGTAAGTTACCTTGCCCTTATAGGCGCGCTCCTTCTTATGAGGATTCCAGAGCGAAAAGCGGCTTCAGGAAATATTGAACCAGGGCGCGGCATCCTGGAAGGCGCAACCTACGCATTTCGCTCGGTGCCCATCAGATCCATTCTATTGCTGGTCGCCCTGGTGAGTTTTATGGGGGTTTCTTACATGCTGCTCATGCCGGTATTCGCCGAAGATGTTTTGCACGGCGGTCCACGAGCCTTTGGCTACCTCATGTCGGCGACCGGCGTTGGTGCTCTGGCTGGAGCCGTCTTTCTGGCCTCGCGAAGGAATATTTTAGGGTTAGGAAAAGTGATTGTTATCTCGGGTATAATGTACGGCATCGGACTTTTTGCCTTGTCGTTGTCGCATCATCTAGTTTTGTCTCTGGTCATTGCAATGGCGGTTGGTTTTTCCTTAATGATGCAGATGGCCTCCAGCAACACGATCTTGCAGACAATCGTCGATGACAGAAAACGTGGTCGGGTGATCAGCCTCTTTGTTATGGCGCGCCGCGGCGTCGAATCGTTCGGCAGTTTAGTGGCCGGCGTGTTGGCACATCGATTCGGCACGCCGGACACGTTGATGATCGGTGGCATAGTTTGCTTACTTGCCTCGGTAGCCTTCGCCACGAAATTATCGATGATACGAGAAACGAGCCGTGCTTTTTATAAAGATATGAAGGATGCGAAATCAGCTGCTAGACCCGTTCCGCTGGTTAGAATTAATCATAAGCTGCCGGTGGGCGCGCCGAATTTATAGAGGCACGAGGCAAACGGTTATATATCCAATTGCTATAAAATCGTCGGCCCGTGTGGAGCCGCAGTCTCCGCCGGGTTGAGATTTTCTCCCTCAACTTTGCTCTCGGTCCTCGCCTTCTCGTCCTTGCGCTCCATCCGGCGCGCCGCTTTTTTCTGTTGCTTCTCTTTCCGGGCCATTTCTTTCTGCCGTTTTTTAAATGTTTCACTCGCCATAAACGCTCCTTTTCAGTTGGTTATCGTTCGTTTGGCTGTTGGCGAAAACCCCGCGCCATCAAACGAAGCACGAGAGTCATTCTGAGGCGCCCCCCTGGCGCCCGGCTAAGGCCGTATTTGCGCTGCGCCTGGCCGATCGCTTCACTGCTTTCTTCGCGCTTTGAGAGCCTGGTCGATGTATTTTTCGGCGGCGCTCCTGGTCTCTCCCATGACTTCGGAGATCTCGCAAATCAAAAGCTTCTTCGCCCGATCCAGCGTCTCCCGTTCGCGCGGCGACAGCGCTTTTGTATCGTTCAACTCAGTCAGCGACTCAACAACCGCCGCCAAGTCGAATGGCGACCCGGAGGTCAGTAGCTTCGAATGCTCTATGGCGCGCTGCTTCCAGTTCGTGGCCGGCGCGGCGGCTTTTTTTAGCTGTCCGAACAGCTTCGGAATTTCAGACTTTTCGAGCAATCGCCGGATACCCAGGGCATGGACTTTATCCGTCGGCACCAGCAACCTTCCGCCCCTGTCGTCCAGGATAGCTAAATGGTAGAAGCTCATCGACCGGCCATCGACGACTCTATCGACGACCTCATCAATCACGCAGGGGCCTTGGTGTGGATAGTTGACCTTGTTCCCAACGGTCAGATTCATTTGGATCTCCTTTCTTGTTAAGACGCCGGATTATAGCGCGTCTATTGTTTCTTGGCGATCAAGCGATCGCCTTTCAAACAATCGGACAAAACCTGCTCGCACACGTTCAGTCGGCGACTTTTTCATCAAGCCACTCGAGCAGCGCGCGGACGCTGCTGGTAGCCAGGGCGATGCTCGTATCCGCCGCACCATAATACAGATGAAGGGTGTCGCCATCTGGGGCAATTGTGACGCCGCAAGGAAAGACGACGTCATCCACGTCCCCCCTCCGCTCATAGGGTTCTTGCGGGCCAAAGACCCACTCATCGCTGCGTTTTAAGCAACGCTCCGGCGCCTGTAAATCAAACAGCGCTAATCCCAGCCGGTAAATCGAGCCGGCGGCGGTCTGGCGCACGCCGTGGTAGATCACCAACCAACCCTGGGGAGTTTCGATGGGCGGCGGCGAGAGGCCGATTTTATTCGCGTCCCACCAGGCGCCTTTGCGCGCCTCCAGCATCAGCTTGTGATTGCCCCAGTGGCGCAAATCGGGTGAATACGATATCCACATGTGGGCGCGTGGAGCACTGACAGGCCGATGGATCAAAGCCCACTGGCCGCCGATACGACGGGGAAGCAGGGCCGCATCTTTGTCTTCCGGCGACATGATGACGCCATAACGTTCGAAACTGTGAAAATCTTCAGTGAGGGCCAGAGACACGCCGGGGCCATCGTGTGTAAAAGCGGTATAAACGACCGCATACTTGTTCAACTCTGGGATGTAGGTCACGCGCGGATCTTCGATACCCCACAGTTCTTCCGGGAAGTGTTCTGGGTCAGCCAGCAGGGTGGGCTGGGTCTCAATCCGCCAGTTGTCCACGCCGTTGTCCGAACGAGCGACCGTAAAGTGAGAATGCCCCCTGCGATCCTCCACGCGGCACAGTAGCAGGGTTGTTCCATCGCGCAGCAACGTGGCGCCTGGATTGAACACGCTATTGGCCGGATAGGGCCAATCGGCCACGGTCAAGATGGGATTGCGCTTATGACGCCAAAAGAGTTCGAGGTGTTGATTGCTCATTGAGATCGCGCCTCACAGTTTGAAGGATATTCTCCGCCAGGCGCAGCTCCAGCAGAGCCTGGAGAAAAGCCAGCGTAGACTCTGCGCCCTGATTCTCGTTCGCCCGGTCGGGATGCAGACCGTCTCGACAACCGCCCGTCGTCGGATCGTAAATCGGCAGATTCAAGTCGTTGCGCCCGAGGAACCACTCGAAGGCGCGCCGGGCTTCCCTGTGCCAGACCTTTTCTCCCGTGATCCGGCCTGCTTCGAGACAGGCCGATACCGTGGCTTGAGCCTCCACCGGCTGTTGATCGAACCGGGTACGCGTACCGCCGCGCCGATAAAAACCGTTGGAGCCGATGGGAACAAAATGGCCCCCGGCCGCGTCAGCGCGCTGCAAGTCGACCAACCAGCGGAGCGACTCCAATCCGGCCTCGGTCATGGCGTTATTGGGTATGCCTTGGCCGCACAGGAGCAAGGCGTGAGGCAGCGCGGTGTTGCAATAGGTCAGCGCCTCTTCATACCAGCGCCATTCGTCCGAGCGGTTGTTTTGATACAGCGTCAGCAGCCGGCCGGCTAATTCCTCGCGGACCTGGCTTGCCCTGCGGTCACCGGCAAAGCGCTGGAGATACTCGTGGATGCCGATCAGCGCAAAGGCCCAGGCCCGCGGGCTGGTTGTATTGAGAATGGCAGGGAGGGTTTTCTCGAACAATCTGCCAGCCATACTGTGGAGGGTCGGCGTGTTCGAGCGGCCCAATACGGTGCCCAGCGCCCACAGCGCGCGGCCGTGACTGTCGTCCGAACCGCTATCTTCCAGCCAGTTGCGCTGGTAATCCATGAAATTGCGAAAGCGCCCGGTCTCCGCATTGAAGGCATACCAGACAAACGCGAGATATCGGGAAGTCAGTTCGACTGCCTCGCCGCTGCCCAGCGCGTCCAAGAGAGCGCCGACCATTAAAGCGCGGGCGTTGTCATCGGTGGTGTAACCCTCGCGATAGTTGGGCACTGTGAACAGCGCGTGTTGCAACATGCCGGTCTCGTCCGTCATGCGGCGCAAGTGATCGAGTTTGAGGGGAGGCAATTCGCCCGGACGTTTGTCGAGCGCTTTGGCCGCGAAGCCGGACGGTATGAAATGCCGGCGTTCGGCGCGGGCGCGATCGAAACTCTCCATGTAACGGCGCGCGACCTGAGGCCAGATCATCGCCCGCCCATAAACATAGGCGCGCTTGCGCATGGCGTGGCGCTTGGCCTCGTTGTCCAACAGGTCAATCACCTGCTCTGCCAACGCCGCCGGATCACGGAATGGCACCAGCGCTCCCCGTTCTTCGGCGAGCATCTCCTCGGCATACCAATAGGGTGTCGAAACTACCGCCTTGCCGGCCCCCAATGTGTAGGCCAGTGTGCCGGAGACGATCTGCGCCGGGTTCAAATAAGGCGTGATGTAAATGTCGGCCGCGCCGATGAACTCGACGAGTTCCTCCAGACTTATGAATCGGTTGTAGAAGACCACGTTGCCTTCCACGCCTTTCTCTTGGGCCAGCCATTGCAAAGACAGCCGATACGTTTCTCCTTCGTTGCGCACGACGTGCGGATGAGTCGCGCCGAGGATGATGTAGACCACGTTCGGAAATCGGGCCACGATAGCGGGCAGAGCGGCGATGACATTTTCGATCCCTTTGTTGGCCGAGAGCAGGCCAAAACTGAGTAAAACGATTTTGCCCTCGACGCCAAACAGGTCCTTGTGGAAGCTCGGATCGACAAAAGGCATATCGGGAATGCCGTGGGGAATCAGATCGATCTTCTCCGGCAGCACGTGATAGACCGTTTGCAGGAACTCCACGCCGCGCTTGCTCATGACCACCAACCGATCCGATAGCGCCGCGACTTCTTCCAACACCCGCTGTTGATCCGGGTCGGGGTTCTCCAGAATGGTATGGAAGGTCGTGACGATTGGCATGCGCAACTCGCGCAACAGCGCCAGGATGTGACTGCCCGCCCGCCCACCGAAAATGCCATATTCGTGTTGCAATGAGACGAGATCGACGTTGTTGATATTCAAGAAATCAGCCCCACGGCGATAGGAGTCGATATCCTTTTCCGTCAGTTCAAAGCGAACGCGAGCCGGATAGGCGTAGCCGGCCTCGATGTCGTTAACGGGCACGGCGATGCAGGTTGTTCCGCTGTGCTCGGCAGCGATGGCCTCACATAAGTCGGTGGTGAACGTGGCAATGCCGCACTGGCGCGGCAGGTAATTACCGATTAAAGCAATGCGTTTGATCGGCGAACGGTTTGCGCTCTGTTCCATGAGAAAAAATCTCCTCTCTGGCGGTCACTATAGCCGTATTTCGTTATTTTCCGGCCCATAAATGCATAGAGGCGGTTACCCCTGGGGACCGCCTCTACGAAGCTCGGAAACAATCGAACCGAGTATGATTTATCTGGACGTTGGGCTGTCAGTGGTTACTGTGCATTTACTATATCAGACTGCGCGGATAAAGCTATCCCGTCTTGATCAATTTGCCCTGAAGCTAGTGTAGTGTCTCAGATATCCGAGGACTCACTTGATGCCTCCCTGTCGTCATTCCCGTGCGGAAGCGGGAATCCAGAACTACCTAAAATTCCTGGATTCCGGCTCGCGCTAGCTATCGCCAGCTTGGCCGGAATGACGTGTAAATAAGTCACCAGATTTAAGAGACACTACCCTAGTAAGCCGCCGAACTGGAATAAGCCGCGCGCTGTGGCTGTGTCAGGCGTGTGAGAATCGCCGGTGGAGGGTAGTGGTTCAGTTTGATTTCAACGCCGCATCGGTGTACGGGCAGGCCTATGTGCTGCCTCCGAACGGGCAACCACATGAGGTTGCTACAAATTTTGGCGAAACTGAACCACTACTCGGCGGCGCATCGCCTTGAGAAAGCATCCGATTATTTTCTCAGTCTTTATGCTTCGATTCTTTTTCCTTCAACCGCTTGATGAGATCGTCGAAGGAACCGTTGGCGAGGATGCGGTTGAATTGCGACCGGTAGTTGGCTACGACGCTGATGTCCTCGACCACGACGTCATAAATTTTCCACTCCTCTTGCACGCGGTGCAGCCGGTAGTTGACCGAGGTGGGCTCGCCTTTGCTTGGAATGATCTTGGTGTTGACCTGGGCAAGATTTTTTTCTATCAACTCGTGGACGAAAACGATCTTTTCATCCTTGTAGGAACCGATCTTGCCGATATAGGAGTTGCCGAGGAATTCGGCGAACACCGTGACAAACTCATGCTGGCGGCCCGGGATGTTGCTCCAATGTTTGCCCAGAGTCTGCTTCGCCATTTCGAACCAATCGAACCGCGGCATCAAGGTGTCGCGCAGTTTTTCGCGCAGCTCCGGGTCGTTCCGTTTACCCGCGCCGTTCATGGTCAACATCACTTGTTGAATCGTTTCCTGAAGTTGCTCCATCGGCGTGTCGGCGAAAACTACCCCCGGCGCCAGACAGAGACTGATTGCGACGCCTAGCACTAGCCGCTTGCTTGAACCGATCATAAGTTCTTCCCCGCTTGCACTTCTAAACGCAATCGCAGGGCCAAACCTCAGGCCCAACGGGATTACTCGGCTCGGCGACATCCCAGGCATTTCGGCGCCAATGAAGCCGTCAAAGGGGGCAATATGGCGCTACGCCATCGTGATTAATCGGCGGATCATGAGAAAAATGAACGACGCGAATGAAACTTGGCCGGATTACTTGACAAAAAAGCGCAGCGATTGGCTGGTGAATTGCGCGAGCGGAGAAAAATAAACGCCCAGGACGACGGTCAGGACCGTCAGCGGAATCAGCAGCGCAAAATTATTCGCGGCAACTGACACGGTCTTGTCCGTCGGCTCGGGAGTATCGAGAAACATCGTCTTCACGACTTTGGCGTAGTAGTAAAGCGAGATGACGCTGTTTAGGATGGCGACGACGGCAAGCATGACAAAGGCGCCGCCCTCTTTAAGCACGGCGGCGAACAAGAAAAACTTGCCGATGAATCCGGCGAAGGGCGGCAGCCCGGTCAAAGAAAAAAGAAAAATCGCCAGGCAGGCGGCCGGCAGCGCAGCGCCACGCCACGCCAGGCCGCGGTAACTTTCGATCTCTTCATCGCCGGTCACGTTGGCGACCATCCCTACCACCAAGAACGCGCCGAGGTTCATAATCAGGTAAACCACCACGTAAAAAAGAATCGCGCTCAGTCCGTCGTTAGTGAGCACGGCGAGACCCATGAGCATATAGCCGGCGTGGGCGATGCCGGAGTAGGCGAGCATGCGCTTGAGATTTTTCTGGTTCAAGGCGCAGAGGTTGCCGAGGGTCATAGTGATCATGCTCACGAACAACAGCACGTGGGGCCACTCGACCCCGGAGACGAAAGCCCAGTCGCCGCCGGGCACCGCGCGCGACACCCCGGGGAAGAAAAAACGGATCATGATCGCGATGCCGGCAGCATTCGACGCCACCGAGAGAAACGCGGTGAAGGGCGTCGGCGCGCCTTGATAAACGTCCGGCGACCACATGTGGAAGGGCACGAATACGATCTTGTAGCCGAACCCGGCCATGATGAAGACGAAAGCAATGAACAGCGCCGCCTTATTGATGCCGTCTTGCGCCAGGGCGGTTTGGATCGCCGCGTAGTCGAGGCTGCCGGCCATGCCGAAGATCCAGCTCATGCCGTAGATCATGGTTCCCGAGGCTACGCCGCCGTAAATCAAGTATTTTAGCGCCGCTTCGCTGGAGCGCCGGTTATGCGGCAGGAAACCGGTAAGCACGTACGAGGTCAAGCTCACCAGCTCCAGAGACAGATAGGCCATCAGCAAATTGCTCGACGAGGCCATAAAAAACATGCCGAGGGCGCAGGTCAGCAGCAGCGTGTAGAACTCTCCCTGATGAACCTGCTTGATTTCATTGCTCCCGAGCGACATCCAGATCGTCAGGATCGTCGCCGCCAGAGTGAATATCTTAAAAAACAGGCTGAAGCGGTCCAGGACGATCATGCGGTGGAACAGCAGGCCGGGCTGGGCGCTGTAAAGATCGAAGGTTGCGACCAGCGCGACCACGCAGCCGAGGGCCGCGATCGGCCCGATGACATTTTTGCTGCGCGCCAGGAGATCCAGGATGATCAGCAGCAGGATCGTCGCCGAGAGAATGATCTCCGGGAGAAAGAAACTCAGGCTGGCGATGTTTTTCAGGTCCATGGCTTAACTGTGCAGATGGGGCAAGACGATCTGATTGATCTGATCGAGGGATGACCGCAGGAGATCGAGCACCACGCTCGGATAAACACCCACGACGATCACGATCACGCCCAACGGCACCAGCGTGAACAACTCGCGCCCGCTGATCTCCGGAAGCTTGAGATACTTTTCGTTGGGCGGACCCAGGAAAACGCGCTGGATCGTCCAGAGCAGGTAGCCGGCGGTCAGCACTACACCGCTGGCGCCTAAAATCGTCAGCACCGGATACCTCTGCCAGGTGCCGAGCAAGACCAACACTTCGGAAATGAAACCTGACAGCCCGGGAAGGCCCATCGACGCGAAGAACGCCAGCGCCGTGACGCCGGTGTAGACCGGCATGATCGCCGCCAGGCCGCCGAAGCCTTCGATCTCGCGGTGATGCGCCCGATCGTAAATCACGCCGACCAAAAGGAAGAGCATGCCGGTGATCGTGCCGTGGTTGAACATCTGTAAGACCGCGCCGTTGATGCCTTGCGTGGTAAAGCTCGCCATGCCGAGCATCACGTAACCCATGTGGCTGACGCTGGAGTAAGCGACCAGTTTTTTAAGATCCTTTTGCGCCATGGCGCAGAGCGCGCCGTAAATAATATTCCACGCGCCCAGCGCGCCCAAAAACCAGTACGCCAGGTCGGCAGTGGCCGCCGGCAGCATCGGGTAGTTGATCCGCAAAATGCCGTAGGTGCCCATCTTGAGCAGCACGCCGGCGAGGATCACGGAGATCGCCGTGGGCGCCTCGACGTGGGCGTCGGGAAGCCAGGTGTGGAACGGAAAGGCCGGGATCTTGATCGCGAAACCAATAAAGAGCGCCATCCAGATCACATGCTGGAAGCCCCATCCCCACTGATTGAACGGCCACATCGCCAGCGGTTGCGTGCCGTACCTGTCGGCCTGGGCGATCAGAACGGTCATGTCGAAGGTGTGCGGCTCGCTCGCGAAATAGAGCGCCAAAATGGCGAGCAGCATGAGCACGCTGCCGAACAGCGTGTAGAGAAAAAACTTGATAGCGGCATATTCCCGGCGCGGCCCGCCCCAGATGCCGATGAGAAAGTACATGGGAAGCAGCATGACCTCCCAGAAAATATAGAAGAGGAAAAAGTCGACGGCGACGAACACGCCCATCATGCCGGTATCGAGCAGCAGGAATAACGCGAAGTAGCCCTTGACCGCTTTCTCGATGCCGAAGGACGCAAATATGCAAATGAAGCTTAACAGCGCCGTCAAGATCACCATGGAGATGCTCAGGCCGTCCACGCCCATGGTGTAGCTGATGTTGTAGGCGGGAATCCACTGGTACTTCTCGATGAATTGCAGTCCGGGCTTGGAGCCATCGAAATGATTGAACAGCCAGATCGACATCAAGAGCGGTGGAACCGTGGCCGCGGCGGACACCCAACGAATCAGGTTGTGCGCCTTGCCCGGCAAGAGCAGCACCACCACCGCGCCGGCCAGCGGTATAAAAGTCATGTACGTGAGCAGGTTTTCCATCTTCTCGCTTCTCCCGTCCGAGTCAGCTCCAGTAACGCAACTTGACGATGATCGCGAGCACCAGCGCGATCAAAATCCCGTAGAGATAACCGTTGATGTTGCCCGTTTGCACCCCGCGGAATTTGTTTCCCGTCCAAAAAGTCAAATTGGCGATGGCGTTGACGATGCCGTCGATGATGTAATTATCGAAAAGACCGTTGAGCCATGAGGTGAAACGCGTCAGGCTCGCGCTGCCGTCGACGATGCCGTCGATGACGTATTGATCGAACAGCGAGCCGATGCGCGCCAACAGCAGAGTCCCGTTGACGAAAATCACCTGGTAAATCTCGTCGAGATAGTATTTGCGGTCGAACAAACGATAAAAGAAGCCTCCCGCTAAATTGCAAAGCCGCTCCGGGGAAAGCGCGCCGCGGTAGTACATCAGATACGCAATAATGAAACCGAACGTGGCAACCAGGACGGAAAATCCCATCAAGCCCCACTCCAGCGCATGGGAGCCATGTTCCTCGGCGTGAGCGTGGATCACCGGCTCCAACCAATGGGCGAACTGGCTGCCGCCGAGCACTCCCGGCAGGCCGATGAATCCGGCAAAGAGTGCCCCGATCGCCAGCACGATAAGCGGATAGGTCATGACCGAAGGGGACTCATGGAGGTGCTCCTGGGTATGATGATCGGCGCGGCACTCGCCGAAGAAAACCATGAAGAGCTGGCGAAACATGTAAAACGCGGTCAGGCCCGCGCCCACGAGTGCCAGCAGCCAGACAAACTTGGAGACATGAGGATTGGTATACGCCAGCCAGAGAATCTCGTCCTTTGAGAAAAAACCGGCGAACGGCGGAAAGCCGGCGATCGCTAGTACAGAGATGAAAAAAGTAACGAAGGTCAACGGCATATTCGCCTTCAACCCGCCCATCTTACGCATGTCCTGCTCATGGTGCATGGCGTGGATCACGCTGCCGGCGCCGAGGAACAGACAGGCTTTGAAAAACGCGTGGGTCATCAGATGGAAAATCGCCGCCGCGTAGCCGCCGACACCCACCCCGATAAACATGTAGCCCAACTGGCTGACGGTGGAATAAGCGAGAACTTTTTTGATGTCGACCTGCGTGAGCGCGATGGTCGCGGCCACCATCGCCGTAGCCACGCCGATCCAGGCGATCAGGTTCAAAGTCGCGGGTGCCAGGGAGAAAAAAACGTTCATCCGCGCCGTCATGTAAACGCCGGCGGTCACCATGGTGGCGGCATGAATCAGCGCGCTGACGGGCGTCGGCCCGGCCATGGCGTCGGGCAGCCAGACGTAGAGCGGGATCTGCGCCGACTTGCCCGTGGCGCCGACGAATAGAAAAAGCGTCGCGAGCGTGATGACCGGGATACCCCAGAGCATTTGATTCTGAATCGTCGGCGCCCACTTGACCATCTCCCGCACCGTCAACGTTCCATGCCCCTGCGCATCGAGCGACCAGAAGAGCAGAAACATGCCGAGGACGAAGCCGAAGTCGCCGACGCGGTTGACGATGAAAGCCTTGTTGCCGGCGCGTGCGTTGTTATGGTCCTGGTACCAGAAACCAATCAGCGCGTAAGAGCATAGCCCCACGCCTTCCCAGCCGACGAACAGCAGCAGCAAGCTGTCGCCCAGGACCAGCGTGAGCATCGCCGCGGTGAAGAGATTGAGGTAAGCGAAGAAGCGCCAGAAGGCTTTGTCGTCGTGCATGTAGCCAGTGGCGTAAATGTGGATTAGGCCGCCGACGCCGGTGACGACCAGGATCATCACCGCCGAAAGCGGATCGACCAGAAAGGCCATCTCCACCTTTAGCGAGCCGAGATCGATCCAGGTATAGAGCCGATCGATCAAGAACCGCTTTTCGGGATCGAGTCCCTGGAGAGTTAAAAGCGCCTGGACGGAAAGACCGAAGGCGACGATCACCGGCGCGCAGGCGAGAAGACTGATAGCGCCCTTGCCAAGGCTTTTCTGAATCTTCGCGCCCACAAGACCGTTGACGATCGCGCCAAGCAACGGCAGAAAAATGATCCAGCGCAGAAAGTCTGTCTGTATAGGAGTTTCCATGGCTAAAAACGAGGATCGAGGATGGAAGATCGCGATCCTCTATCCTCTATCTTCGACCCTTTGTTTCATCCTCACTCTTTAAGCGTCTCCGCCGCTTCCACTTCGATAGTATGGAACAGTTGGAAGATCGCCAGCACGATGGCCAGCCCCACCGCCGCCTCCGCTGCCGCCAGCATGATGACAAAGATCGCGTAGATCTGGCCGTCCGCGTTGCCGCTGCCGAAGTGGGAAAAAGCGACGTAATTGATGTTAGCGCTGTTTAAGATCAATTCCACGCCCATCAGCACGCTGATGGCGTTTCGGCGTGTGAGCACCGTAAACACGCCCAGAGAAAACAAGATCGCGCCGATCACCAGGTATGAAGAAAGCTCGTTGGGAGAAAAACCCGGCGCCATGACTACTCTTTGATCTCCTTGCGCGAAATAACCACGGCCCCGATCAGGGCGGCGAGCAGGACCAGCGAGGCAAGCTCGAAGGGCAGCAAATAAGTGTCGAGAAAAAGATCGCCGATCTTAGCCGTGGTAGCGGCAAAGACAATCTCTTTCGCCTTGGTCCAGGGCGTCTCCCGCACGGTCTGCGCCAAAAGATAGACCAACACTCCGACGACGATCAGCGCCGGGATGCGCCCGGCGGCGCGGTTGGTGATCTCGACATCGGTGATGCGATGGGTGAGCATCACGGCGAAGAGCACCAGCACGAGAATGCCGCCGACGTAGATCAACAGCTGCACGGCGGCGACGAAATCGGCGCCGAGAAAAATATAAATTCCCGCGACCCCCGCGAAGGTCCCCAGCAGCGAAAATGCCGAGTAGATAATGTTGCGCGAGAACGCCACGATCATCGCGGAACCCAGGGTGATGGCCACCACCAGATAAAAAACTGCCGTCGAAACAGTCATGGTCTTTCGAATTATCGGGATCGCAGAAAGCCAGAAGACTTTCTGGCTCAAATACCGGAAGATCCGTTTCGGATCAAGGGGCGCGCGCCGCGCCGTCCCGCTTGCCTATTCCTCCTCTGCAGCCGCCCCTCCATCCGGCGTGGCGAACTCGTCTAAATACTTTTGCCCAATATCGACCTTGGTGATTAGCTTGGGTTCGGTCTCCCCGCCTTTCTTAGGCTTGTAAAGATTCTGCGGTTGCGGCGCGAAGTGGCGCACCAGGCCGGCTGGGTTGTAACTCGCGCCTTCGAATTCTTGCGAGTGGCGGATCGCTCCCGTCGGGCAAGCTTCCGAACAAAGCCCGCAGTACATGCACTTGCAAACATCGATATCGAAGTGAGTAAACTGGCGCTGCTTGGTTTCTTTGTTCATTTCGATGCCGATGGTGATGCAGGTAATCGGGCAGTCGCGCTCGCAAGCCAGGCAACCGGTGCAGATGTCGAGGTCGACTTCGAGAATGCCGCGATAGCGGTGCGGCAGAGTCTCCTGGATCGGCACCGGAATTTTGTCGGGATACTGGATCGTCATCGGCCGGCGCACCAGATGCGAGAAGGTGATCGACATTCCCTCGAAGGTCGAACTCACCGCATCGGTGATATCCTTTACGTAACTGGCAACGCTCATAAGTCCTCGTCAGTCTAAATATGCGGTTTGAAATAAAGTTCCGGTTTCGCCTGCTTAATTTGAAAAGTTACTCGGATAAAGAAAATGATCACCAAGGCGAGCCCAAGTCCGGCCATGGCCGCGCTTGTGATCCGCTGCAGATTCGCCGGCACAAACATGAAGCCGACGGTGCCCAACAGACAAACGAACGACAACGGCACCATGTACTTCCAGCAAAGCGCCATGAGTTGATCGACGCGCACGCGCGGCAGCGTCGCCCTGATCCACATGGCGACAAACACCCACATGTAAGCTTTGAGAAAAAACGTGATGAACTGGGCAATGCCCAGCAGTAACGGATTATTGTCGAAAATCGCCAATGGTGGCACCTGCCAGCCCCCCAGGAACAGCGTGGTAGCCACCGCGCCGATCACGTAGAGATTACCCCATTCGGCGAAGAAGAAAAACAAAAAGCGCATGCCGCTGTACTCGGTGACGTAACCGGCGACCAGCTCCGATTCGGCTTCGGGAATGTCGAAGGGCGTGCGGTTGCCTTCGGCCAGCGCTGCGGTGAAGTAAAGAAAAAAGGCGCCGAAGGTGAGCGGATTATGAAACAGGAACCAATCCCACGGCCCCCAACCTTGGGCTTTGATGATCCCTTGCATGCTGAGCGTTCCGGCCAAGAAAATGATGGTCAAAATCGACAGACCGGCGGGGATTTCGTAGCTGACGATCTGCGCCGCCGAGCGCATGCCGCCGAGCAGCGACCATTTGTTGTTCGAAGCCCAGCCGGCCATGAGAATACCGACAACCACCAACGATGTGACGGCTAAGATGTAGAGAATCCCAATATTGAGATCGGCGACGATCAAATTGCCGCCGAAGGGAATGACCACGAAAGTACAGAGAAAACCCATGAAGACGACGTAAGGCGCCAGCGAGAAAAGCTTGGCGTCGGCGGCGGAGGGAATCAAATCTTCTTTAAGCAAATTCTTGATGCCGTCGGCGAGCCACTGGAGAATCCCCTGCGGGCCGACGCGGTTCGGGCCGACGCGGGACTGCATGCGCGCCCAAACCCGCCGCTCCAGCCAGCTCGTCACGCCGGCGAGCGGTGCGACGAAGACCGAGAGCACCACCAGAGCGACCACCACCATCGCGATGGCGTAAACCAGCTCTTTCGGCATCCCTGCGAAGCTGCCCTGCTGTATCAGTTGGTCGATGTACGCTTGCATGAGCGACTCTATTTAAATTTAAATGTTCAACAGAACCACTTCAAAAACATTTATCGCGCCAAGACGCCAAGACCGCGAAGAATCAAATTCGAATTTCGAAATTCGAATTGCGAAATTTTTCTTAGTTTTACCGGTCGATCTCCGGCGCGTCGACGTCGAGGCTGCCGATGAGCGCGATCAAGTCGGCGATCATGATGCCCTTGCTTAGTTTATCGATAATGCTCATCGCGGTGTAGGAGCCGGTGCGGATGCGCACCCGGTAAGGGTACTCGCTGCCGTCGGCAACGACGTAAAAACCCATGTCGCCCCGCGGCGCCTCGACCCTGGCGTAGCATTCGCCCGCCGGAGGCTTAAATTTGCGCGGCACCTTGGCGATGGCCGGTCCCTTGGGCATCATCTTGAGGCACTGGCGCAGGATCTTGACGCTCTCCTGCATTTCGATAATGCGCACCCAGTAACGGTCGTAGCTGTCGCCCAACTTGCCGACCTGCGCCGAACCGATCGGCACTTCGAAGTCCAACTCCGGATAAATCGAGTAAGGGATGTCGCGCCGGATATCCCACTTGATGCCAGAGCCGCGCAGGTTAGGGCCGACCAGGTTATAAGAAAGGGCGTCCTCTTTTGAAATCACGGCCACCCCGGCCAGCCGTTCGATAAAAATCTTGTTGCCCGACAGCAGCCGGTTGAATTCGTCGACAATGGGCCCGAAATGATCGAGGAATTCGGCGATGCGGGTGCGGGTTTCCGGCAGAATGTCGTAGCCGACGCCGCCGATGCGAATGTAGTTATAGGTGAGCCGCGCGCCGCAGATCTCTTCCATTAAATTGTTGATCGTTTCCCGCTCGCGCAGGGCGTGCACGAACGGCGTCATGGCGCCGATGTCCTGGCCGAAGGTGCCGACGGAGATCAAATGGCTGGCGATGCGGTTGAGCTCGCAGGCGATCACGCGGCAGAACTCGCCGCGCCGGGTGACCTCGATACCGCTAAGTTTTTCCGCCGCCAGGCAAAAGCCCTGGTTGGCAAACATCGCCGCCAGATAATCGGCCCGGTCGGTGTAAGGCACGTAGCCGTGCCAGGTGACCTTCTCGCCGATCTTTTCGATGGAGCGGTGCAGGTAACCCACGTCCGGGATCGCTTCGTTGATCACTTCGCCGTCGGTCTTGACCACGAAGCGCAACACGCCATGGGTGCTCGGATGCTGGGGCCCGACGCTAATGGTCATTTCCTCGGTATAAAGACCCGTTTGAGCTGGAGCGGTCTCGTTCATCGCTTTCCTATCGCAGCAGCTTTTCTACCAGCGGCGCGCGCTGCGTGCTGATGCCGTCGTATTCTTCCTGTTCGACGTAGTCTTTGCGTAGCGGATAGCCGACCCAATCTTCAGGCAACATGATCCGGCGCAGATCGCTATGTCCTTCGAAAATCACGCCGAACAGATCGTAGACTTCGCGCTCAAGCCAGTTGGCCACTTTCCAAACGCCTTCCACGGTGGCGACCTTGGGGTTATCGCGCGGCAGATCGACCTTGAGCACAATCTGATGATTTTCAGTGTAAGAAAAAAGGTGATAGACGGCCTGGAGCTTTTCTTCCTTCGGCCAATCGAGCGCCGTCAGGTCCGATAACACCTTGAATTGGAGATCGGCATCATCCCGCAGGAACCGGCAGACATCGACGATGGACGGCGCCTCCACCGTCAAATAGGGCTCCTTGACCTCTCCCTTGAAGTCGCGGACTTTTCCGGGAAATTGCCGCTCGAGCCGGGCATAAATATCCTTCGCGTCCATGCCTAAGCGACTGCCGTGTCCCCTGCCGGCTGCGCTGTTTTCACCAGCCAGCGCTCATGCATCATCTTGTCTTGAATTCTTAAGAGCCCTTCTGTGAGCGCTTCGGGGCGCGGCGGGCATCCCGGAACGTAAACATCGACGGGAATGATTTTGTCGACGCCCTTACAGACGGAATAAGCCAATTGAAACAGCCCGCCGCAGTTCGAACAACTACCCATCGATATCACATACTTCGGATCGGGCATCTGGTCGTAGAGCAACTTGGTGCGTTTGGCCATTTTGTAGGTCAGCGTCCCCGCCACGATCATGAGATCGGACTGGCGCGGCGTGGCTCGCGGCACCGCGCCGAAGCGGTCCAAATCCGCGCGCGGCCCGCCGGTCTGCATGAGTTCTATGGCGCAGCAGGCCAGCCCGAACAGCATGTACCACTGCGACGAGGCCCGCCCCCAATTGAGGATGTCATCGACTTTGGTCGTAAAAACCGTTTCCGGCAATGAGTTCAGCAATGGCTTCATTCAATCTCTCCGAAAAGGGTTGAAAACTAGACCCTGACCTTCTTGACCCACTCTAAATCGCCCTTGACCCAAGCGTACACGAGGCCCAGGAAAAGAATGCCGACAAAAATAAGTATCTCGAAAAACGCGAAGACTCCCTGCCCTCCTTCAAGCCAGCGGCGAAACACGGAGGCCACGGGGAACATGAACGCGATCTCGACCTCGAAGATGATGAAAATCAGCGCCACGATGTAGAAGCGGATGTTGAAGTTTACCCACGCACTGCCCATCGCCGGCTCGCCGCATTCGTAGGTCGAGAGCTTGCGTACTTGAGGATTGGAAGGTCGCAAGAGCCGACCGATTAAAAGGTTTACGCCGACGAAGCCGAGGCCTAGGACGGTAAATACCAAGACATTGGCAAAATCAAATAACATATTGAATTTCCGTGCTAATACTCGAAGAAAAGCCCTGATTCCTTATAAACATAAATAGTATTGAGAATCAACCAGCACCTGGGCAAAGTCCTAGTAGATGCGCTTGGTAATCTAATCGATGTAACGACAGTTTCACCCGGCTGTTTCGTGTCAACGGACCCAGTATTCGTCAACAACGAACCGCTACGGGATAACCGTAATCCAAATGGAATCACCCACGGAAATGGCACGTGTACGACTTACGGCTCACCGATACCGAGCCCATCGAGGAGCGTATGTAAGTGGGGAGGAAAGGAAAGGGAACATTGTACTTTATCGCCCCATTGCTGCGAAGCAGTGGGTTGAAAAGAGGCAAAAGGGGTCAGGAGCCCTTTCTCCCGAAGGCGACTCTCCTGACGGCCTGCTGTTATAGCAGCAAGTGAAAGTTTGCGATGCGCTTCAACGGCAGAGCGGGGTTACCCCGCTCTGCCGTTTTCGTCTTGCGGATTCAAACCCGGCGTGTAAAAGTTGATGCGTAAAGACATTAGACAAGTAAGCGAGGATTATCTCCCATGACGGCTCTTTGGATCTTACTGTTATTGGCAGGGCTCGGAGTTCCCTTCACCGTTCACGCGGCCGATGAACCGCTCGCCGTGGTCGACGGGGTAGCGATCGGCTCGGAAGAGGTCGAAAAGAGTCTCGCGGGGCAGTTAAGCAAGCTCGAAGAGCAGATCTACAATCTAAAGCGCCAGAAGCTCGACGCGCTGATTAACGAAAAGCTTTTGGCAAAGGAAGCGCTGAAACGGAAGCTTACGGTGCTCGCACTGCTTGACGCGGAGGTGACTTCGAAAGTCGGCCTGGTCACGGAGCAGGAGATCGAGAAATTTTACCAGGAAAATAAAGCGCAAATTCAGGGAGAGCAAGCTCAGGTCCGGGAACAGATAAGAGCTCACTTGCAAAACCAAAAACTCACGGCGAAGCGCGAAGAATTTC
>Ga0326597_10000683_pt1 | contig 58843 bp, 52 predicted proteins | sample RVTome_12_FD_203789 | JGI IMG/M metagenome (GOLD analysis project Ga0326597, IMG submission 203789) | Soil microbial communities from uranium-contaminated site in the Upper Colorado River Basin, Wyoming, United States - RVT100D185 | ecosystem: Environmental > Terrestrial > Soil > Contaminated >...
CCCGCCAACCAACGCCACTAGCCAAGCGCCAGCTTCAATGGGGCCACGGCATTTCAGCCGTGGAAGTGGTTCTCGTGGAAACGTCTGTTCTCCTTCATTGTCTCGCTCATATTGCGAGCGCCTCCGTCTATACATAGCACGATCTCTCTATCCAACAACCTTTCTCACCTCCCCTCCCGACATACTTCTTGCAATTCAGTCAATTGGGCGTTTGCGAGCGCTTCCGGTAGTTCAACCGGCATAAGAGCGCTCGCATCATGCGGCAGATGGAAGCAACTACACTACCTGTGCCTGTCGCTCAACTTGCGTGAAAGCTTTGCCCAACGATTCGATACTCTTAATCGGCCGGCCCTCCGTCGGACCAAGGTCCACAATCAGCACATGGTCTTCATGATGGTTGATCACCTCGACCAACGCCGCCTTCATCTTGGCGACATCTATGTCCGGCAGCTCGCACTGAAAGACCGAGAGTTGCAGATGCGCACCGAACCCTTTCATGGTCTTGTAGACGCGGCGCAACCGCTTTGGATCGCAGATATCGTACGTCACAAAATACAGCCGTCGCATCATTCACCGCGTGGTAAAAGATGGATACTCTGGGATCTCGCCGCACAGATACCGCCCAAGCAACCGCGCCTGTACTTCCAAAATACGTCGGTAACTCACCTGATAGCCGAAGACTGGATGCGTAATCTCCTGGCTCATCCGCCGCTCATACGTTTCGATAAAGCGCCGCCGGCCCTCTGGCGTCAACGCAACGCTGCCCATCCGCCGAATGAAGTCTTCTGAACGCACTTCACCGTTGTTGATCGCCGTCAACACGACAGAATCCGCAATCAGTGGTCGAAACTCCTCCATCACATCGAGAGCCAACGCCGGTCTTCCGTAGCGTGGTTGGTGATAAAACCCAAGATAGGGATCGAGACCCACTGCATGCAACGTCACCGTCCATTCCCGAGCCAGCATCGCGTAGGCCAGGGACAAAAGCGCGTTCACCGGGTCCTTCGGTGGCCGACGGTTCCGCCCGTCGAAATCGAAGTCCTGGACCACTCCGTCGGTTTTCAGCATGCCCCTGAATTCTGAAAAATACCGGCGGGCTGCGGTCCCTTCGATGCCGAGCAATTCCTCCAACGACTGCGCCTGAGCCGCATGCGCATAATCGCGTTTAAGATCTTGCAACACCGTCTCCGGCACGGCGCTGTGATTCCGCCGCAAGATCGTCCGACAGTTCGCAATCTTAGCCTGTACCAGCCTGGCCGCAAGCCCAAGACAGAACAACGGATTCGTTGCCGCGGCATATTGGCGGCGTCTCAACTCGACGTTCTTGTGCATGAGGCTAGTCGTGATCCCATAGAACCACCCACCACTGGAAAGATACGAGATGGGAATCTCTCGCCGACAAAGTTCTTGCACCACTTGCGTGCTGACCTGAACGGCCCCGAACAGTACGAGATGCGAGACCTCAACCAGCCTGGCTTCCGTCAGCATCTCGTCATGGTCCATCACTTTCAAGCAATCTCCATTCTTCCCCACGCGCGCACCGGGCTGTTGCACATACAAGGGCAACGCATCGTTCCGACCTGGCAATAACCGCCGCACGGTCGAGGCCGCTTGCTCCTCATCCACGTGGTTCTGCCGCAACCACCCGATCTCGTCCGGTAGACAAATGCGGACGAGAGAGCAGCGTGGACACTTCGGACTATCCACCAGCGGAGGCGGCAGCGCGCCGCCCCGCGCCATCCTGCGCATGTCAGCGATGAGTTCCAGCGTGCGCTCGATCAACTCCTGATCGAAGGTGACCGCAATCCGCTCCCGCGACCCCACAAAGTAGAGAAAACCGCCATCGCACTCATACCCGTTCTCTCTCAAGATGAGTCCTTGCGCGCACACCTGCACCCGCTCCGGCTCCCAGGCACCCTTGTCCACATGCGGTCGCTTCCCTCGCTTGTAGTCCACTGGCGCGATGCAGGCGCCCACTCCTTCTACCAGATCGATCTTGGCCGTCAGCCCCAATCGCTCCGACGACAACCAGAGCGAACGCTGATGGATGACCGTATCCTCATCCGATGGCGACTCGTCCTCCGGCGGCTGCCGTTTTGGGCTCTCATCCACCCGGCGATGGTGGAACCGCCCCTCTACCGTATCGGCGCTGTCGGCGAATTCGCTCTGCACCCATTCCAAATAGGCCAAGCGGGGACAGTAGGCGAACTCGTTCAGCATCCGCACAGGGAGCAGCGGCTCCTCCGCCACCGAAAGAGGCGTCTCACCAATGTCGAGACTCATAACACCCTCCTTTCGCTATTTAGTTGTCAAAGAACAGGGCCGTGTTGGCCGATACCTCATCAACTACTGATGTTCACCTGGCACCGCCACAAACTGTTCAAGCCGAAGTGGCAGCTTCTCATGCAATTGTTACCCTGCGGAACGTAATAACCCCGATCACCACACCCCTTCACTAGGTGCAAACGAAAGCTTCCCCTTCTCTCCTGACACACGTGCCGCGCGAAATGCTGCGAACGCTCCGCGAGCACGCATTTCCTCAGGCCGTTCGATGCCAGCAACCAGTAGAGATCGAACGGACGGCAATGTGGCAGGTTGTTCCCACAACGACCAAGAGAAGAACACCCTGCTCCCACGGCGATTGGATGCGACGGAGAGTGGTCGGGCCAGTGGCACGACGGGTAGAACCGAAAACGCAGGGATCGTGAGAGCTTGAGCCCCCAGTTCTGTCTTGAAATCGTCAGTCGTTGTTGGGTTCGAGAAACGCATCGCATATAGTCGCTCGTCTGCTGGGTCGAGCCTCAATGTGGGTTTTCGAGTGCCCAACTCCTGCTGCTTTCGGATGGTGTCAGGAATTTCGTAACTCTTTCGCCAGGGCATAAGGAGAGCAGCCCGTATGTGTTCCTTGTCGAGAAGACCCAAGATATCTCGCATCGACTGAATAAGGTTCTGATGGCTTGCACCATTGGCTGCGCAGAGCGTCGATTCGAAGACCTTCTCGCCGACACAGCACGCGAGGCCAGAGAGGATATTTGACTCTTTCCTGCTCGCACTTGCTGCAAGTTGAGTAAATGATACCTGCGTGAAGTCAGTCGGCCTCTTTACGATGCAAAGCTCCTTCTCGTAGAAAGATCGAGATGCTTTGAGACCCTCGAATACCGCCGTAACAAGCTGCTCCGCCGTAAGGTCCAATCCGCTAATCATTGCAATTCCATCTCTCATAAATTGCATTTGCGGTACTGGCAGTTTGTGCGCCCGCGCATGCTCATCGAGCAACACAAGTGTGCCCAGTGCTGCTATGAAGCCGAAAAGGTGAGTTCCGTCAATTCCGTCAAGCTTGATCTGGCGCATTCTGTTCCTCTTCGCTTGCACGATGATCGGCGAGGCGAAGAATCGCCTCAAGCCAACACAACTCCTGCCACCCATACTTTTCGACAAGCCGCCAAAAACGATCTGCAAGTGGTGCATCTAGCCGGTGAAGCAGGTGGCTTGATGATGTCGGACCGAAGCAGATGCTGCCGAACCGTTTGCTCGTGTGATTGGGTAATGCGACCTCAACCGAGCTGTCTTCTGTCACGACTGGAGCAAACGGCCGACAGTAGCCATGATGGCTCGCCACCAAGTGAAGCACGAGATCGATGTCATGAGCTTTGGCCTTTACAACGTCCATTTGCTTCTCAAGCATCGCCACAGACTGCACCTCATGCCGTGTACCTTTCGGATACTTACTCTTCCTCTGAGCAAGCCGGTGGGCAGACTTGGCTCCCGGTAACATCGCGGACTTTGCCCAGGGCGTTTCATCTTTGAAGAAGTTAATCTCATTACCAGCACGCAACAACACTTGAAATCTGCGATCCGCCTTCCCAATGTCATGAAGCCAGCCAGCCAGCGCAATATCCTCCGCGAGTGATTTAGAAAGCCCTGCGGCCGTCGCATAATCACGGGCAAAGCCTTCAACGTCAGCGCTGTGTTCTGAGAGAGTGACCGAACGTCCGGCATGAAACGAGTCGTCGTCGTCGGTTGTTAGTTCTACGCCGTTCTCCATTGAGCCATCTGCTTGTAAGTAGGCGCGAAGTATTCCTGGTCCGATGTGCCTTCCTTGTAAAACAGTCCACGGTTCGTCGGCATCCACAACGATGGATGTCTTGCTTTGAGCTAGAGCTTCTAGCCAAAGCTTACGCCAACTACTCTGTTCGGTCTGTTCTGCAAGAGCCTTTAATGTGCTGCGCGTTTTAGGGAGGTCATCATCCGGCAGTGAGAGACTCCACTGAGCCAACACGTTTTCTTTTAATCGAAGCACAGGTTGGCCTCTTCCGAACAGGGCCGCCTGCTCCGCAAGGTCCAGCACAGGCGTATAAGAATTTGGCTGAAAGCAATTGTCTTGGATGCCACCGCGCGTAGCTGGCACCACGATGGTGTCGCCAGGCAGGAGAGCATCTGATGAAATCACCGCACTGTTATCACCATTCCATCGCAACGCCAACTTACCAGGCTGAGGCTCGCTGTCATCAACAACTACGCCTTCGACATCGGCGATATCCCCCACCGCACTTTCGCCCCTGAGCCAACGCCTCGCGGCCATAAATGGTAACGATATCGCTTCAAGGCTCGACGGGCGAATAGCTGCGACGATCAGCGCTGGCTGCTCTTTGGCAACCTCTCCCTCCTTTGCCTTAAATGACGCACTAAGATCGTCCTCGCTCAAGTCCGTACGCCACACCACTTGCACATCAGCAGGACCTGCCTTTGGTCCATGCAGCCACAGACTCACATCAGGAACGACCACCGGTGCCGGGGACGTCTGCATCCACAGATCAAGATAGGTGGACAAGAGCACCGGCGCATGCTCCTTCGGTGCAAGAAGATCTTTCAACTCATCGTCGGCAGATAGCGGAAGACTAAGAACCCCGAAATCAATAGTCTTGGTCTTTTTTGCGAGCCGCTTCTTGATCCATGCTGTTGTTTTGGAGAGGGCTTCTCCATACACTGAATCTTCTTTGGTACTCTTCGCGCGAAGAATCACCCCTTCGGCTTTTTGGTAGATACCAAGTCGATCAACACGACCGAAGCGCTGACGAAGCGCATCAAGGCTGGCTGCTTCGGTTATGAGCGCATCGAAATCGAAATCCGCCCCGGCCTCAATGCATTGGGTGCCCACCACGACCAATTTCTTTGCGACTGCTGCACGATCGCGCCCGGTCATGATCCGTAAGCGCAGAGATTGCAACACGTCGTCGCGGTCGAGTGGTCGCATTCGACCCGTTAGTAACGCAACATCGACGGCATCACCAACGGTCTCGCGAAGCCGGCGTGAAACGGTTGAGGCACTTGCCAAACGGTTGACCACGATGGCCACCACGTTATGCTGCTCAATCAGGATACTTGCTTCATCGACACAGGCTTGTTCCATCGCTGTGCGATCCGCGACCTCAAGCAAGCGCGTAGACTTCTTCGCATGTAGTCGAGGGCCTAGGGGGGAGTCGGACCTCTTTTCGTCTTGGCTCAACTGAAAAGGCTGCACATCGGATATACCTGGTGTGGCTGAAAGGAGCACATGGTGAAAACGTGGGGTCAACGGAGACGTCTGTGCAAATCTGCTCCGAAGACGGTCAAGGGCCTGAAGAGTATCCGCAAAGGGTTGTGACAAATGTACTTCGTCGAGCAAGAGCAACACGTCATTACCAAGGAGCCCCGCGTGAACGGGCTTCATGCCTTTACTGACCCCATAGCCTTGGATGAGGAGACGGGACCCTAGTTGATCGACTGTCGAAGCAAGAACAAGCGGTTGATCAGGCGTTCTGGCCCAGCCGTCGTCCTTCGGCATTCCGCCCCTCAGCGTGAACACGCCCAGCGGTTCCTCAGCATTGCGGCTCAACAATCTCAGGCGGTCTGCGACCTCGCGAACGACAGGTTGCGCTCCTTTGGCGGTAAGGGCGCGTAGCAACTTGCGCCCTCGCTCAGCCACCTGATCGACAACAATGCGGCGGTCAACCACCATCGCAATCCGTCGAGGGCACCAACGCTTGCTCGGCTCCTCGCTGGCATCGAGAGCAAGAGCAAAGAGAGCAATGTCGATGCACGTCGTCTTGCCTACACCGGTCGGGAGATCAAGGACACGGGGCCATGCCCGATCTTTGATAATCTGCTTCAACAGGCGGGCCTGCCAGTTAAACGCACCCTTGTCCCCTCCATACACGGCTCGATGGAAGGTATCGAATTTATCAACAGATAAATTCATCGTGCCCTCTCTTCGGGAGTAGGCATGCAGAGACCAAGACCGAAGTAGCGTCCCGCTCCGACTAGGACCGGCCCGCGTACTTGCTCGGCAAACCGAATCTCGGCGTGAACCAGTACGCGCGATGTGCGACCGGGCAGGCCTGGCCAGGGTGAGAACGCATGTGCAGGCTGTGCTCCAGGAAGCAACGGCGCAGGCGATATTTCAACAGAGATAGGTCGTGGCAGACCGATTCGTTCGCACGCGACGGCAATAGACCTTTGCGCCTCAAGCGAGGCCTTGTGTCCGGTTCCCTGTTGATTACTGCGTAAGTTGCCTGGATTTCGGTCGAGGGCGATGGGTGTTGCCGTGACGAAGCGCCGTGCTGGGCGACACCATGTCTCTGGCCGGAGTGAAACCTTTGCTGGCAACTCGACACGCTGTAATCGAACCGGCGGCAAAGTTCCCGAGGCAAGTTCCATGGTGCCATCATCCAGAACGGCACGATCTGCTTCCCACTTAGCGATCAGCCGCAGAAAGGCTTCTCGCTCAGAGTCAGCCATGATACGAGGAAGCACGATGGCACAACCTTGCACCGACGCATCGGCGTACTCATGCCCTACAAATGGAAGAGTGATGAAAGCCACATGCGGTTGGTCGGCTGGACGACCATCCTCTCGATGGCCAGAAAGCGCGGCGGGAAGTGTTTTCGCCCCATGCATTTCGATGAGCGCCTCCCGTAGCGATCGAGCAACATCGGTTCCACGTGAGGAGAGCGGACGGGCACCACCAACTCGTTCAAAAACGATCCACTCGTTAGAAAAGACGCTCGGAGGAGAGGCCGACTCTTCTCTCTCCACACGCAGGTGTCCATAGCGCTGGGGGCGTGCCGGAAGAACTCGGTTCTCAATACCTTGATGTCGATCAAATTCCCTCTCCAGCCGAACAAGCTGCCCCGGTCCAACGGTCCGTAACACGACATGCCCATCTGGGTCGGGAACGAGTGTGGGAATAACATGACGCTCCACAATCGCGCACCGAATCAGCGACGACGAGTGCCCGAGGCGCGTGACTCGTACACACAGTCGATCCAATGCCGCCTTTAGTGCGTCCGAGATCGCCACATTCCAAATGAATGTAAAGTGCGGGCGAGCGGGGAACACGACAGGAAAGGTGCGCACCTGTCGGATGCGGCGATCCGGAAGAAGCGTAGCTGCTTTCGCTGCCGCATTTGCAAGCTTCTTTTCCTCTCTTGCGACCGCATCCCTAGCTTTCTTTAACTGGTGTTCGGTCTCCATTGAGATCGACGCTGCGGAAAGCGAAGCCATTTTTTCTTGGGCAAGCTGTAGTGGCACTTCAGGGTCTGCCATCAAGGATTGCATGTCGTCACCCAAGGTAATATCGTTGACCGGCACGAAGACATCGAGCACCCGGCGTCGCCCAATCTCCTCGGTCACATCAAGATCGACATCGAGAGCGGGAGGCGGTTGCTGTTCCAGCCAGAGGAGAGCTTCACGTTCGCTGGCTTCGGCTGGGTCGTTGTCATGCAAGGCGGCAACGAGCGCCGAAAAGAATCGCGCAGGATGAGGAGGCCATTCGGCCTGGCGACGATCATTGTACGCAGTAGCTGCATACCTTCCACCGAGTAACTCAACTTCGACGATGAGCATTTACTCCTCCTCGATGGCGGCTCCAGTTGCAGCAAGTTCGCGACTTTTCTTCACAAGGGCCGAGAGCTTCGGCGAAGGGGTCAGCGTGGCGAGCGGCTCACCTGGGGCCTTCGAGAAGCGCAAGGATTCTGGCAATGCACCGACTGCAGCATTGAACAGTTTGATGGCCCCTTCAAGGTCGAGGCTCAGACTGCCTGTTGTTCCATCTCGATGGACAAACTGGAGCGTCAAGGCCTTGCCCTCCTTCGGAACAAGCAGGCACCGAGAGCGGAGGTCATGCCCACGGTTCTCAGCAGCGAGAACCGCCAATAATCCAAGCGCCGTCAACACCGTGCGAGCTTCGATATCTCCGCCACCGAAGTTCAGTTTTCGCAAAGCAGCCAGCGAAAAGACGACTGTGTGTAATGCATAATCGATCGTGACACCTCCTGCGAGCGTATCGATAGAAGGAGGAATATTGCTGTGGTTGATGGATGTGGGCTTACCAGCTTTTTGACCATCGCCCCATTTCTCGACAGCACTAACGTCATTGCCATCCTTCGGGGGTTTCTTTGGATCGAGCGGCTTTGCTGCCATGACGTCAAGAGTCCAGGTCGGCTTACCGTCAGGGTCCGGTTCCATCGCAACGAGGACAGGTCCTGCGCTGGTGACAATGCTTGCCGGATCGATACGACTCGCCGTTTTCACACCGAAGGTGGCACCTACACCGACTATTTCAGACGTGAGTGCACGGGCAAACTTGGAGCCGAGCCCGCCTTTCGGCCCCGTACTATCCCAAAGGCCAAAGACCAGTCCGGTTGGGCATACTTTGAAAAGCGGGGCAGCATTCTTCGCCGTTGCGTAGGTAAAGGATCTGCCGATATCCGACAATCGGAAAAGTGTTCCATTGATCAAGCTGTCTCGCAACAGAGCATCGGCGACTCGATGCGGCGCTGTTAACGAAGTCACAACTCCGATTTCCGGTGCAGCACTGGAGAAATCCACTGAGATGACAGGGAGAGCGAGCTTCTTGTCTTCCCAGAGCACCTGCAAAGCCTCCTCCATCCTATTTGCCTGGCTCTGTACCGAATCAAGTAGGACACATTCGACTTCCTGCCCACCAATACGCCGTTTTTCAGAGGCATAGCGAGTAGCTGCTCGACGTTCGTCTACAGAGTGAGTAGGCGGAAAAACTTTGTCCCCTGGGCCACCTGCAGGTTCAAGCATGGCCGTGCCACGTATGGCAACTGCATCGCCTTCCATGAGGCTTTTTAGAAGGTCAAAGGTAATCGGCTTTGATGTCGAATCAGCCATTGGTTTTCTCCTTTTGATGAATGATCGGGTTAAGACAACTGCTGGTTACTTTTATGGTGGCCGTTATTCCCTTGAAGCAAGGCAGAGTCGTTTCACAGACAAAGCGAATCTGGAATGGGTAGGGCTCATTGCTGGTCGCCTGCTGGAACCAACGTACAAATGCGGCTTCATTGCTCATCGCGACTTCCTATTCCTTCATCCTGTTATCTCTCGAGCCTCGCCTTTCCATCCAACGGCCCGAACGGCACGTTGGGGTTGTATTTGTTCACCGGGTTCAGCGGATTGTCCGGGCGGAACTCTCGCCCGCAAGCTTTGCCTTTTCACTCTATTCCTGTACAATCCGTTCATGGCTCTCGATCCCGCGAACCCTCCCATCTGGCTGCGCAAGCTCCATGTGAGCGCAGCGCAGATCAATCCTTTGGACTATCCCGTTTCCTCTGTTGAGGGGATCCTCGCAGTCTGCCGTCTGTCGAATGCCCAACACCGCTGGATGTTGGCTCTACGTGGCGCCGTAGAGGAATCTGATCGCACTCGTTCGACCGTCCCTCACTCCTAGTTCGTATCATGGCCCAACCCGATGGTTTTCAAGACGACTACCTCGCGGTGGTGGAGTTGGCTCATCGTGCCCTGTCTTCTACGCAAGCTCCATACTGTGTCATCGGAGCGTTAGCCCTCGGTGTCTGGGGAGTTCCACGCGCCACGTACGAGGTGGATTTTCTTGTCCTCGCTCAATGCACCGATCCCCAGCCGTTCCTTGGTCTGCTGCGCACAGCAGGATTCGCGATCCACGAGTCATGGCACGAGGCCAATCCAATGGCTCGCGAAGTCGTCCTGCGACTCACGCATCCCATTGCCCCTCATTTTCCTGTGGACCTCGTATTTTCACCGGGCCCCTTCGATCGCGCTGTGCTCGATCGGCGCCGCGCTGTTGATCTTCATGGTTTGACGATCTGGATGAGCTCACCCGAGGACCTCGTTCTCATGAAATTGCGAGCCGGCCGACCACGGGATTTTGACGATGTGATCAGCATCGTGAAGAACCCCCACCTCCAGCTTGACCTTATCTACCTCTGGAACTGGGCGGATCGTTTGGGTCTGCAGAGCGAGCTGCACTATGTCCTCCAGGCGGCCGGCGCCGAGAGTTAATCCGCCCACTATCACCGCTCTTTCCTCTTCCACCACAGTAACTCCCACAGTAACCCCCACCTCGTTTCTGCCGTCACCAGGCTCTGGTCCCCCGCCTGCTCCCCCCATCCAACGGCGCAAAGGGCACGTCGGGGTTGTACTTGTTCACCGGGTTCAGCGGATTATCCGGGTGGTACTGATTCACCGGATTGAAGGGATTGTTCGGGCTGTATTTGTTGACCGGATTGGCAGGATTGCCCGGATCGTATCGGTTCACGGGATTGAACGCACTGTTAGGATCGTACGCATTGGCCGGATTGAGCGGATTGTCCGGCGCATACTGCGCGGTCGGATTGAAGATGTTGTAATCCCGCTCATAGCGCGGATCGAAGCCCGTCTCGGCTCCGACCTGTCCTGCACCGATTAGTACTATCAGTAGGATGTATGGTTGTAATTTCATGGTTCGGTTCCTTGGCATTGGCAACCCATCCCTGCGCTGCATCCCAAGCTTGGTCGCTACGTCCCTGCCTCCTGCCCGGGTCTTGCCGACGGTTCTATATTCTGTTGCAGTCCGCTACCGGACTTGTCTGTTTCGATCATGTCCTTCGGTGCAATGCCGGCATCTTTCCAGAACCCCTGAGTCGGCTTGCCCGGCTGCTTGCTCAAATAGGTGGCCGTCGCCGCAGCGAGTTGGTCGAATGTACGACCGGTATCCCGCTTGCAAAACTGTACGGTATTGTCGCCTGAGACACCGAGGTTTCTTCCGGCCGCCCAGGCATCGTGGTCGGCACCGAGGTACACGAACGTCCAGCCGCGACCTTCATACTCTTTGATCATGCGCGTGACACCATCTCGCGTATATTCCCGCGAGGCATTCTCTAACCCATCGGTCAGGATGACGCAGAGCTTTTTGGATTCCGGCAACGCTTCTTTCCCTGCAGTCACCATCGTCCGGCCGATGGCGTCGTAGAGGGGTGTGGTCTCGGCCGGTTGGTAGGTGTGTTCCGTCAGCTCGGGGACTTGGGCTGCCGGCTCGTTGCGGTGTCGTACTTCCATCTTGCCCGAGTTGAAGAGCGTCAAGGTGAAGCGGACCGGCGTGGGCATCTGCCGGAGCATTTTGAGATACTCATTGAACCCCGCAATCGCAGCTCCCTTGCAGTGCTGCATCGAGCCTGTTTCGTCGAGAATCAGCGTGATGTAGGCCGACGGCGTATGACTTTCCTGTCTGCCGGACGCGGTACTGCTCGAATCCTGTGGTGCCATGAAACACCTCCTTGTGCGATCGGGTGATGATGCCCCCAGTCTCACACAACGATGTGACATCCGAGGTCCTTTCCTGAAACCCTCTGTCCGCCAAAACGTTCCCTGCACGCTCGACGCGGGTTTTCAGCGGACGTTCACATGCGCCCCTCTGAAGCGGACGTGACACGTGAGGTCACAACTCCTACGGCTGACCGGCTTCCGGACGTTCCGAGAGGGCCGGGATTGCAGCGAGATCGATTGACATCTGCCCAACTGATGCATACGATACAGGCATATCGAAGAGGAACCGCGTATGCGCACGACGTTGGACCTGAACGAGAAACTCATCCGGGAACTCATGGACGTGACAGCCGCCAAGACAAAGACCGATGCGATTCACCAGGCGGCGTCGGAATTAATCCGAAGAAAAAAGATGGATCAGCTCAAATCCTTGAGCGGCAAGATCCGTCTCGACCTGGATTGGAACAAGCTGGAACAGGCCGAGATCCGCCATCAAGGTTCCTTGAAACGCCGTCGGCATGGTCATCGCTGACACCTCCGTCTGGATTCCGTTCTTCAATCGCCCGGAGTCTCCGGAAAAAGCGGCTCTCGATTTGCTCATCGATGCCGACGAAGTCGCCCTGGTCGGGGTAGTGCTGGCCGAATTGCTTCAGGGCTGCCGGTCACCATCCGAACGAGATACGCTCTCCGATGCTTTGCTTGCCCTGCCGTACTATGAAGTGACGCCATCTATCTGGTTGCAGTCCGGTGATCTTTCGGCGGCGTTGCTCCGCAGGGGCACGACCCTGCCGTTGTCTGATCTCATCATCGCCGCCCTGGCGATCGAGCATGACTGTCGCGTATACAGTTTGGACGCTCACTTCAAAAAGATTCCGGGAGTACATCTTTACTCGCCTGCTTTGACCTGACCGAACTCAATGCGCTTGCCTCGCTCCTGAAGACTCTCGAAGAATACTTCGGGCTTCTTCCGCAACAGCGGCTCGCAAACTTTCCGGCCGCACCACCCGCACTCCACCGCCGAAACTGAGAATCCATCCCACCAGTTCCCGCGAGTCGGCGACTGTCAGCGACATGCGCATTCGACCATCTTTGAGCACCTTCGTCACCTGGCTGGGATGCCAGGTCCGATCTTTGACCCAGACCGTGGTGGTCTTGTCGAACAACAGTTCCATCTCGATTCTCGGCCCCCTCATCACGGTAAGCGTATCCTGCACGAACACATCCAGGTCGAAGCCGAGCGGCATTTGATAGGGATGGTCTGTCGGCGTCGTAGAACGGATGCGCTCGACGGCGAACATTCTGGGTTCTTTGCGGATGTGGCAATAGCCGACAAGATAGAGGCCGCCCGAGGCGTACCAGAGTCGGTAGGGATCGATTTCCCGCCTCGTCATCCTCCCGCGCGAGGCGGAGAAGTACCGCACTTGGACCGTGCGCTGCTTGTCGATCGCCTGTGTGAGCCGGTCGATCGTCTCGCGATGCGTCCGATAGGTTTTGTGCGGCCCCAGCCCGACCGCAAACACACCCTGAACCTGCTGAATGTATTCATGGGAGGCAGACGGGAGCACCGCGGACGCTTTATTCAAGGCCGAGTCCAGCGCTGTTTGAATCTGTGTGCCTTCCAGCGGCTTGAGCAGCGCCCGGCTCATCACCAGCGCCATCAGTTCAGTCGGTGAAAACGACAAGGCGGGAGCCTGGCGAATTCCATCCATGAGGCGCCATCGCACGCTTCCGTCGACCCGTTCGTTGATTAAGGGAAATCCGACCGCTTCGAGTGCTTCCAGATCGCGCCGTACCGTGCGAGGATGCCGGGTATAGTCGGCCGGGAGCCGCTCGTTCAACTCATCGAGCGTAATCCCGCGTGAGGATTCCAGCAGGCGCAAGATATACCACTGTCGTGTGACCTGGTCGTTGCGCGGCACCGATGCCCCCGTGATGGCTCGAGAAGCAGACGCAGGCTACGTCCTGGCGCACGAAGAGTCAACTCTCTCTGGAGAAGTGCTGCACGAGGTGCGAGACTGGCAAGACAGGCGAGACGAGCGAGACTCGCGGGTTTGTCCGGTTGATCTGGTTCTTCTAAACGAGAGCAATTCGATAAGCCTGACAGACCAGAACGACCAGATGGTCATGAGCCGGGGTTGACAGGTGTCACGCCCCTCATTACACTTCAGGTGTGATCAAAACCTTTGCCGACAGCGTGTGTTTTCGATTTGAAGCCGGTGATGCCTACGACGTGGAGATAACGGATTACCATTGAGGAGAGGTGCGTGATGAGCATCCCCAACAAGCGAGCGCGCAAGGTTCGCCCCACTCATCCGGGCGTGATGCTACGGGAGGATTTCCTGCCTGAGTATGGCCTGACTGTGTCCGCATTTGCCCGAGCTCTCCGGGTGTCTCGCCAAACGGTGAACGAATTGCTGCGGGAGCGGCGGGCGGTCAGCCCTGAGATGGCGTTGCGGCTATCGAGGTTATTCGGCAACAGCCCCGAGTTCTGGTTGAATGCCCAACGCGCGATCGACCTGTGGGATGCTGCACGGAACGCCAAGGGCAAGATCGCTCACATCTCCCCCCTGACCGCCGCCTAGCCTCCCGTACTTAGGTCGGGATGTCGCGGGTTCCATCGTAGGAGGTGCGGGATTGAAACGAGAACTTCACGATGTCGCCGTCTTTGACCGGTGAATCATCGGAGCCGATTTTCTTGTTTACCGTGATGAGCGCTTCACGACTCGCGATGAAGCGGAGCAACCCGCCGAGCTGCGGCTGATTCGCTTCGACAAGTTGCTTCACCGTCGTGGACCCCAGTACGCTCACTTCGACTTCGTTCTCTCCGACCGCGTCGCGTAATGTGTGGCCGAGCACCAGCACTGTCACCATTGATTCCTCGTAGTCTGGTTTGTCTGGTCTATCTCGTTCGTCACTGGGACGTCGGTTGATCGTGTTCGGCCGCCCGGTACGCCTCATGGAGCATCTGTGCGACATGCTTGACTTCAACCCGCCCCTGTAACCCATTCTTGAGCTGAATCATGCACGCCGGGCAACTCGTCGCCACTACATCCGCACCGACCTCTTCGACCGCACGGGCCTTCCGTTCAAAGATCTTCTGCGACGTCTCGTAATCTTTCACGATGTATGTCCCTGCTCCGCCGGCGCAGCGATCGGCATCCGGCATCTCGGCAAAATTGACACCGGGCAATGACGACAAAATCGTACGCGGCTCCTTCGTCACACCGGCGGCCCGCAAGTGACAGGAAGAGTGGTATGTCACGCACTTCGTTCTCGCGGCGGCCGGCGCCATCGGCGGATGCTGCGGCGACCGCGCCACGAACTCGGCAATATGCACGACTTTCTTTGCCAGCCTCTCCGCTTCTTGCCGCTCCTCGCCGTCGGGAAAAAGTGCGGGATAGTCCTTGAGCATGAGGGTGCAGGAGGCACAGCCGGTCACGATCGTTTCATAGGGCGCAAACGACTGGAGGTTGAACCGCGCGCTTTCACGCACAAGATCCTGATGCCCATAGGTTTGAATCGGGGTCCCGGAACAACGCTGAGGCGGCAGCGCCGGTTCAACCCCGTGCCTCCGCAGCACGCCGATGACCGCATCGCCGACGCCGTCGTCGAAATAGTTCGCGGCACATCCGTGGAAATAGGCCACGCCTCCCGCTTGTGACTGGGTCGGCGCGCGTGGAATCAAGTCCGCATGACGGTCTCGCAATTGCCTCGCTGCCAACTTCGGAAGGACGAGTTCGGATGGCAATCTTGCCGTCGCCGCTAATGCCCTCATGATCGGCCTGGTTAGCCAATCAAGCAACCGCCGCAACCACGGCCGATCCCAGACGGGTTGGGTCTTTCCGAGCAATCTGAGGATCGAATCAAACTGTGTTCCCCGAGCCTGGAACCGAAAGATCCAGCCTGCCAGCCGGTTGGGATGCTCGGCCCGCTTTTGCAGAATCAGGTCGGACACATCCACACCGGCCGGACAAATCGTGCGGCAGGATTTGCAATTGAGACAGGCTTCCACGACCCGCTTGGAATTCAGGTAGCTATAGTCCTTCGCCGTCACGATCTCAAACCAGCCCCGTGAACTCATATCCTCGGATTGAAAAACGTCATACACAGGACAAACCGAATTGCATTTCGCACAGGTCGCGCAGGGCTTGGAAAGCCTTGTGTAGTCGATGTGCTCGGTGAAGGAGATCTCGCTGATCTTGATCCCGGGATTGAGGACGTTCCCGGGATCGAAGGCTTTTTTCACCTGTACAAAGAGGCCGTAGAGGTCCTCGCCGAACATTTTTCTCACATATTCTGCTCGGACCCGGCCATCGCCATGCTCACCACAAATGGACCCGCCGAACCGATCCAGCACCGTCGAGTGAATCTCATGGTATCCTTGAACCATCTTCTCGAAATCAATACGATCATTCACATTCAATAATGGCACGATATGGGCATTCCCGTTGCCGATGTGACCGAAGATCGCCACGGGTATGCGCTGCCCTTCGAAGAACTCTTCCAGATACCGGATCAGTTCGCTGATGCGCTCGGCACGGACAACCACGTCATCCACAAAATTGATCGGCTTCTTCTGTGGATCAAAACGATAGAGGGTGGGATAGAGCGCCTTCCGCGCTTTCCACAGTTGCTCCCGGCGTTCCGGATCGAAGGCCAGGGTGAGTTCCGCCGCCAGCTTATATGGACGGCAGGCTGTCGCCATCTGTTCAGCCCGCTCCTGCAGATCCACGTCGAATGAATCCGCGTCCACTTCAACCAGCAAGGTCGCCGCGGCATCGACAGGCACACCGTGCTGCGCCCGTCCGATCAGATCGAGTGTGTTGGCATCCATGACTTCCAGCGCGCTTGGATCGAGACCCAACAGGTGCGGGACCGCATCGCCGACTTCTTCAAGCCGGCGGAAATGAATAAGGGCGGTCAGCGTCGCCTTCGGCTTCTCGACCAGTTTCACGGTAGCTTCGCTCACGACACCCAAGGTCCCCTCGCTGCCGACAAGAAGTTTCGGCAGGTCAAACCGCCCGTCCGCCAAGCCGTCGGCCAAGCCAAAGAGGTTGTAGCCGCAACTATTCTTGCTGACGGTCGGCCTTTTGGAGCGAATCAAGTCCGCATGTGACTGCACGAGGACCACGATGTTCCGTAACGCCGGGATCGTCGAGAGCAATCGTTCGAGTGTCGGATCGTTCAGCCTGTAGGATTGCGCGTCCAGCCAGGTCCCCGATGCCAGGCACATCCGGAGGCGATGCACATTATCTTTTACGGCGCCGTACCGCAGGGTGTGGGGGCCGGACGAGTTATTCGCCAGCATTCCGCCGAGCTTGCACATGTCCCCGCTGGAGGGGTCGGGGCCAAACAACAGTCCGTGGCGGCCAAGTTGCCGGTTCAATTCGGCGAGAACCACTCCCGGTTGGACGCGCGCCCATTTCTCCTCGCGATTCACCTCAAGAATCGTATTGAGCCGGGAGACATCGAGGATGATTCCCGATCCGATCGCAGAACCCGTGAGGTTGGTGCCGGCCGCGCGTGGCGTCAGCGGAATCCCGCGCGCCACCGCGTAGCCGACCGTTTTTGCAATGTCCTCCTCGGATTCCACCAGAACCACGGCCTTGGGAACCATGCGATAGATACTGGCATCGACGGCGTAGGCCGTGAGGGTGGGAACATCGTCGTTGACTTTCTCCGAGCCGAGTTGGGCTCTGAGATCCGCCGCAATCGCGTGCGATCGTTCTGGAAGGATGAGTGTTGGCGCGGTCATAGTTCAGCCGTGGCGCATTCTAGCAGGATGCTGAAAAAATCCGCCAGCGTTGTTCTCGCATCGCGCAGAGACTCAATATCAAGATCGAGACTCTCGGAGATTGGACGCACTGAAGGATGTACCCGTTTTCCAGGTCCACTCGACGGCCGGCATGAGAAGAACACGAGCGCGGTTGTTGGCACCACTCAAATCTCCTACAATACGGACTCACCTGTGAGGGGGCATGGCCCGTCCTGCGCTGCACATCACTCGTGTCCTTCCCGACCCGGTCATGGCCGCGGTTCGGCAACAGTATCGGCTGATCTCCGACCCCACCGATCAGCCTCTCACACCGGACACACAGCGGCGATGTTTTGCGCAGGCCGACGCAGTGATCTGCACGCTCACGGATCGCATCGACGCCGCCCTGCTGTCAGAGGCCTCACACCTCAAAATCGTGGCCAACTATGCGGTGGGTTACAATAACATCGATGTCGCCGCCGCGCGTGAACGCGGCATCGTCGTGACCAATACGCCCGATGTGCTGACCGACGCGACCGCCGACCTGACGTGGGCGCTGCTGCTCGCCGTGGCCCGGCGCGTGGTGGAGGGAGATGCGTGGCTGCGGACCGGAACGTGGCCCGGGTGGGCGCCGACTCAACTGTTGGGGACGGATGTGACGGGAAAGACGCTGGGCATCGTCGGCATGGGACGCATTGGACAAGCCGTCGCGCAGCGTGCTCAGGGGTTTCGCATGACGGTACTCTATGCCGGCCGCCACCCCTGCCCCTCACCACCCGGAGCACCCACATGGCTGCATCGGCCGCTCCCTGATCTTCTCGAGAAGTCAGATGTCGTCTCCCTGCATATTCCGCTGACGGATGCGACCCGCCATCTTCTCGGTTCGCGCGAACTGGCGATGATGAAGCCGACCTCGTTCCTCATCAACACCTCACGCGGCCCGGTGATCGATGAACCAGCGCTTGTGGCGGCGCTTCAAAGCGGAAGGATTGCCGGAGCCGGACTGGATGTGTACGAGAAAGAGCCTGCCGTTTCTGCAGGACTCACGGCACTGCCAAACGTCGTGCTGCTTCCGCATCTTGGATCGGCTACCCAGGTGACCCGTGTTCGTATGGGGATGATCTGTCTTGAGAATATTGCCGCGGTCTTGGCGGGGCAGCCCGCGCCGAATGGTGTGACGTAGTGCGGGTGGCTCAGCTGGCGAGGCGGAATGCTGTCTGGCCCCGACCCTTCAGTGTTTCAAGCCGCTGCGGTACATCATGGAATGAGGGAATGGACTGGAAGGTCGTCGCCGCTTTGTCCCACTGTGCTTCAGTCTCATAGAGCAACCCGAGCTCATAGCGAATGGCTTGTCCTTTCGCGCCCTGACAGTGGGGATCCGACAGGACAGCCTCAAGCCCGCGAATCGCCTGGGCCAATTGGCGCTCTTCTTTGTAGCATAAGGCCGTCATGAGGCAGGAATCGAGGTAGAAGGCGTCCCCGGTTCTCGAGACTTCAAATTCGTCCCTCGCCTCCGGATAGAGCCCCATGTTCTTGTAGGCGACGCCCAGCGTGAAATGCGCTTCATGATCCGGAGCAGGCATCGCTGCCGCATCAGGCACCGATGATACCGCAACCGGTTCTTCACCGACCGCGGTGTGATCCTGGGCCTGAAGGGACTCGACCTCCCGAACCGGATCAGCCGAGACCGCCGAGTCGCCTGTACGAACCGCTGGGATACCATCTCCATCCGGTACGGCATTCGCAGGAGAAAACTCCGCTCCTTGAGGCGGACCGTCCTTCTTGATCAGACCATGCCCGTCCGGCGCGGCTCCTTCCAGCGAAAAGTGGCAGCCCTGCTCCGTATGGGTTTTCGATGTGCGTGCCCAGGCATCGCCGGGCTCAGTCCCGGTGATAGAAAATCCGTTCACGGCAGTTGCCGGTGAGACCTCTACCGGCGGCTCTTCTTCACCCTCTCCCCTCACCTTCGCAGCAAGACGGTTGACCAATGCCGTATCCGTCGAAAGCGACCGTACCTTTTCGAAGAGTTCTTCGTGGAGGCTTTCCATCCCGATCTCGGGATGCTTCAACAACAGTTCGACGGCTTTGGCATACTGCCGCGCCGCCGCTGCACGGTCTCCTTTTTCCTGGTGCAGCTCTCCGGACAGTTCCAGCAACGGGACGGAGTCGGGCTCCGCGGATAGAAACTCTCCGATCAAGGATTCGGCAAGAGCAAAATCCTGTGCGCGCAGAGCCGCCCCTGCCAGGAAGCGGTATTCACCCAGCGCCACGTGGACATCTCCGCGTTGCAGATGGAGCCGCGCGAGCAGTTGACACACTTGCGGGTTTCCCGGCTCCCTTGTGAGCATTTGGTTCAAAATCGCTTCGGCCCCGGCATACTGCTTCTCCTCGATTCTCCTGGTCGCTTCGGCCAGGAGATCAAGCGGCTCAGAGAGTTTTTGTGCGGGAGCGGACGCCCCCGGCTTGACCGCCTTGATCGAACCGGTTCCTCCCTTTTGCACACTCTCCACAAACTGGGCTGCCTCGCTGTTGCTGGGATCGATTCTATTGACGGCGAGATACGCATCTTTCGCTTCGTCATACCGCCCCTGCGCTGAACGCTCACGGCCCAGCTGAAGATAGACCGTTGTCGCTTCATCCTGAAGATTCTCTTGAACACAGAGTTCGGCGACTCGTTGCTGGGCGTCGAGATTGGACGGATCTTGGCTGACGATCTTTTTGTAGATCTCGAGCGCGTCTTTCCCCTTGCGCGCTTTGAGGTAATACTTGCCCAGGGTGAGATAATCCTGAACCGCATTACTCAAGAGGCCGCGTTCCGCATTGAGGTCGCCCAGATGGCGATAGATCTCATATCGGGTCGGATCGCTCTTGAGCACTTTCTTGTACGCGGCGATGGCCTTGAGCGTGGCCCCTTCTGTGCGGAATGCTGCTGCAGCCTGAAGAAATGCGGTGGTGGCTTCCGCTGTGGCGTTTCGCTTCAGATGCAGATCACCGATGGAATTGTGGATACTGCCGTCGTTAGGAGCCTCCAACGCCAGCTTTTTCCATTCGGCAATTGCGGCGTCATACTGCCCGCGTGATGCGAGAAGCTGGGCTTGCTGAAGCACTTTGCTACGATCTGCCGCCACGACACACCCCTCACAGCAAGAATAGGCAAACGCTAACAGTATCAATGGGTTTTGTCTAGAAAATGGTGGAATCTACCGGCGGTCTCGCTACAAACACTATGGGCCTCTCCTCCGATTCGGAAGACAGGCCCACTCGTCATACGAGACGAAAAGAAGTTCTTTCTAGGATGCGGCCACGGCCGACTTCAGAACATTGGCGGCTTGCGGTCCCTTTGCTCCTTGCACGATGTCGAACTCGACGTTCTCACCTTCCTTGAGGGTCTTGAATCCTTCCCCTTGTAACGCCGAATAGTGGACGAAGACGTCTTCCCCGCTATCGAGACGGATGAATCCAAACCCTTTCCGATCATTGAACCACTTGACTGTCCCTTTTGTTTTCACGAAACTCCTCCTTTCCTCAACGAGCACACGCAGTTACGCAGCCCATTCACTACGCCATCTATTGAAACATTGACTAGAAGATGAGACACGAATCTGGCGGGTGTACCCGACGGGAACCTGGAGAAGTGGTGCATAGCTCACGGAACCCATCTGTGAAAGCGAAATCGCGCTGCATGTAACATAGGGCTTATTCCCTGTCAAGGGATTCTTTGCCGCACAGGATTCTCCCACGCGGTTTACAAGGGGAAAAGACTCCCCTATAGTGTCCGGTAGATCTCCAATCCAAGAGCCCCGTGATCCTACGAACTCTGCTCGATCGCTATATTTTCACCGAATTGCTCTCTCCGTTCGGCCTCAGCCTCGGCGCGCTGTGCTTCATCATGCTGACACGAGAACTCTTGCGCCTCGTCGAGCTCCTGGTGTCGAAGGGAGTCGGCCTATGGTCGGTCGTAAAAGTCATTGCCATGCTGCTCCCTTCCGGCTTGGTGCTGACGCTTCCGATTGCCGGCCTCATCGCATCGATCACCGCGTTCGGCCGATTATCGTTTGATAAGGAGCTCGTGGCCATGCGGGCTGCAGGGATGAGCCTCTTCCGTTTGTCACAGCCGGTGTTTCTCTTCGCCGTATCGGTATTCAGCCTCACGCTGATTCTGTCCCAGTGGGGACAGCCCTGGAGTTCGTTGAATCTCAAGAAGGTGGCGCTCAATCTTTTGAAGGATCAGCTCGTTCTTGCCCTGGAACGGGGAACGTTTAACGAACCGATTCCACGCATGATGATCTATGTCCCTGACAGCGAGAACGGCCTGCCCACAAATGGGATCTTTGTTTCGGATGAGCGAACGCCCGAGGAGCCTCGGGTCATTGTCGCGGAACAGTACCAAGTTCTCATGGATTCGGCGAACGACCAGGTCGCGCTCCGACTGGTCAACGGGGTGATCCATAGCCGGCCGGACCAAATCGATCAATACCGGCAAGTTTCCTTCACAAGCTACGACATTAAGTTCGACTTGAATCAGAGCCTCTATGCCACCACCGAAGCACGCCCGTCTTACGAGCAGATCATGGCAGAACTCTCGGTGTCGGACGGAAAGAATCCGCACGCCCTCCGACGCCTGATGGAATATTACAAAGACCTGGCGTTTCCGACCGCGTCGCTGATTTTTTGTCTCATGGGCGTGCCGGTCGGAATCGTTTCAAAACGGTCCGGGCGAATAGGCGGCTTCGCCGTAGGCGTCGTCATCATCGTCGCCTTCTATGTCTTGAATGTCGCCTGTGATTTCCTGGTGACGACGTTGTTTCTCGGGCCCTTCGCCGGCGCATGGCTGCCCAACGGCATCTTCGTGCTGATCACCGCCTTGCTCTTCTTCACGACGAGCCGCCGATAACCACGATGACGATTCTCTTTCGCTATATCTTGCGCGAATACGTAAAAATTTTCGTGATGTGTTTCGCAGGGCTGCTGACCATCTATCTGGTCATCGATTTCTTCGAAAAGGTCCGACGGTTTCTTCGCTACGATTCCGGCATTGTCCCTATCCTCACGTACTTCGCGCTCAAGATCCCCGCGATCTCGTTTCAAATTGCCCCCTTTGCCATCTTGATGGCCACACTCCTCACGCTCGGATTGCTGTCGCGCAGCAATGAGATCACCGCCATGCGCAGTTGCGGGGTCAGCCTTCTTTGGATGACCTCGCCGTTTCTCCTCCTTGCCACCGGCGTCTCCTTGATTCTCCTGGCCTTCAGCTCGACGATCATTCCGCTTTCTTCGGAAAAGGCGGAAGAGGTCCGCCTGATCCAGATCGAAAAGAGGCCGGCTCCCTTGACCGTCAAAGCCACCCAGCCGTGGGCCCGCGTCGGCGCCGATACCCTCATGCGGGTCAACGAGATCGGCGTCGGGGGAAAGACCCTCCGCGGCGTCCACCTCTTTCATTTCGATCGCGCGTTCCGTCTCGATCGGATGACCGAAGCCGCGGAAGCAGGCTATACCCCCGGAGGCTGGGTCCTCTGGAACGGAAATCAACGCCGGTTTCACCCGGACAACACCGTGGATCTGGCCCTCTTCACCGAACAACGGATGGATATTCCTTTGATTCCTGACGACTTCTTTACATCGCTGACGGGCAATTCCGAAACCATGACGTTTCGGGAGATCCGCAACTACGTGGGGCGCTTCCGGCAAGAAGGGTTTTCGTTCACCCGGCTGCTCACGGATTATTATGGCCGCCTCGCATTCCCCCTGGTCGCGGTCATTATGGTGATTGTGGGGATCGCGCTGGGTTTGCGGCAAAGCGGGGTTCGCGGAAGAAGCCTGGCCATGGGCATCGGACAAGCGTTCATCGTCGGTTTTTGCTACTGGACGACCCACTCCATCGCCATTGCGCTGGGGCGCGGAGGGGTGTTAGCTCCCATGCTGGCCGGATGGATGGCCAATTTGCTGTTTCTCAGCTTCGGTCTCTATCTCCTACTCAAAGTTCGCCATTAAAACAGCCGGGTTCCTAGTTGACTGCACCCGGCTCTTCCGGTAAGTAAAGCACATTTCCGGATGTGCGAAGGGGAGAATGCATGAACTCGCGTGTGGTCGTGACCGGTTTGGGGGTGGTGTCTTCCATTGGGATCGGCGTCAGCGAATTCTGGAAATCGGCTCTTGCCGGTCGCTCAGGCATCACCGCAATCCAGTCGTTTGATCCGTTTCCCCTCGCCGGCTACCGTTCGAAAGTCGCCGGGCAGATTCACAATTTTTCACCTGAACAATATCTGCCTGCAAGCCAGGGAAACCGGGTGGATCGCTATGCGCAATTTGCCCTGGTCGCAACGAAGGAAGCGCTCGCCGATGCCGGCCTCCTCATGGCAAAGGAATCTCCCCATCGCGTCGGCGTGATTGTCGGAGCCGGCATGGGAGGGATGGTGATGGGAGAGCGGGAAATCACGCAGCTCTATCAAAACAAAAGACCGCACCGTGTCCATCCCAACTTTATTCCCACCATTACACTCAATTCCGCCTCCGGTATCGTGGCCATGGCGCACGGAGCCAAAGGGCCGAATCTGACGATCTCGACGGCCTGCTCTTCCAGCGCGCATGCGCTGGGGCAAGCCCTTCAGTGTATTCGCAGCGGTCAGGCCGACGTCGTCATCGTCGTTGGAGCCGATGCGAGCATAACTCCGCTGGTCTTTGCCGGCTTCTGCTCGATGCGCGCCCTTTCGAGCGAGTTCAACGATGCCCCGGAGCGAGCGTCACGGCCGTTCGACCGGGCCCGCGACGGATTCGTCATGGGCGAAGGAGCCGGCGCCTTAATCGTGGAATCCTTGGCGCATGCCAAAAAAAGAAAAGCGAGAATTTATGCCGAACTCGCAGGGTACGCGGCGACGAGTGAAGCCTATCACATGGTTATTCCACGGGAGGACGGCGAAGAAGTTTCCACGACCATGCAGCTCGCCCTTAAATCGGCGGACCTCGCCCCGGCACAGGTGGACTATATCAATGCCCATGCCACCTCCACCACGATCGGCGATGCCGTAGAGGCGAAAGCGATCAGGCACCTTTTCAAGAACCGTGCGGACAAGATCGCTATCAGTGCGACCAAGTCGCTGGTCGGCCATACCTTAGGCGCAGCGGGAGCCATTGGCGCCGTGGCCTCGTCTCTTGCGATTCACACCGGGCAAATTCATCCCACGGCGAATTACGATGATCCGGATCCGGCCTGCCGCTTGGGAGGTATCTCCCGTTCGGCCCAAGAACGAACGATTCGCGCCGCCCTCTTGAACGCCTTTGGATTCGGAAGCAACAATGCGACGGTTGTCCTAAAAAAGTTTGTGGCGTGAGCGAAGAGTGACCGACATTCATTCTTCTTTGCCAACAATCCCCTATCTCACCGCGGAGCGCTTCACTCCCACGAAGGAGAACCCATAATGACCGATCCCGCGATTGTCTCGAAGATCATTCAAGCTCTTGCCAGCTATCTGAAGCGAGATCCCGCCTCAATCACGGAGGCGCACCATCTGCGAGACGACCTCGGGCTTGATTCGATGGCCGTCATTGAGTTGCTCTTTGAAATTGAGGAACGGTTTAAGATCCAAATTCCCGATCAAGATCTCCCGGGGCTCAGCACCGTAGGATCGGTGGCCGTCTACGTACAACAACGGCTTGTCCCAGCCAAGCCTGCTCCATCTCATGCGTCCAAGAACCCCCAAAAAGCCCGGCGGCTCAAAAAGACTTCTCGAACACTCAAACCGGCCCCGTCCCGTATGCCCAAGAAACCCGCCTCCGCCTCCAAGAAAAAGAAAAGGTAACGGTCCAATGGCCTCATCGCAGTTCCCCGGTCCCATTACTCTGGCTGAGATTCATCAGGTGGTCGGCGGCACGATTCATGGGAACGACCAAACCACGGTGTTCGAACTGGCCGGCCTGAGTGAGGCCAATCCCAGGGCCTTATCCTTCATCGCAAATGACAAAGTCCTTAACGCCGTAGGGAACCTCCCTGCGGCAGCCGTGCTGGTCCACCGCCACCTGCCGGATCTCGCAATCCCGCAAATCGTGGTGGGCAACCCCTTATTGGCTTTTGCCCACGTCGCGCAGAGATTCTTCGTCCGTTCCACCGCTCCTCGTGGGATTGCCGAGGACCTGACCCAAGGCGCTGATGTCGTCATTGGAGCCGACCCCTCGATCTGGCCATTCGTTACTCTGGGCGACCGCGTGACGATCGGAGCACGTGTCACACTGCATCCCGGCGTCTTTGTGGGATCGGACTCGAAAATCGGAGACGATACCGTCTTGTATCCGAATGTCGTTGTCCGGGAAAACTGTTCACTCGGCGCACGTGTGATCGTGCATAGTGGAACCGTGATTGGATCCGACGGGTTTGGTTACGTCCAGCATCAAGGCCGCAATCACAAGATCCCGCAACTTGGCGGCGTGGTCATTGAAGATGACGTTGAATTGGGCGCCAATGTCACGATTGATCGTGCCACATTCGGCTACACTCGTATCAAACAGGGCACCAAGGTCGATAACCTGGTCCAAATCGCCCATAACGTCTCTGTCGGGGAACACTCAATCATTGTCGCCCAGGTGGGCATCGCCGGCAGTACCACGATCGGACACCATGTGATGATCGGTGGGCAGGCTGGTCTTGCCGACCATATCCACATTGGTGACCAGGTCATGATTGCCGCCAAGGCGGGAGTCAATCGGAGCCTTGAATCGAACCAGATCGTCTCAGGAACTCCGGTGATGCCGCACGCAATGTCGCTGAAGGTTCAGACCGTCATCGCCCGCCTTCCCGAGCTACGACAGCTCGTGCGAAGCCTGGAACATCGTGTGGAGACGCTTGAAGCGCGCGTGAAGAATACGCCGCCGCGGCCGGCGCGAGCCAAGAACAGGCGTCTCAGGAAGAAATGACACCCGTGCGCCTCTACCGAATAACCCTCCGCCAGAAAAACAACCGCGCCCAATAGAACCCGGCCCACGGCATCAGCAACGCAGGGACCATGTTCACCTGCCCATACATAAACACCGCCACGGCGCTTCCCACAAGGATGGTCACACCGGCCAGGTATGCCGGCGGAATAAACTGGCGCCCAGGATGATCGATGGCCGGAGACTGCGTTTCCCGCTTCATCTTCGCTCGCTGCCTGGTCGATCCTCGTCTCATACGGGCGGCGAGAACCGCCGGAAACTGTCTCAGCAGATACTGATGATACCGGGTTTGTGCCACACCTATGGACACCCCCAACACAATGAGGCCTGAGCTTTGATAAAACGTGTCCCAGGTATAACTATCCGCCGCAATCAGCTGGTACCCCAGCCCTCCGACTCCGCCGATCAGGCAGATCAGCCCCAGAAGGCCCGATGGAAACAGGATGCACGATTTCACATAATCATGCGCCTGCTGCATGATTTGTTCGGAACGATGAACGGCTACGAGTCTCGGCACCGGACGCTCTCCCAATTGAAGAAGAATATGTTGTTCCTGCCCGGCATTATAACGATCCGCCACAAGACTGCAAAGTGTACGACAATGGGCACGATGTGATTGAGGCACGATCTGCAGATCCCGGTCTTGTGTCGTCACGTCATTTCGTCGGGCAGACATGCCGTTTCGGTCTTGCAATGATCAAAGACGTGCACACGCGCGGGGCTTTCGCTCCCTACACGAATTTCCCCTTCTCACTCGCGCAGAAATCAAACGACGTCGATTCATGACGGCTCCAGGAGGTCAAAAACCAATTTTTGGCGATGTCTCGCCTTCTCCATTCAACACATTTGCTGTTGTCCGATTTTGAGTTCTTTCCTCGTGTTCACAAAATCTGTGGGCGGCTTGTGGATATCCGTGTGGATTGACCACGTGTGTCCTCTCATAGGGCGATATCAACCACATTGCCAATTTATTAGGCAGATATTCGTGAACGTTTTGATGAACTTAGATGCGATGGGGAGGGGGAGCCTCAGTACCCACAACCTATAGCGCAGCTCGTGTGAATTCAGGCACTTAGGCGCCGGCCACTGATCTCAGCACGAGCCGAGGACGGCTGTGTTCATACGGGAAGAATTTCTTTGATCGAGGCCCGTTCGAGCCGGCCAAGCGTGACCCACTGCTCGGCCATGGGAATCAACGCCAGAAGCCGCTCTTCAACAGCCTGCAATCGCTGAGGCAAAGTCTCAACTTTCCGATAGGCCGCCACGGTCAGGAAGGACTTCAACCCTTGTAGAAACATCATAATGGTCACAGCATGAATCGCCTTGGCACACTCATGCAGCGCGTCGATGTGAGCGAGGACCGGGGCCAGCTGAGAAGCCGTCACAAAATCAGGCGGGTCCTGTTCACGCAGATGCATCAGCGCCCCCGTCATCGTGGGCACCCGCTCATGCACTTCCCGTAGAAACACTTCGTCCAACCGGTCGAGATCGAGAAGAATGCGCTCAATGGTCTCAACTGCAATCTGATCCTGCTGCTCTCCGACTTCCTGCTCGGCATGATAGATCACAGCGTCCAACACATCTCTTGCAGGCTGAACCGAACGAGCGCGGGCTTGTTGAAGCTCCCGCAACGCCTTGAGTAATGGAATAGACGCAGCCATCCGTTCCGCCATCCGCGGAGGAGGCACCGGAGCATTCTGTTCTGCTGCCGAACTGGAGCACGGCTCTTCGGAGGCCGGTTCAAGCCATTCGAGCTTGTGCATCGGCACGTCGACTTCCGGGTGATCTCCGGCCAAACGATGCACAGCCGCCGCAATTCGATCAAGCCCCGCATGAAGAGAGCGAAGGGTCTCCGATCTTGACTCCATTCCGGCCGTACCGACATCTCGCAGAATCGGCAGGAGATTGGATGCCATCGCTTCGATGTCGGATAGTTGGACGGTAGCGGCAGATCTGGCCAGATTCGTGATCCCGTTCAGGATGAACCCATACAGCTTCGAACGCACCGGCCCCTCGACACCGGCTCCTAATTTCTTGAGGGTCGTTTGGATTTGGGCCAGCCATTCACGGGCTTCAAGCCCAAACAGTCCAATGATCTCTTTACGAAAGGTACGATCGCCCCGCTCCTGAGCCCACCCCGATGCTTGCGACAGAACCCCTGCCTCGACGCCCGCCCCCTCCGATTCGTGAGGCGCAACAATGCGGGTTTCAACGACTCCCTGAATCGCCGATGCGATGGCATCAAGACTTTCAAGAAGCGACGTAAACTGATCGGACACGGCACCCGGCGCAGGAGACACGTCGGCTTTGAGCGGCGCGTCTGAAAATGTCACTCGCCCCACAACCGGAGGCTTGAGGGTCTCAACAACTGAGACTAATGGAGTCAGGCTCAAATCAACCTGTCGCGATTCAAGTCTCTCACTGCCGCCCCCTTCATCGACTTTCACCACCGGACGAAGCGGGTACCGGCTGTTCACTCTGGCCACTGTTCCCACTTCTCCCGTCGTCAATCGAACCGTGGTCCCCAGAGGATAGACCGAGAACTGCTCGACAAGAGCCTTCAGAATCTCACGGGGAAACGTCGTCCGCTCTGCCACCAGCAGTTCCTTGACGGCTTCATGCGGAAACAACCGGCGACGATAGGGACGCTCGCTTACCAGGGCGTCAAATACGTCAACCACGCCAAGAATCTGCGCTGTCTCGCTGATCTGTCGCTCTTTAAGCCGATTGGGGTAGCCCTGCCCATTGACACGTTCGTGGGCTTGGCGGGTCAATTGTGCGAGCCAGTGATATTCTGCCCCCGTTCGATGTATGACCTGATATCCTAGTTCGGGATGTTGTTCGATCAACATCCGTTCATCTCGAGTCAGGCGGCCTGCTTTTGTGACCAGAGACTTCGGCACGGCGAACAATCCGATGTCATGGACCAGCCCGGCAAGCGCCAACCGGTCCAATTCCTTCCCATAGTACCCCAGGCCAATTCCAACCTTGGTTCCAAGAATTCCAACATTGAGCAGGTTCGTGATGAGCGGCGAACCGGCCGGCCCCGACAGCGCTTCAACGACGAGCTCGTCGTTGTGCTTCAGCGACGAGACGAGGCCTGTGGCCAGCGCCTCAAGCCGTTCCATTCGAAGGAGACGTTGGCTCTGGACGGCTACCGCAACATCGGCCAGCTCTCGCTCTGCCTCGCGATACCAATTCATCTACAAGCACACCCCTTCGCTCGGATCGTCTGCGAGTACGACGCCTCCCGCTGGACAAGAGATCTACCCATGCGATGCACCCGCCAATACTCAAGAGATTTACGCACTGACAAGAGTGGGCACGTCATCAAAACGCGGCCTGGTCATATTTCTTTTCAATGCATGCGTGCACAACGACCGCCCATCAGGATCACTGAATTCGAATCTGCTCAAGTGGGCAATACACTGCCTATGGCCGAACGTTCTGCTCGTCCGGTCTCTACCCAGTCTTGAACGGCCATCATGATCTCACCCAGGCGCGACTCCACCGCCTGGTATTTCTTTGCTTCCACAACCACGCGCTGTTGCATCACCACTTTGAGAAAACTATGCAATCCCATAAAAAAGGTCATCGCCTGCGACGCGTTGGCCTGCTGGGCGGCCAACCATAATTGAGCCACCTGTTCCACCACAGCCTGCAGCCGTTCGGGAGCCTCCACGCCGTTCTTAAGCCGCTCAAGTTCATCGGTCAGGCTGGGAAGCTGTTGCTGAACCATCTGAAGCAACCCTTCTTCTCCCGCGGCCAGTTGATCAAGAAACTTGCGCATTGAGACGAGGTCGCATGGCCCGATCTCGTTATTGGCCAACCCTTCTACCTCGGCAATCACCGTCTGAACAAGGTTACGGTGGGAAGATCCTGACTTGGCCAGGCGTTCTTGGAGCCCATGAAGCGTGGTGAGTAAATCGCTGGCCAGGATAGCGACCGGACGGCTCTCGGCACACGCTGCCGCACTCTCGGCCTCGAACCTCACGCCGGTTGCCTGGGTGAGGGCGGCATGAATGTGCCCCAGTTGCTTACAGAGTGTGATGAAATCGTCCGCGGAGATCTTCGCGTCGGGATCTTGAACGGTTTCGACAAAGGGAAGCGCGGAAAAACTTGCCCGCTCCACATCGCTCAGGCTGACCGTCGCTGCAGCCCCACCGATATTGGCGATGCCGGTTTTGATCGTGTGGGCCAGCTTCAGATGGCGATCGGGAGCGGGCCCCTGTTGCAGTTCATCCAGCGCAACATGGATCTGTTGGAGCCACTCCTGAGCTTCTTGAACGAAGACCTCGATCAGTTCTTTCTGAAATTCATCTTCCGGTTCGACGGGCATTGGTATCGGTCCTTCAGATACGTGACGACCATGCGGAGACCCCTGGCTATGTCAGGACCGCCCCTTTCCACTCCCCAGTTGCGAGGCCAAACCTGCGATCTCGCCAAGTTTGCGGGCCAGGTCTTCAAACCGTTTCGTGGCATTTTCGGCAGCCTCTTCGGTTTCCGACACCCGGCGGGTGAGCATTTCGTTCCGATCCCGTTCCGTCGCCAGAAGCGCTTCTACTTCCCGTGCTTTCATCGCGGCGGCGTCCAATTCATTGAGGCGCCGCGCGATCTCCATCCCCTTCTGCTGTTCCGCTGACAGCATGACTTCGAGCTCCCCTGCCCGCTGGACCGTACGTTCGGCAGCCGCGACTTTGTTGCTCAATTCTTCCACCTTCGCCCGTTCGACGTCCAAGGCCGCTGCCGCATTTTTTGCCTTCTGTTGAAATTCGGAAGCTCGATCTTGTTCACCTGCCAGTCTGGATTCAAAATCCTTCGCGCGAGCGGCCGCCTCCTCCAGATCGGTCAGCTGCTGCACTAATTGCGCCGCGGACGATCGCTCGGCATCCAACTCTGCTTCCAATTCAGCGACTCGACCGGAAGCCTTTTGCCAGCCGGCTGCTTCCTGTTTGATTGTGATTATCGCATCCTGTTCCGCTTTCAGCGCGGCCTCGAGTTGAAGAACGTATGACGCCTGCCGCTCAGCGTTTGCAATCTGGGCTTCCAAATCGCTTACACGCCTGCGCTCGGCTGCCAACAGGGCCTCGTTCTCCCTGGCTCGCCCGACTTCCCCCTCGATGTCGGCCAGACGCTTCGCCAAGCCCTCTGATCGAGTCCGTTCCGTCCGTAGTTGTTCCTCAACTTCTTTGAGCTTGAGCGACACCTGACGAGAGACTTCCAGCGGTTCGTCTAGAATCCGCGAAGATCTCTCAGCGGCACTCGTGGCACTCGGCGCCTGAGCCGGAGCCGATTTTGGCGCAGAGGCCGGAGCCTGTTCCTGTCGTTTTGTCAGCAACTCCAACACCCGGTCTTTCAGCGAGCTGCCTTGAAACGGTTTTTTGAGGACCCCGTCGGCACGGCAGGATTCAGCTTGTTTCGTCACTTCATCGTTCACAATACCTGAAATCAACAGCACGGGGGTCGCCGCCAGCGCCGTGCTGCCACGGACGAAGGCGCACACTTCATAGCCGCTCTTATCGGGCATGATCACGTCGGACACAATCACGTCCGGCCGTTCTTTTGTCAGATACGCCAGCGCCTCCTCCCCGTTGGCCGCGAGTGTCACACTCATGGCAGCTTCGGTCAGCAGCCGTTCTGCAACCTTTCGAACTGCGATGCTATCGTCCACCACTAAGATCTTTGGCATACGTTCACCCTTCTACCCTTCTTCATGTTTGATGAGATCATATTTTAAGAGGCTGATCCTAGCTTCGATAGGGAAATAATGGGAATTTCATCGAGTCCGCTTGAAAAACTCCCGAGGGATTGGAATTCTCCCCCTCGGTACGGCTGAAGCGCGGCACGATCGAGGGTGTGAAGAATGGGCATCTCCTCGTCGATGCAGATCGCCATGGTTCCGTCCGGATGTTTGGCCGTCAGGCATAAGCGGCAGTCTCCCTGCACCGAAACGTGGAGCAGCTCGGCAAGATCAAAAACCGGCAGCACAGCCTGATTTTGGCGGACCACCGCCGAGATGAACGGCGTTCGACTGGGAACAGGGATACTTTCCTTCCACTCCGAAATACCGGCCACTTCGTCAGTCTTTACGGCAAGCCGTCGGCCACCCACGGAAAAGATCAGAAGATTCCAAGGCCGAGACTCAGACTTCTGCTGGCTTCCATTCCCCGTCCTCAGCATTCCTGCACCTTACCCATCATGAGTTCCCGGCGCACGGGAAGAAGATGAGGGGTCCTGCTTTGCCGTTCGTGACTGGCTCCCCCTTGGCCGGTTTCAACTCCCTGAAGAATCCAGGCGGTGTCAAGAACCGGCGCAACGCTTTCTTCAAATAAGATGATGCCCCGATACCACGTACGTTCTTCGCCTTGAAACTGCCGGGGAAGCGGGAGAATCTGCGATTGATCGAGTTCCACACGCCCCTGCACTCGATCGACCCTAACGCTCCCCTGAAGCCTTCCCCAAGATAACAGTACGATAAGAGTGTCCGAACTACCCTCATCGGTCGACAAGGCTAGCCGACCAGCAAGATCGACATTCGCGTAAGCAACACCTTGCACAGTCACCACTTCTGACTCCCCTGCCTCCTCACTCGTGAGCAATCCCCGCACCGCATCGCCATCGAACGCCAACGACCTGGCACCCAGCGTGACAACGAAGAACTGCGCCGCAGGAACAGACGATCTCAATCTGGCTTTCTGTCCGCGCAAACTCATGCACGCGCCTCATCGCCTATTCTCCGCAACAGACCCCGCGTCGTCAATCAATACGTATTAGTTCGCAGGGTTGCTGGCGGACAAGCCGTAGCACGCCCGACCCATCGTTCGACTTCTTGGAGCAACGCCCGCTCTTCCACCGGCTTGGCAATATACGAATTGGCTCCGACGCTGATCGCCAGCTGGCGATGTTTGTCGCCGGCTCTGGTCGTCATGACGACGACCGGTGTCTGTTGCGTTTGCGGACGGGCTCGAAGAGCTTGAATGACCTCAAATCCATTCAGTTTTGGCATCTCAAGATCGGTAATAATTAATCGGTAGCTCGCAGCAGATGCTTTTCTGAGTCCATCCTCTCCGTCAACCGCCGTATCGACCTGATATCCGGCCGACTCCAACATTCTTCCAACAAACTTCCGGATGCTCATCGAGTCGTCGACCAATAGAATGACCGCCCCTGCGTGTTCGTTGTGTTCCGCTTCCTGCGTGATCAACCCGCCCGTCACGCGCGCCGGTTCGGCAAGCGCGGGTGATCCTGTCGATTCGCGAGCCGCCAGGCGGTTCGGATCGATGACCAAAATGACATGGCCTTCGGGATCAATGGTCGCCCCTCCGAAAAACGAGCGTTCCAAGGGCTTTAACGAACCAAGTGTCTTGATGACGATTTCCTGCCGACCCAAGAGCTCATCGACCGCCAGCCCCATCGGCCCTGCAGCCGTCCGCACAATCACGATCGGCATCGTCCTATCCACGCTGCCCGGTTCCCGGCGCAACACATGCCTCAGTGACTGCACTCCGATGGCTTCCCCATCCAGATGCAGCAAGGCTCGATCCCCCATGAGTTGCAGTGAGGATGCCGTCGGCATCGTGACTTCCCGGATATTCGGCAAAGGGATCGCATAGCGCTCTTCTCCGGCACGCACCAACAACGCCGTTGCGATGAGCAACGTCAGAGGAAGATCCAAGGTGAACTTCGTACCGACGCCAGGCAGCGACTCCACGTCGATATGGCCGTTGATTTCCTCGACGACCCGTCTGACGACATCGAGCCCGACCCCGCGACCGGCCTGATCGCCTATCTTGTCGGCTGTCGTGAAGCCCGGCGAAAAAATATACTTGATCGCCTCCGCATCCGGCATGGCGTAGGCATGGTCGGCCCGCACCAGGCCCATTCTCACTGCCTTAGCCCTGATTTTTGCAAGATCCAGCCCTGCACCGTCGTCTTCGACTTCAATGATAATGGAGTTGCCGCGATGGGCCGCATGGAGAAAGACCGTCCCCATAACCGGCTTGCCCTTCGCAACCCGGTCAGCCGCCGATTCGATGCCGTGATAGACCGCGTTTCGCACGAGGTGGATGAGCGGATCCACAAGGCGCTCGACGATGCTCGTGTCGACCTCGGTATGTTCACCCGATATCACCAGTGATACTTCCTTATTCGATGCGCGGGCGATTTCACGAATTGCACGACGGAATCGAGTAAATGGGGTTCCGATAGGAACCATGCGCGCCCGGGCAATTTCGTCCCGCATGCCCAGCGTCAATTGCTGCAGCTGGCTCATGTCATCGTGAGCTCGCCGGATAGACCCGCTCAGTTGCGACATCGACTCACTGATATCGGCGGTCACCTCACTGACACGACGGGCCAAGATATTAAAATCATCATACTTATCAAACTCAAGGCCGCCGAAATCGTTCAGCCCGGACACTCCTCGCGTAGCCGGCCCAGCCGAATCACTCGGTGCCGCTTGATAGGTAAAGGTGTGCTTTTCCTCAAAAGAGCGGACGGAGTCAACCAATCGCGTCTTGCACGCCAGCACCTGCTGTGACAACTGCTCCAATACCCGCAGTCGCTGTTCAAGGCGGCCGCGTCCGATCACAAGCTCGCCGACGAGATTCAGGAGCCGCTCTAACCGACCCCGGCTGACACGAATGAACTCCCGATCCTCTCCCGGTTTGCCGTCGGTCGCTTTCTCCTGTGCCGGTTCCTCTCCGAGTCCTGCGTTCTGCGATTCATACGAACGCGGAGTGCCGGTCGTTTGATACGCCGCCGGTGCATCGATGACCATGCCTTGTTCCAGTCGCTTCAGCTCCGATAGTGCCGCCTCAAAGCGCCGCCTCGTCTCAGTCATCATGCTTGGATCTCTCCGCATGAGAACTCGGACAACATCCACCGAGCGAAGCATCAAATCCGTATGTCCCGGCAACACGGTGAGGCGATTGTCACGTACGGCGCCCATGAAATCTTCGACGTGGTGAACAAGATCGCCGATCGATTGAAAACCGACTGTGTAGGCAGAGCCTTTCAACGTATGTGCTGTTCTAAAGAGGTGATCGATCAGCACTTTGTTCAGGGGATCCTTATCCAATCGCAGGAGATTGGCTTCTAATGTTTCGAGATACTCTTGGGCTTCCGGCGCAAAATATGACAAGACCTCCGGGTCCAGATGCGGGGCCAAGTAGTCGTCCGGCAGGGTTGCCGGTTGATCCACTTCCACGGCGCCGGCCGCCGCCTTCTGTGCAGGGGCCGAGCCGGCGGTTACCGCCTGGCTGTGGCCTGCCGGCGCATCCGGTGTACACGGACCTATGACTGTCTCACCATCGCGCAATTGATGGAGAGCGCGAATGACCGCCGGCACCTCATTCTGAAGTCGGTTGATAGAGGCGGGGTCACGCCGAAGAATGATCCGTATCATTCCTGTGGCGTGCGTCATCACATCGAGAAGATCGCCACTCACCTGGACGCGTCTTTCCCTGACCGCAACCATGCACCCCTCCATCGCATGAGCAATATCGCCGATGACCTGGAACCCCACGGTATAGGCCGACCCTTTGAGGGTATGCGCCGTTCGAAATAGCCCATAGGTTGCGTCTTCATCGTCCGCATCGGCGCGCAGGGCCCGGGTCAAACTATCAATCTGATCGAGATACTCTTCCGTCTCCGGAACAAAATACGACAAGATCTCGGCATCGAGGACAGGAATGAGATAGTCTTGACTGATCGAAGACGCCGACGGCACGGGAGACGCCGCGCGCAACAAACCGGCGAATAGTCCTTCCGAGGATGTGAGGCACCGCTCCACCACATCCCCGTCCTCATTCTCACCCTGGCTGATCGATTGAAGAAGGGCGTGGGCGCCTTGCACGAGCTCCCGCATCGCCCCCACCGCGTGCCGCCATTCGGCATCAGGAATGCTCGGCGCCTGTTCAAGCATCGCCTCCAGCCGCTCGGATAATCGAGCGATTCCACCATACCCATATAAGGCGGCGGCTCCGCGGATGCGGTGGGCGATTATGTACTGTTCCTGGAGTTGCTGTGGCGTGGGGACACTTTCGCCGGCCGGATACAGGGCCTTGGTCAAGGCCGTCAACCCATCTGACGCTTCCGCAAGAAAAATACCGACGAGATTCTGCTGGTCAAACTCCGAACTCATCCGCGCCCCTTTATACCCGGAAAATCCGGCTCACTCTCCGGATCGTCGCTGTCTTCACGTCAACTTGAATTGCGACACTGACGCCGTCAGGCTTTCAGCAAGCTTCACCATGTCTTCGACCGTTGCGCGAGCCGCGTCGGTCGCTTTCTGTGTGGCAACGGCGCCGCCGGAGAAATCCTTGATCGACCGTCCGACATGATCGGTCGAAGCCGTTTGGTGGGCCGCGGACGACGCAATGGTCTGGGCCAGTTCGGCCGATCGCTGTGCAATCGTCGAAATTTCTTTAAACACGTCTCCCGTACGAAGTGCGGAAGCCGATCCGGTTTCGACTGCCTGAGTTTCATGTTCCATCGCCACGACGGCATTTTGCGTTTCGCTCTGAATGACTTTCACCAAATCCGCGATTTCCCGCGTCGCTTGCGTGGAGCTTTCGGCCAGTTTCCGCACCTGGTCGGCAACGACGGCGAAGCGCACTCCGGCTTCACCGGCGCCGGCCGCTTCGATGGCGGCGTTCAACGCCAACAGGTTGGTCTGGTTGGCGATTTCTCGAATGGTTGACACGATTTGCGAGATTTCCAGCGAACGATCACCCAGGGCTTTGATCTGTTTCGACATCCGCTGCACCGCAGACCGAATGCTCTGCATGTCCTGCACGGTGTCTTGCACTGCGATACGGCCCTGCTCAGTAGCCTGAAGCACTTGACGGGCCGATTCAGACGATGCTCCCGCAGTTTCGGCCACCTGGCGCATCGACGCCGCCAGCTGTTCGACCGCGCCGAGTGTCTTCACAGATTCATCCGCTTGGTGCTTGGCAGTTCCGGCCATTTGTCCGGCGTTATCCCGCAAGGCTCCGGCCGATTTCGTGACGCGTTCGGCCGACTCCCGGACCTGTTTCATTAACTGGGCAAACCGCTGAATCATGAGGTTGAACCCGTCGGACAAATTTCCAAACATGTCGGCCGTGACTTCCCCTCGTTTCGTCAGGTCTCCTTTGCCGACGTCCGACACCAGCACGAGGAATTGCACGAGTCGCTTTTGCATCGAATCCCGCTCTTCCTCCGTAGACGCGAGACCCGCGATCCGGTCCAGCATGGAGTTGAACGCTCTGGCCATATGACCAACCTCATCGTCACTCTGTACTTTGGCTCGAGCGTGCAGATTCCCGGCAGCGGCCTGTTCGGCGACATCGGCCACGTGGCTGATGTTCCGTGCAATGGAACGGGCAAGGAAGTAGCCGATCCCGCCTCCGAGGACGAGGGCCAAGAATCCTCCGATCAACACAACGTTGGTTTGATAGGCGGCCTCCGCTTGTCCGTTGTCATTCAATTCCCTTGAGACTTCACGTATCGTGGCCATCAACTCTCGAAGCCGTGCAGTCGCCTTGCTGTACTTGTCAGCGACCTCGACGGATAACGCGAGCTGACCGAGGTCTTTCATCGCCTGTTTCTGATCCTCCGAGAGCGAAGAGCTAAAGCTGTCGGCGAATGCCCCGATTGCGCCTTCCGACGCCAAGAAGTATTCCCTTAACGCGGCGCGGAGATCCGCCAAGTGTTTGCCCTCATTGTGGCCGCTCAAGGGCTCATGCCGTCCAGACGTTTGAGAGATCTCAAGGGGCGCAAGGGCCTGCTTCTTCAATTCCTCAAGCGGGCCGGCCGCATCTTCAAAGTCACTCTTTCGTGTTTGGCGTCCGATACTCTGAAGTGCGCTGTGGTAGAGACCGAGGTTGGCGCTGATGATCCCCGCGTTCGACAACGCCACAGTCGACCCGTCGTAAATGGATTGCAACTCGCCCTTCATTTTATTGAGGCCGATCAGACCGGCAACACCGACCATGATCGTAATGGCGCCGATGGCGGAGAATCCTACGATCAGTTTGGGCAGGGTCTTCAGGTTTTGAAACCACGATTGGGCTGACGACGACTTGCTATACCGCGCCATGACTTCCCTCCTCACCCCTCAGGATAGCAGATTTCCAGGCTACGATTTGTGACTCTTCTGCCCCCGACATCGTCCATGCGTACACGGCGTTACGAATCCGCCGTTCCCTCTACAGAAGCCAATAATCTGGAAACCTCCACCATGCGGCTCATCCGATTCTCGATCTTCAAAAGACATGAGAGAAATGGCCGGCTCCCCATCACACCATGTGCCGACGCACCCACGATGTCGTCCGGATGGATGGTTCGGATCTTTGGGACCTCGTCGATCAGGATGCCGATCTGCTGAGTTCCATGCCGGACCACCACGGCATACTTCGGCGTGGCGGCGGCTGACACTCCCAAAGATGGCCGCAAATCTGCGAGCGGGATCACGGTTCCGCGGAGATTGGCAACACCCACCAGCGATGCGGGCATTCCGGGTATCGGCGTAATCGATTCGAGTTCAAACACCTCACGAACATGGTGGAGATCAATGGCAAAAAACTCTCCCCCTAACGTGATGAGGCAGATCCGCGAAGGAACGGCGGATTTGGCGTGGCCAGATCCTAGGGGGGGGCCGGATTGTGGCTGCTCAGGCGTCGGTTCCATGATCTCCCGCTGGGTGGCAGGCCATGTTCCATCGTTTCTGCTCTTTAGTCCAACGCGCGCTTCACGGCGGCCAAAAGATCGTCCGGTTTAAATGGCTTCACCACATGTCCGTTGGCACCCTGTTGCTGGCCCCAGAACTTGTCGCTCTCCTGCCCCTTGGATGTGCACAGCACAATCGGGATCCCCTTGAACCGGCTATCGTTTTTCAAATCTCGGCATGCCTGGAACCCATTCCGACCCGGCATCACAACATCCATGACGATGAGATCCGGCTGCTCGGCAGCGAGCTTTTCTTCCAGCTTGTCTGCGTTAGGGAAGGACACCACCGTATGGTTGCCGGTCTTGAGATACGACTCAATGAGCTGTAACTCGGCATACGAATCATCGACAACCACGATCTTACTCATGAGCCCCTTCCTCTCATCGGTCACAAATTATGAGGACCCTTAGCGCATCGGCATCACAATGCTGACCGCACCAGCCAATTCACCCTCTTTCCATCCTTCTTTCATCATGCCCGTAATGTCCCGCTCTCCCTTGACGCCTCCATGGCACGTGAGGCACGTTGCGCCGGCGTATTCAGGATCAATCACACGCATCACCGGTTTTCCATTCATCATGGTCGCCTTCACGTATTGCTGTCCTTTCGGATGGCGTGGATCGGCAAAGATGCGGAGCACCTCGGCTTCAAAATCGTCCGGCTTGTTACCTGGGAACCGATAGTCTGCCCCCGTCAGTTTCACCTTGATGCCGGTCTTCCGATGAAACTTTTCCCCCGCTTTCCTGGCAAATACCACAGGGATGAACCCTTTGAAGGCGACGCCCTGCTTGTTGATGACCGGCTGCGCTTCCAACACCACCTCACGTTCGGATTCCAGCATGGCGAGGAGAAGTCCACTTTGCGGAATACCGTTCGGACGAGACAAATCGACTCGAGTTTTTGCCTTGAATTTTTCAATAATTGCGCGGCCCACGAACTCGTCCGTAAAACCTTTATTCCCCTTTGACGCATCGTTGATGAGCGCCTGATGTTCGGACACGACGGCTCGACCCGCCTTGAGCAACGTGATCAGTAATTCTGCGGTCTCGGCTTCATCACCCGCTCTTGAAAGAGACGGCATTCCCGAGACCATGGCACAGAGGCCGGCTCCCAGGATCAGTGATGACAGTCGCACCTTCATGGCGCCCTCCTTCTACGAACACCAGCCAGCTCGTACGTGCTTCCACGCAAGTGTAGCGACTTGTGAGTGGTAAGCAAGAAAACGGTGATTTCCGACACTATCCCACGCCATCGCGCCATCCGTGGCAAAGAATTCTGCTCGCCTCAGAATGTCTGAAAATTCAGGCAGACACACCGAGTGGCCTGTCCGCTCACAGATTCCAGAGGCCCAAGCACCTCGCAGGCTCAGGATAGAAACCCGGCGCAGAGGCAATTTCGGAACGAACGAAAGGGAAACGTAAACCGGCGGGAAGGGAAGAAGAATCGAGCGCCCGTCACTGACGCTGGCTAGCAGGTTGTTGACAAACAACTTGCGCGCGACGAGAACGTGGGAGCCCAGCCACTCACAGACGATCTCACAATCATTCGCAGGCTGTTCAGAAAGGCCGTCCAGCAAGGCCGCAGCAAGCGAAGAGGCGAATCGTACTCTCTGCCGTACGTTGAGCCTCTGAGCGCCGCGAGAACGCCGCTGGAGGACGTTGTCAACAGCCTGCTAGGATTCCTGGCGGCCGCGATGTAGCCCGTTGAGTACGCGCGTCAGATTGAGGTGATTCTCAATGTGATCGGCCCAGCGGTCAAGTTCACCGTTCAGCCGCTGGGTCACACCCGTTGATGCTTCGAGACGCACAGCCTCCCAGCCGTTTCGGCGGCGCAGCCGATTCAACCAGGCTCGCCGAAAACCCGGCTGATCGAATACACCGTGAATGTAGGTTCCCCAGATCAGCCCATCATGGCTGACGGCGCCATCCAGAGGATCCGTCCATGACCGATCAAGTAAATCGGACGGAGTATCCACGCGGCACACCCGGAAACATGGGTGATCCATTCCGCGCTGGGTGTCGCCCATATGAATGTAGTATCCCTGGACGGCCCATGCTGTTCCGGCGTCGAGATGCAGCGCCTGCGCTTCAACCAATTGTGTGACTTTGGCCGGCACCATTCTGGTGGACACATCGAGGAATCCCAACCCATCGACCACGCCCCCGGACTCCACACCATCCGGATCGGCGATTTGGCGTCCCAGCATCTGAAACCCGCCGCAAATACCGATGAGCTCGCGGCCCGAAGCCACATGCCGCCGCAACGCCTCCGTGAAGCCTGCCCGCTGAAGGGCCCACAGGTCTTCAATCGTATTCTTGCTGCCGGGAATGATGACCACATCGGCGCCGGTCAGATCGCGCGGATCAGCGGCATAGCGCAGGCGGACGTCATCCTCAAACGCCAGGTGCTTGAAGTCGGTGAAGTTGCTCATCCGGGGCAACAGGACCACGGCCACATTCATATGGGCCGAATCGAACGGCTCCTGGCTGGCACGCTCCACCTCCACACTGTCTTCTTGATCGATGACAAGGTCACGCAGCATGGGCACGACTCCCAGCACAGAAAGGCCGGTTCGTGCCTCGATAAATTTCACGCCGTCGTCGAACAGTGTCCTGTCACCTCTGAACTTATTAATGATGACGCCGATCACCCGTCCCCGCTCTTCAGACGTGAAGAGATCCAGTGTGCCGATGACCTGTGCAAACACACCGCCTCGATCAATATCAGCAACCAGCACGACCCGAGCGTCCGCGAGTTCGACCATCGCCCAGTTGGCGAGATCACGATCCCGCAAATTCATTTCAGCGGCACTCCCCGCCCCTTCGATCACGATCATGTCGTAGCGTTTCACAAGCCGCGCATAGCTCTCCCGCACCCGTTCGGCCAGCTCCGCTTTTTGCCTGAAATAGTCTCGGGCTTCCGACTTGCCCCACACCTTCCCCTGCACCACAATCTGCGCGCATCGATCCGACTCCGGCTTGAGCAAAATCGGATTCATATCCGTATGCGGATCGAGCCCGCAGGCCTGAGCCTGCAACGCCTGCGCACGGCCGATCTCCTTCCCATCCCGTGTCACAAAGGAATTGTTCGACATATTCTGCGCCTTGAACGGCGCAACCCGCACCCCGGCACGGACCAGGAGCCGGCATAACCCGGCCGCGATCACACTCTTGCCCACGTCTGATCCCGTCCCAAGCACGGCGAGCGCTCGTGCCTTCATCGACACGCGTCCTTCCACGTCTTCGCCTTGACTAAGCCGCGAGCGACGCACCTGGCGACTACTCGTCCGACCAGGGCTCCCATCAGGGTATGCGTCCCGCTATACGTGTGCCAGGGCCCTTGCCCGCGCAACTGGCACGCAATGACAACGGCATCCGTACCGGTCCCGGTCGCCCCCGACATGCCTGTCCAACTCGGCACAGCGTGATCGCGTAAAACACTTGTTTTGGCCTCCGTGGCCACTTGGACTGCGCCAACCATTGCAGCATGTGAGAGACTGCCGTTCGTGATGAGAATCAGGTTGATCGTCCCAGCCCCGGCTTGTCTATCTCCATGCGCGCATATCTTGGGCCACTCCCCGGCCCGAACTGCATTGGTTACTCCTACCGTTGCGAAACACTCGACCCAGAGCGTTCCTACAGAGACGCGGGCCGTGACTAACTGCGTCATCGGCACCGCTGTCATCAGTCCGACCGTTCCCTTGCCGGCCCCAAGTCTGGAAGCCAGGTTACACAAGTAACGAGCAGGGTCGCCGAAGAATTTCGGAGGAGGAGAATTGGCAATGGGATTCGCCTCAACCTGGTGATTCAGAATATACGAAGCGGGCCTGAATCCTCCACCTTGCGGGGCGGACGAGAGCACACGTCTTCGTCCCCCGAGCGTAATGAGGAGTGTATTCGCAACCACTTGATGCCGAGTCCTGACACGTGCATGACTTTCGTGCTTCATAGCGCCTCTCGACGAAGCAGCCGCGAGAAGACCTGGATGAGCCGATCATTCTCCCGTTGGGATCGCACCGCGAGCCGAATGGAACGGGAGTTGGCCCCGGGAACGCTTGAACAGTCGCGAATCAGCAGCCCTTTGCCCCGCAACCGTTCTGTGACTCCACGCGCGTGCCACCCGCGCGGCAATTCCACAAAGAGATAGTTGGCATACGACGGCATCACCGTACACCCAGGCAGGGCTGCAAGCCGCGCCGCAAATCGCTCTCGTTCCTTCACCATAAAGCGCACGCTCTTCCGGGCATGAGACAGATCGTTCACCGCGGCAAGCGCAGCCACCTGCCCCATGGCGTTGACGGACCACGGCGGCAGCTGCCGCCGTAGGCATTGGGCCACCGAAGGCCGGGCCACGGCGTATCCAACCCGAAGGCCGGGCAATCCGTAAAACTTGGTCAAGCTGCGCAAAATGATCACACGCGGCCAGGAAGCTGCCAGGGGAAGGATGGACCGTTCGGGACAGTAGTCGGCGAACGCTTCATCGATGACGAGCCACAGCCCCCGCCGCTGAGCGGCCCGCGCCAATCGCGCGATATCATCGATACGGCACGCCTGCCCCGTCGGACTATTGGGATTGCAGAGCACAACCCCGTCGAAAGCACTCGATCCTCTCTGTCTCGTTTCCATCAGACGGCAGAGGTGATCGATCGGCACGGCATACCGCTCCTTCCGTGATGTATCTAAGGCCGTCACGCGCCCGCCCGCCCGCACCATCGAGGCGGCGTATTCTGAGAAGGTGGGCCGCACCACCAACAGATGGTGAATCTTCAGTGCGCGAGGGATCACGTCGATCAACTCCGTCGAGCCGTTTCCCACCACAATCTGCCTCGGATCACCCTGCCAGCATTTGGCGAGCGCCTGGCGGAGGTCCCAACATTCAGGGTCCGGATAATGGCCCAACACATGCCGAGCATCCGTGATCGCCGGCCAGACATGCGGAGAAGGTCCCAGCGGGTTAATGCTGGCACTGAAATCAAGGATCTGCGCCAGATCACGACCAAGGTCCCGCGAGGCCGCATAGACATTGCCGCCATGGACCGGCTTCTTCACACGAGCCACAGAATCCCCACCGCCAGGATCACGCCCAGAAGACAGGTCACAATCATAATCCGGGACGCCGTTGCAATGTCTCCCTGAACAAGCTGGCGTCCGCCGGTTCCAATCACCGGCCGCTCATGGGGGATTCCATCGTAGTAATTGGTCCCTCCCAGCTGTACTCCCAAGGAACCGGCCATCGCCGCTTCCGGACGACCACTGTTTGGACTGGGATGCTTCCCGCCATCACGACACAGCACACGCCAGCCACTGCTCACGCGATCAGTGTTGCGCGTGACCAAGCCCGCCGCGATGACGAGGAGCACGGCGGATAGACGGGCCGGAATCCAATTCGCGACATCGTCGAGCCTGGCGGAAGCCCAGCCAAAATCGATGTGCCGTTCATCCCGATGCCCGATCATCGAGTCCAAGGTGTTGACGGCTTTATACGCGAGCGCAAGCGGCGCTCCGCCGATGGCGAGATACAACAGCGGCGCGATGACGCCGTCAGCGGTGCTCTCCGCGGCCGTTTCGACTGTTGCGCACACGACCTCATCTTCAGACAGCCGCTCGGTATCCCGCCCCACAATCATGGCGACTGCCCGACGGGCGCCGGGCAGATGATTTTGCTCCAACTGCCCGCTCACCGCCTGCACGTGATCCCACAGATCCCGTCCTGCGAGCGTGGTCGATGCCAGCCCAATCGATACGACACTTCCGAATCGACCGGACATACCCTCCGCGATGTCGATTATCCAATAAGCGAGCAGATAGACAACCACTGGCAAGCCTATCGCCAGAGACAGCCCAGCCACACGAAGCGCGCCGGAACTACGGCACATCCGTCTGACCTGGTCGTCGCACCAGGTAATCACGCACCCCATTCCGCGAACGGGATGGGGCAACCAGCGAGGATCGCCGACCATGGCATCAACACCTGCCGCGAGTAGGAGTTCACTTCCCGTCATGACAAGGCGAGCAGCAACGGAACGAGGAGCAGGAAAAGAATTTCGATCACTTCATTCGTGGCACCGAGTATGTCCCCTGTTATCCCTCCGAACCAGGTGCGGCAGCCGGCCCACAGAACCACCACAATCGCGGCGCCCCCAACCAGTGCGACGAGCCCGCTCTGTAGTCCAAAGCTAACGCTCAGCGCCCCGGTGAGTACCCCAGTCGCAACCAGCACATGGGTCCGGGACAGGTGCGCAAGAAAAGGCGCGGCCAATCCTCCCTCTGGACGCGCGTATGGAGACGCCCACGCAAGCGTCACCATAGCCCAGCGTCCGACTGCCGGCATGCAGAGAAGTGTGGGAATCCTGAGCGCATGCGGCAACGCCAAGAGCCCGGCATAGCGGAGGATCAAGGAAAGAAAGAGTCCCGTCGCCCCGATCGCTCCGATACGTGGATCGCGCATAATCGGCAATCGTTCGGCGGGCGTCCGGCCGCCGGCCAACCCATCAAGGGTATCAGCCAAACCATCCTGATGGAGCCCGCGCGTCAGTAGAATCAGGAATACCATCAAGAGAGCATTTGCCACTTCGGCTGCAAATACGTTCACGAGCAAGAGGTCTGCCACAGCCAGCGCACCGCCAATGAGGATTCCGACAACGGGATACCAGGCCATTGAGGCAGCCAGTTCGGGCGCAGTAGGTTCATGATGGCCACGGCTCAACGGAATCGCCGTCAGAAAGTGCCAGGCAAACACAAATGGACGGGCAACTGCTCCCATACGCCTTAGCCCTTCTCCGATACCCCCGCCTCGTCGAATGTGGCCATTTCGGTGTAGATCTTGATAGCTGCGCACACCAGGCTCATGCCCAAACAGGCCCCTGTTCCTTCCCCAAGGCGAAGATCGAGATCAAGCAGCGGCTTGATATCAAGATGTTCCAAGATGGCCTGGTGTCCCCGCTCGACCGAGCGATGTGATGCGATCAGATACTCGCGACATCGAGGTTGAAGACCCACCGCAATCAATGCGGCCGCTCCGGTAATGAAACCATCCAGCACGACGGGCACACGTACTGCCGCAGCGCCCAGCATCAGGCCGGCCAATCCTCCGATCTCGAGACCGCCGACCTTCGCCAAGACGTCCAATGCCTCGGTGCGATCAGGGCGGTGCAGATCAAGGGCCTGTTGGATGACCGACACCTTTCGCGCATATCCGGCTTCGTCAATTCCAGTACCGCGTCCTGTGACCTCGGCAACAGACCGTCCGGTCATCACGCTCGTGATGGCCGCGCTCGGCGTCGTGTTGCCGATCCCCATGTCGCCGGTCCCGATCAGGCCGATCCCTTCCTGCGCGGCCTGTGACGCCAGCTCCACTCCCACCATCACTGACTGCTCCGCCTGAGCCTGTGTCATCGCAGGCCCGGAGAGTACGTTGCCGGTACCGCGCATCACTTTCCTGGCGATCAGATCAGGAATCGACCCGAAATCGTGATCGACTCCGATATCGACCACCTTCACATCGACACCGGCGTGACGTGCCAGCACATTCACACCCGCTCCTCCGCGCAAAAAGTTCAGCACCATCTGCGGCGTTACCTCACGAGGATAGGCACTCACGCCTTCCTTCGTTACGCCATGATCAGCGGCAAACGTGAAGACCGCTCCTCGCGGGACGCTTGGTTTGACCTCCCCTGTGATCATGACATAGCGCGCCGCGAGCTCCTCAAGGCGGCCCAAGCTCCCCGGCGGCTTGGTCAATCGATCCAGGCGTGCCTGCGCTTGGACACGCCACCGGGGATCGACCGGCTGAATCCGGTCAAGTGTCTTTTGTAGTGACATTCCCAACCTCTCATTCACTTTATTCTCAGTGGAAGTCCGCTCACCACCAGGTGCACCTCGTCAGCTTCCGCCGCAATCTGCTGATTGACACGTCCGGCCACATCACGAAACGCGCGCACCGGCGGTTCAGCCGGTACCAGCCCCAAGCCTAACTCGTTACTGACGATCACCGTTCTCGCCGTAGTCGCCCGTATCGCCTGCAGGAGTTGCTCCACCCGCTGTCCGATAGCCGACCCGGTTGCATACGAACCGTTCAGGTTGCTGAGCCACAGCGTGACACAATCCAACACGATTGTTCGATAGCGATGACCGTGCGTGGCAAACCACTCGGCAAGCTCACGCGGCACTTCAGCCGTTTCCCACTCCGAAGAGCGTGTGGCTTGATGGCGCGTAATCCGCGCCGCCATCTCCACATCCAGCGGCTGCCCGGTGGCTACAAAGACTCTTGGTGCCACCGCTCCGGCAAGGTGAAGGGCGACGTCACTTTTTCCGGAGGCAGCCCCGCCAAGCACAAAGATGATCCGGCTGGAGTCTTTTGCGGCCTTCTTGCGCTTAGTCGGCGTTCCCTTTGACATCCCGTTCCCAGAGAAATTCCGGCTCGCCCTGCGTCTTCGCTACCCAGCGGGCCAGGACGAACAAAGTGTCGCTGAGTCGATTCACAAACTTGACGATCGTCGGATCGACCGGCTCTTCCCTCGACAAGCGTACGCACAACCGCTCCGCTCTGCGGCAGATCGTCCTCGCTTGATGAAGAAAACCCGACACCTTCCCGCCGCCCGGCAAGATGAATTCCTTCAGCGGCTCAAGATCCTTCTGACAACGATCAATCAGCTTCTCGAGGCGAGTGACGTCCTGTGCCGTCACCTGCGGCATATTCTTAAACGTCTGTCCTGGCGCCGTCGCCAGGATGCTTCCGGCATCGAACAATTTGTTCTGCACCCATCGGAGCTCCTGTTCCAATTGCTCGGCCTGTTCATGGCGTCCCGCCATCTCAGCATTCATCACCCGCACAACCCCGACCGAAGCATTCACTTCATCGACAGTCCCATACGCCTCGACCCGCAGGCAGTCCTTCCACACCTGTTGCCCGCCTGCCAGCCTAGTTTTTCCGGCGTCGCCGGTCCTGGTATAGACCTTGGTGATGCGCATTCCCGTTCCCCCTGTCTTTGTTTACTCTGTTTCCCCACAACTCATAGTGAACGAGTTGATCGACCGGCAACCTGGCTCGCCACCCCGCCAATTCAAGATCGGGCTGTACCGAAAATTCGGACACGTAGCCGAGACAGAGGTAGGCAAGGACTTTGACAGATCTGGGAATACCCAGTACCGGTTTCAATGCACCATGGTTCAAAATGCTGACCCATCCCACCCCGATGCCCTCCGTTCGTGCAGCCAGCCAAAGATTCTGAATGGCGCAACAGGTGCTATACAAATCCGTATCGCGAACTGTGGATCGTCCCAACACATGCCGCCCCCCGCGCTGGCGGCTGCAGGTCACGCAGATATTGACCGGTGCCTCTTCGATCCCTTCGAGCTTGAGGCTGCGATAGAGATCGGCTTTGGCTCCTTTATATTTTGTTGCCGCCTCGGCATTCACCTTGTGAAACAGCGCCTTGACCCGTCGCTTCGTGGCATGTTCTCTGACCACCACAAAGTCCCATGGTTGCATGAATCCGACCGAGCCGGCATGATGCGCCGCCGTCAAGAGCCTCGCCAGCACGTCGTCGGGAACCGGCACCGAAAGAAAATTCCGGCGGACGTCGCGACGCTCGAAGATCGCCCGATACACCGCCTCACGCTCCGGTTCTGAAAACTGACCGTGCCGGTGTGTTGATTGATTCATTTAGTGACCTGCCGGCCCATCGGTTTGTGTGCGAAGCCGTGCGAATTCGCCCGTGCAGACCTGCTCCAGGCAGGCCTGGCACAGACAGTCATTGAAACGAGCCGCGATCCAATCCATCTGTTGCTCAGTGACACCGATCTTCCCACACCAACACCCATATTGCCCACACTCGAATTCACGGCCACAGGCTTCGCACCTCTTCGTGAGCGGTCCCTTCATCAATATCCTGCCGTATGTTGTGCCGTTACAACCAGATCCTGGCCAATCTACGTCTAACTATCAAGATGGGCGTACGGCCCGCAAACAGCCTCGTTAGCCCCCTCTATAATTGAGAGATCCGCATCGTATGCCGCACAGGCACGATCTCTCAATTGATTGACCCTCCCAAAATCCAGCTGTCGAAATTACGCCAAAGCTACCGGCTCATCACAGCATGGCGACCTAGATCAATACAATCCGACCCAGTCTTGAAGGGCTGAACCCGGCGGCCCCAAGCTATCAGGGCCGCCGGGTTCGTCATGGTGACGGTTGTCTTGCCGGTTTCGCTGTGAGTACCGGCAATGATCAATCGTGGGTAGGAATTCATAGGACATTAGAGCGGCACGTCGTAGTTCATCCGCACGCCGCCGAAGATCGATCGGATCGGCGTACCGAAAAACAGAATTTCTTCGTACTTTTCATTAAAGAGATTGTCAACGCGTACGTAGGCTTGCCAATTCTTGGTGACATCATACGTTGCTGAGAGGTTGACCACGTTAAAAGAACCCAGTACCTGGCTCGGCGTATTCGCCAGATTGTTATTTCTCGCTCCCACGAACCGATAGTCGATGTTGAGCCGCAACGCATCAATCGGTTGATACGTCAGACCGACCGTCGCCTGATCCACTGGCCAGCGAGGGAGCCGCTTGTCGCCTCCCAATTGGAGCGTCGGGCTGTCGAACGCACGAGTGAGCGTATAGGTGTACTGACCTCGTACCTCTAACCCCTTCAAAATCTGCATTTTGAACGCGAACTCCCACCCTTGTGTCTTTGCGTCGGCAACATTGATGGGACAGAATCCGAACGTGATCGCCGGACATAATGTGCCGCCGGAAGCAAATTGGATCAAGTTTTGAAACCGGTTCCAAAAATAGCCTGCGCTGAGGTGGAGCCGGTCGTCGAAGAGGTTCTGTTCGATCCCCAGATCCATGCTCAGACTTTTCTCCGGCTTCAGATTGGGATTTCCGAATCCTTGGAAGAACAGATCATTCATTGTCGGGGCTTTAAAGCCGGTGGCATAGCTCCCTCGAAACTTTGTGCCGGTTTCCTTGACAACATAGCCTCCTGTCACCCGATAGGTCGTGGCGTCTTCGAAAGTATTGTAACTATCATGGCGCCCTCCGGCCGTCAGAAAGAGACGATCCCACAAATTGACCTGAGCCTGAGCGTACCCGGCATTTGACGAAATGACTTTCGCAGGCTCTGTCGTTCCGAAGAATCCTGCGGAATTGCCTTCTTCTCTCCTCAATTGGTATCCCGCGGTCAGGAGCAAGAAATCGCTGACCTGAAAATTATTTTGCCATTCCAAACGACGATTGAGAATTTCTAGATCGGTCGTAAATGGACTAAAGCACGTGTCGAAATTGGGAAAGCAGGATGTGGGACTGGCGGTGATAAACTGCCTTGTATTCAGGTTGAACCCGGCGGTTCCGCTCTCACTCAGCAATCGCTCATTGGCCTGTGACAAAGTCAATTTGGTGGTCCACCATGATGTCAAGGGCTGCACCCAGGTTCCGTTGAGAATAATATTTCGGTTCTTGGATCGAGCGCCGAACACGTCTGCCGGCGCTCCGCTGTCTGCGAATCCATCGAAGCTGGTCCGTGAGTCATACCATCGAAGGTTAAACTCCACTCGTCCATCTTTTGGCAGCGACGCACCCAGCTTTGCGGAAGCCTGCCAGTTGTGGAATCCGTCCCCCTCAAACGCTCCCCGTCGGTAGTTGATCGACGAAAAGCTGCTGGTGTCCCAGCGAGATACCGAAGCAGAAAAATCGAAGGGGCCCTTTGCACCGGATACGTGCCCGCCTTCGCGAAACGTGGCAAACGAACCGTACTCGAAGAACGCACCCACCGTTGGTTTGCCGGTCCCCTTTTTGGTGTAAATATTGATGACGCCACCGATGGCATCGGACCCGTAGAGCATACTTTGCGCCCCACGGAGGATTTCGATGCGATCGATATTTTCCGCCGTCAAGTTTCCAAAGTTGTAGGCACCATCCGTGGGGCTGTTGACGATGACGCCATCAATCAACACCAGCGTATGTCTGGCAAATGCCCCTCGCATCTTGACTGTGGCCCCCGTGCCGGGACCACCACTTGAAGTTGCAAACACGCCCTGCGCGAGACGCAACCCGTCGATGACCGTCTTGATTTTCTTCCGCTCGAGTTCCTCACCGGTAATGACCTCTACGGCACTGGTGACTTGCTTGACCGGAATTGGAGTTTTTGTCGCGCTCACGACGACCGGTGGTGTCTCAATGGTATCGGGTTGGTCCGCAAGCGCGACCTCTTGAGCGAAAACGGCAGGGGCAGGAGCGAAGGTGCCGAGAATGCAGGCACACAATACCCAGCGAACGATGAACAACGGCATAACGAATCTCCCTTGTGCTCGAAGGGTTGAGTCGAATCGACTGCCGGCTGGGTCTCCTGACTTGCGGATCACTGCGTCTCTGCGCCTTCCCATGTGCCAGGCACACAGTGGCGTTGTGCAGAGCTACTCCCCGCTTACAGTGGCGGCACCGTGATGGATTTGCACCATCTTCCCCGTCCCCCGACGTCGTTTCTCCAAAACATCCTCTTGTAAAACGTGATCGCCCCCCATCCGCACGACAACCGGGCCGGGGCAGGACCCAGGCTGTCTTTCTACACGTGACCGATCCCCATCGGTATCGTGACGCGAGGCCTGCCCGTCTGTGGGTGGGCGTCGACGACCACATCGCACCCGTAGACCATTCGCAGCACATCGGGACGGATCGTGTCCTCCGGTAATCCAATCCGGCTGAGCCGGCCTTCCTTCAGCATCAACACGCGATCGCAGTACTGGCTCGCCACATTCAGATCGTGGGACACCAGCACGACCGTCAGTTGCCGCTCAGCCCGGAGCCGGCTGATGAGCCCACAGATCTCGATTTGATGATTGATATCGAGAAACGCGGTCGGTTCGTCCAATAAAAGAATTGCGGGCTCCTGTGCCAACGCTCTGGCAATGACTACGCGTTGTCGCTCTCCACCGGACAGATCGGAGACCAGCCGATCAGCCAAACCCCACACATCTGTGTCGCTCATGGCTCGATGCGCACAAGCTAAATCTTTTTCGGTTTCCTCTCCTATTCCCAGACTCCACAGGCTCGACGGTCGATGGGGAAATCGCCCCATCAACACAGTCTCGGCCACCGTAAAAGGAAACACTTGGATGTAGTCTTGCGGTACCACCGCGACTATACGTGCAATGTCCTGCTGTCGAAGTTGCGCAATGGGCCGGCCATCCAGCCGAATCTGTCCTCCACTCGGCGGCATAAGCCCGGCCAGAAGCTTCAAGAGGGATGACTTGCCCGATCCATTGGGCCCCACGATGCCGAAGATCTCGCCGGCCTCAACGTGAAATGTGAGACCATCCAGCGTCCAGGCCTTCTCCTTTTTGTCCGCCGTGCGGTAGCGAAACGCCAGTTCCTCGACCTCGATCGCAGGATTTTCCGTCGACACCTGTCGGCTCATGAGTTCAACGGCCTCACTGGTCATCTCGATCACATCCGATCTTTCCGCCGGAGGAGCAGATACAGGAAAAACGGTCCGCCGGTGAGCGCCGTGACGATCCCAACCGGAATTTCAGTCGGAGCCAGAATGGTCCGCGCAATCGTGTCCGACACGACGAGAAACGTCCCGCCGACCAGCGCCGAGGCCGGCAAGAGCAATCGGTGATCCGACCCGACCACCATGCGCACTGCATGCGGCACGACCATCCCGACAAAACCGATCATGCCGCTCACGGACACGACCGCCCCGGTCAACAACGCGGTCAGTATGAAGAGGCGCTTTTTTACACGCTCGGTTTCGATCCCCAATGACCGCGCCGTCTCTTCACCCAGGGTGAGGACATTGAGCGTCTGTGCCTTCTGCAGGAGAAGCGCCGTCCCTCCCGCCGCATATACGGCAAACACCGCCAGCATCGCATAGCCCGGCGCTGTGAGAGAGCCCATCAACCAGGCCATGAGCCCGGCCGACCGATTGGGCTCCATAATCGACGTGATAAACATGATAAACGCCGTCAGAATGGCATTGAGAATAACTCCGGCCAGCAACAAGCTGTGAATCGGCAGCCGTCCCTGCGACTGCGCCAGCCGGTAGATCACCACCAGCGACAGCAATCCGCCGGCAAATCCAAACAACGGCAGGACCGGCAAAAGTGCCAGCGTCGTCCCGATGCCGAACAACATTGCCAGCGATGCCCCCAATGCGGCGCCGCTTGAGACACCGAGCACATACGGATCAGCCAGCGGATTTCTCAACAGCGCCTGCAGCACCACACCGACCGATGCAAGACTCCCACCGACGAGAAACCCCATCAGAACGCGCGGCAGACGAATGTGCATCATGATGACGGCGGATGGGCTTAACTCAGCGGCATCGAGCTCCCCTGTCCTCAGCAACTGTCTCAGCGCGGAGGCGATGGTTCCCATCTCAATCTGTGTCGCGCCGAACTGGAGACACAGCACGCACACCGCCAAACCGGCCACTGCCAGACCGCCGATGATCGCGAGCCAGCGCTGGTACGTCAGGATCGCGCCCCTCTGTTTCCATTGCGCCAGCTGCTCGCCTCTGCTCGCGATGAGCACAGCGGGTGTGGGCGATGGCGAGTCGACCGGCGCGAGAGGTGGAGATGGCAATACCATAAAGATCTTCGCTACCGATTCGCCGGTTGTGACGCGGTCGATCCGGGATGCAGGAGATCCGTTAACAACCCAAGCGCTTGCACGATACGCGGTCCCGGACGATTCAACAGATCGGCCGGAATCTGATGCAGGCGCCCCTGCTTGACCGCCGTCATCGCAGGCCACTGCCTCCAGGCCTGCTGCTCGCTGTCCGAAATGCCTTCGGCGTTCCCGACTGGAAAGACCAGCACCTCCGGATCCTGTTGCAACACAACTTCCATGCTGAGTCGTGGGTAGGGCGTCCCGCTCTGCGCAGCGATGTTAATCCCTCCGGCCATTCCAATCAGCTGGTCGATGAAGCTGCCGGGGCCGACCGTAATGAGCGGCTGGCTGTTGAGCACATAGAGCACGCGCACCGGCGGCACGCCCTGCATCCGCAACTTCATCTCCGCCAGCCGCTGCCGCAACGTCATGATCACGTCATTGGCCGCCACCGAACGATCCAGCATCCGTCCCAGCGTGTGGAGTTGCGCAAAAATATCTTCGACCGTTGTCGCGGCCACGACGAAGACCGGCGCCTTCAGTTGTTCGAGTTTCATGATCACATCCGGCTTGAGAAATTCCTTCGGCGCCAATACCAAATCGGGCTGGAGGGCCATCAACGATTCGAGGTTCGGATTGGCGTAGCCGACCTTCGGTTTTTTCAAGGCCTCCGGCGGAAAGTCGCAAAACTCCGTGACCCCGACGAGCTGGTCCCCGGCGCCGATTGCAAATGCCATTTCCGTCACACTGGGAGCTAAGGAGACGATGCGTGTGGGTGTCTTGGCCAAATAGATCTTCCGGCCCGCGTCATCCACGAACGACCGCGACGACACATGGGCCATGAAGGGCATGCCGGTTAGAATTCCTTGCTGCCGTCGCTTCATGGCTGACATCTCGGTATCATAGGCAAATGCCGCACCCATATCCAACACAAGAACACAGGCGCACAGCAGGACGGCCCAATCACGCTGTCCAGCGAGTTCAAACAGGTTTCTCCGCAAGACCGCGGCGAGCAACCAGCCGTGACGTACAGTTGTCCGTACGTCACAGATTGTAACCGGCGCCGGAACGGCGCGAGGCACCTGTTTCAACGCGCTGGAAATAAAAAATCCCCAAGGCCTGATAGAGACCCTGAGGATTGCACCCGCTTCTTCATCCTCGCCTGTTCCCCAGCCCTCGGGGGAACGATGGTCAACTCTCCGGGCAGGTCTTCTGGCTCATGGTTCACCCTACTCCCCGCGCCTTCCCATCCCAAACGTGACGCGCCGTACTACGTTGTTTGTGAAGCGTCGCCGGAGACCAAGAACGTACGAGATCCGCTTCACGAGGTACGTTTCACGCTAAGTGGACAGTGGCATTCACGGGTTTCGTCCCCATTGACAGCGGCGGGACCGCGAGGGATTTGCACCCTCTTCCCTTACCCGGGAGGCACACTGTTCAGGACAATAGGAGAGAGGGACAAACCTTGTCAAGTTCAATAATGTCCAAGTCTGCTCACTCACTCTCAAATGACAGGACCGATCAACCCCCTGTACCGTGAAAAACTGCCTATTGAACAAGAGGTTTTGCATCCCTCACTCGGCACAGGGCTTGCTCAGTGTCAGAGTGATGTGATCGATCGACCGGGAATGACCGAATAGATTCACAATGACCGTCTCGGCCAAAAGCCGGTCATCGTCCTAACCCGTCACAGAGGTTTCACGCGGCCTATGCGCAATTTGATCATTAGTCTTTTCATTATTGGACTCTTCCTGGAAGTATCCGGACTGATCTGGTCATCAAAAAATGATCCGCCAAGCGAAACGTTTTTGAAATTGTCGGAGCAACCGGTTCGTTCCATTGAGAATCCGCTTGAGAACGGCTACTTCCTTCTCTTGGGTTTCGCCTCCGCCTCGGACTCACACCCCATTCAAGTCGGCTACGATATCTGGCTGGAATCAGACACCCGGCCCCATCAGCGTGGGTTCGATCTCGAAAAGCCCGGACGATCTGAACTCCGTATTCCAGTCACACTGGAGCACCTGCTCCCTGAGTGGAACTCACCCGATCCCGTTACCGAATTTCAGCGACGTGATGCGCTCTATCGAGCCTCGGCTGCTCGCTACGATACGTTGCTCAAGCGGTATAATCAGTGGCTGCAGATGCGTTTCGAAGACTGGGGCTACGCGCATCGAGGCGTGCCGCGTGTGGAAGAAATCCTGGGGGCGCACCGCCTGTACATTGCCGAAGGATTTGGACAACAAACCAGGATAGGGCTTGAACGACTCGCTATGGATCTGACGCGATGGCGGATCGTGCTGCGAGACGCCCGCACCCTGCCGATGAAGATCTTGGCCGAAGTCATTGTTGAAGATGATGTGGAACTCCTCTCTCGCATCTTGAGCCGTGCAACGGTTGACCATGCCATCTTGACCCGTGGTTTGAATCTCCTGCAGCCCTTGACCTTCAGCGAGTATTCGCTTCGATGGCCTGTTCAAAGTCAATTCGTACTGGGCTACACACGCAGCCTGCAGCCCGATCGTGACCTCATGCCTCAAGCCGATCCGGATGGGCCGGCGAAAGAATCGCTGGCTCGTGCGGCCCGCCTTCAACCGGAGATGTTCCGGGCTATTGAGCATCCCGGTCTTCGGAACGTTCTTGGTTTCTCGTCCTCATCGCAGCGGATATGGGATACGTACGCCACGTTCTACGATGCCACGATCAAGGCCGCGGATTCTGTTCACAGCCCACTCCCCAAACTGCACGATATCGCACGCCATTCCCAATTAACCGTGCTGGAACGAATCGTCAACCCACTGGAGTTTTCACCGAACTGGGAACCGTTCAGTCAGCGGCTCGTCGAAACCGACGCACGGCTAAGATTGGTCTCTCTGCAAATCTTAATGCGGAAACCGACTACGACGATTACGATTCCAACCCGGCTGGCAGAAGTGGGATCGATGTACTTCGATCCCTTTACGGGCTTGCCGATGTTGTGGAGTCCAACGCAGAAACGGCTCTATAGCGTCGGGAAAGACCGGTTGGATGACGGAGGGGATTCCACGTTTGATATCAGCGTGCCGCTCGCCCTGGCACTGGATTCGTCAGCATCGACTGCACCACGCTCTTTCCGACGCTAATGCCGCGGCGAGGGATTGGATGAGGAACGGCTCCGGTCGTGAACGTCGGCAGATTTGGTAGTCCATGTTCGTTGGAACTGAGGCCAAAACGCGATCGTAGTCAGTGCCCCGGCCGTGAACCCGATCGTCATCACTAGATCCATCAAATTCCTCTCCTCGTCTTTTTAAGACCTAGTGCTCCTGTGCGGCCCGGCATGACGCTTGGGCACTGGTATGATTTCAACCCAGTAACCCAATAATCTCTTCTACAGACCAAACATGGTCTGACACCCCAGCTGCCATGGCAGGCGTAATTCTGAGTGCCTGATTGATCCGCGCAAAGTTGTACCACATGAAGGTGAGGTTGAGAAAATGAACGTGGTTCGCCACCTTCTTTGAGTGGGCATTAGTCAGTCGTGTAAAGCGCCGGTTCATCATGCGGATGGTGAGATTCATGCGCTCCGCATAACTTGTAGAAACGTGCTGGCTGTCGGGGCTGCCCATAATCTCATGTGTGCGAGTTCCGCAGCACTGGGCCGGGCTATAACGGGTGGTCGCACCTTCCTGAGGGGGCGCAGTATATAGCTTCTCAAGTACCGCGTAATCAATCTCTGACCCGAACGCACCCTCTACAGCCTGGAGATATGGCTTATGACCATCTGTGGTCAATTGCACTCTATTCGCCAGGCGCGAGGCTAGATCAGAAATAAACTTGATGGCATAAGGGGCGCTCCGTTCACCCACCAACCACGACACCATCAGCTTGGTATCGGCGCAAATGGCCGTCCAGGTCCAGACCGATCCGAAACCAAACTTGCCCTTCATTTCTTCGGAAAGATTTTTATCTTTCGCGTAGCAAAATGACCAAACCTCATCTGCCTGAATGCGCTTGCAAGATAAGTTGCGGAGCTTTTCATCTTGATACTTCGCGCAGGCTGTTCCGAGGTCAGCAATGAGACGCAAGATCGTTTGTTTCGTCACGCCAGTCATGCGAACCGTGCTGTTGATGCTCGCACCTTCGACTAAGGCCGCCACCACCTGCGCTCTTTTGTTTGTATTCAGCTTGTTCATAAAGCCCCCTCTTGTTGATCTCATTATGCGTGACCGCTCACGCATATGTCAACAAGTATTTTCTTGACTATTCCTGAGCGGTCAGGCATACTCCGTGCCATGAAGAAGCGCAAAAACCCTGCTGCCGTGGCATTAGGCCGTAAGGGCGGCAAAAAGGGTGGCCCAGCACGTGCGGCTAAAATGTCCAAGGAAGAGCTTGTAGAAAGCGCACGGAAGGCGGCTGTGGCACGGTGGCAGAAGGTGAAAGGAGAGGGCTAAGGGCGGCTCTCCCTTCACCTTTCTTTGACAAGTGGTGGGCCTCTAGGTAGGATATTAATAAGTTACGTCATGTTCGCTCTCGCATAACATAAGTGGTGGGGGCGGTGGGACTCGAACCCACAAGCCCGGTCAGGCGGTGATTTTAAAGATCACTGTGTTTGCCTCTTTCACCACACCCCCACCAATGAACGCCCTACTCACCCACTGAGTAGGGCGTTTCTCTGTTAAACTTGCCGCAACTTGAATTCAGTACCTACCTGTTCAAAATCATTCTTCCTTAGGATGCTCTTTACTACAATACCTGGCGTCGGTTTCCCGGCCCTCTCTTGAACTTTCTTCAGGATAGACTCAAAGACATGGAACTTCCCATCACTGAGGATCTCCCGAACAATCTTCGTGGTAGGTGGCTCGCTAGCAGTCTTCTTCGCTGGCATGGGTTCATGTTTGAGCTTTTCCTTTTGGGGTGAGAGTTTATTTCCCTTCACCCGATTTTGCTGCTTTTGCATCTTTTGTTTCTTAGAGGATTCCTTTTTCTGCGCCTTTTCGGAAACGGTCTTTTGCTTACTTTCCCTCTTGGTGGAACTATTCCTTTTTCTTCCCTGCTTCACTGTCGGATAAAACTTTCTCAAACCTATATAGCCTTCCCTGGGTGGTACAAATTCGCGCACATTTCGTACTAGAGAGATATAAAGAACCCGCTTCGGATTAGCGCCTCCTACTTTACAGCCACCCTGGCCCAGCGCCTCTACTAATTGGTCGATAGTGACAGCCTCGCCTACCTTCTCAAGGTAAGCCTTCGCCGCCTCTCCATACGTCATTCCGAAGAATTCAGTAGCTTTAACCACGGTAG
>Ga0326597_10000684_pt1 | contig 58823 bp, 53 predicted proteins | sample RVTome_12_FD_203789 | JGI IMG/M metagenome (GOLD analysis project Ga0326597, IMG submission 203789) | Soil microbial communities from uranium-contaminated site in the Upper Colorado River Basin, Wyoming, United States - RVT100D185 | ecosystem: Environmental > Terrestrial > Soil > Contaminated >...
AGCTGGAGATCCGCCCGGTTGACAGTGTGCCGCGCAATCCGGACGACCCCCCCGGCGCCATCGTGTTCGAGGATGTGCGCTTCCGCTACAAGGCGGCCGGCCCGGAGATCCTCAAGGGCATCTCATTCTGTCTGCGCCGCGGGCAGACCCTGGCGATCGTGGGGGCCACCGGCTCGGGCAAGAGCACCATCATCCGCCTGCTCAGCCGCGCCTACAGCGGCTACGAGGGCTCGATCCGCATCGACGGGCGGGAGTTGCGGGACATCGCCGCCGACGAGCTGAGCAGCCTGCTCTCCGTGGTGCATCAGGACGTGTTCCTGTTCCAGGGCTCCCTGGCCTTCAACATCGGCCTGGCGCGGGAACACCTGGAGCGTGGCCGCATCGAGCAGGCCGCGCGCTACGTGAGCGCCGACCGCTTCGTGAACCAGCTCGACGGCGGCTTCGATTTTCCCATCATTCAGGGGGGCGCCAACCTTTCCGCCGGGCAGGCACAGCTCATCGCCTTCGCCCGGGCCGTGGCGGCCGAGACGGAATTCATCGTGCTGGACGAGGCCACCAGTTCGGTGGACTCCATGACCGAGCACCTGATCCAGGAGGCCGTGGGGCGGCTGTACGAGGATAAGACGGTGATCGCCATCGCGCACCGGCTGAGCACGATTCGCAAGGCGGATACGATTCTCGTGATGCGCGCCGGGGAGGTGGCCGAAGCGGGCAACCACGAACAGCTCCTGGCCCAGGGCGGGCTCTATGCCCGGCTGGTCTCCGGCGCGGACCATGGGGCCATTGCCGCCGATGCGGAACCGGCGGCGACCCAGGCCCAGGGCCAGCAGCGCTAGGGCGCTACGCCTTGTTGGTCGTGGCGAGTTGGGCGCGGTAGGCGGCGACCGAGCGGGGGTCCTCGTCGGGGATCACCGGGCGGTCGATGGAAAAGCGGTCCAGTGTGCGGCTGTAGGTGGTGCCCCCCATGCGCCCCACGGCCCGCAGCCTATCCGGATCGATCTTGGCCTTGTCGATCATCACCTCGTCGGCGATGTGCCAGTACACCACTTCACCGATGATGTGATCGGTGGACGGCCCGATGCGCAGGTTGTGCGTCAGCCGGCATTCCATGGCCACCTTGGCCTCCTTCACCCACGGCACCTTGACCGCTGTCCCCGGCACGGGGGTCAGCCCGGCCTCGGCGAACTCGTCGATGTGCGCCCCGAAGTCCCCGCAGGTGTGGTTCATCTGCTCGGCGATCTCCTCGCTGACGATCTGCACCACGAACTCCGGATGCTCCGCCACGTTGCGCGAGGTGTCCTTGCGCTCCTTGCCCCGGTCGATGACGGAAAAGCACACGGTGGGCGGCTTGAACGTGATGCCGTTGAAGAAGGAGAACGGCGCGATGTTGGCCTGCCCACTGTTGCCGATGGTCGACACCCAGCCGATGGGGCGGGGTACGATGGAGCCGATCATCAGCTTGTACAGATCGGTCGGGTCATAGTCCTTGCTGGCGAAATCAACCATGTGCAAATCCTGTTCGCTGTCGGGGATCGGGTGTCGGCGGCAGGGGCCACCAGCTCCGTGCAGGGTTGACCAACAGGTCAACTCACGGCGTTGCAGTCTAGCCCATCCTTGGGTAAATGGCATCCGGGTCGCGCACCCTCGCCGCCCAGCTGCGCCGATGTGGCGCCGCAGGGCAGCCGCTGCGTTTGGCCGCTCCGCGGCGCCCGTGATAGAGTGGATGCCCGAATTCGACGCGTCCGCCCATGCCCTCTCATGGCCGGCTGCATCGTCTGGAAACAGCCGGGAGAGGCCCATGCAATCGCAGTTGTCCCGTGACGACTCGTCACTCATGCTCGCCATCGATCTGTACGAGCTGACCATGGCCAAGGCCTTCTGGGCCACGGGCATGACGAAGCGCCACGCGGAATTTCATATGTTCTTCCGCAAGAATCCCTTCGACGGCGGCTACGTGGTCTTCGCGGGGCTGGAGACGCTGATCGATCTGTTGCGGGAATTTCGCTTTACCGATTCCGACCTGGCATATCTGGGCACCTTGCGCGACCGGGCGGGCAATCCGCTGTTCGAGCCGCCATTTCTCGATTATCTGGGCGGCATGTCCATGGAATGCGATGTGCTGGCCATGCCCGAGGGCACGGTGGTCTTCCCCAACGAGCCGCTGGTGCAGGTGCGCGGACCGATCGTGCAGGCGCAACTGCTGGAGACGATCCTGCTCAATACGCTCAACTTCCAGAGCCTGGTGGCCACCAAGGCCGCGCGCATCTGCGGGGCGGCGGGCGGCGACCCGGTGGTCGACTTCGGGCTGCGCCGGGCCCAGGGCATCGATGGGGGTCTGTCGGCCAGCCGCGCCTGCTACATCGGCGGCTGCGTGGGCACCTCCAACGTGCTGGCGGGCAAGCTGTTCAATGTGCCCCCCATGGGCACCCATGCCCATAGCTGGGTGATGGCCTTCGATACGGAACTGGAATCCTTCGAGGCCTTCGCCGAGGCCATGCCGGACAACTGCGTGTTCCTGGTGGATACCTACGGCTCCATCCAGGGCATCCGCAACGCGATTCAGGTGGCGACCAGGCTCAAGGCCGACGGACACAACCCCATCGGTGTGCGGCTGGACAGCGGCGACCTGGCCTATTTCAGCAAGGAGGCCCGGCGCATGCTGGACGAGGCGGGCCTGCAGGACATGGTGGTCATGGCCAGCAATGAGCTGGACGAGTATGTGATCCGCAGCCTCAAGTCCCAGGGCGCCCCCATCGGCGCGTGGGGCGTGGGCACCAAGCTGGTGACCGCCCAGGACGACCCGGCCCTCTCCGGCGTGTACAAGCTGACCGCCATCAAGGACGGCAAGGGCTGGGACTACAAGCTCAAGCTCTCCGACCAGAAGGCCAAGACGAGCATCCCCGGCCTGTTGCAGGTGTACCGCTGCACGGATCAGCGGGGACGCTTCGCCGCCGATGCCATCCTGGACGTGAGCGAGCACCCGGCCGGGCTGCGCATGATCATCGACCCCAACGACAACACCAACATCAAGAAGCTGGACGGCATCGTGTCCCGTGAGCCGCTGCTGCAGGAGATCTTCCGCGGCGGGGAACAGGTCTACACGTCGCCGTCCCTGGCCCAGATCCGCGACCGCGTGGCGGCACAGCTGGAGGGGCTGGACCCCAGCCACAAGCGGCTGGAAAATCCGCACATCTACCCGGTGGGGCTGAGCCCCTACCTGAACCAGTTGCGCGACGACATGATCCGCAAGGCCCGCGGCCTGACCCCCGCGGCGGAATAAGGCCCAATCCCATGCGATACCTCAAGGTAGCCGGCGCCGCGCTCAATCAGACGCCTCTGGACTGGGAGGGCAACCGCCGCCGTATCGTGGCGGCCCTGCACGAGGCCAGGGCGCGCCAGGTGCAGGTGCTCTGCCTGCCGGAGCTGTGCATCTCCGGGTACGGCTGCGAGGATGCCTTTCACGGGGAGTCCGTGGCGGCCACCGCCCTGGAGAGCCTGGCGGCGATTCTGCCGGAGACCAAGGGCATCGTGGCGGCGCTGGGATTGCCGCTGATTCACGAGGGGCAGCTCTTCAACGCGGCCGCCCTGGCCGTGGACGGCGCCCTGGCCGGGCTGGTGGCCAAGCGCGTGCTGGCCGGCTATGGCGTGTACTACGAGCCGCGCTGGTTCAAGGCCTGGCCCAGCGGCGAGGTGGACACCTTTGTCCTGGGCAAGAGCACCGTGCCCCTGGGCGATCTGCTGTTCGATGTGGGCGGGGTGCGGCTGGGCTTCGAGATCTGCGAGGATGCCTGGGGTCGGGGCCAGCAGCGCCAGCGCGGTTGGGACGCCCAGGCCGACCTGCTGCTCAATCCCAGTGCCAGCCATTTCGCCTTCGGCAAGTATGCCACCTTGCGCGGGATCGTCGCCGAAGGGTCGCGCACGACCCACAGTGCCTATGTCTACGCCAATCTGGTGGGCAACGAGGCGGGGCGCCTGATCTACGACGGCACGGTGCTCATCGCGGCCAATGGGGAACTGATCGCGGAGAATCCGCGCTTCTCATACCACCCGGTGCAGGTCACCAGCGCCGTGATCGACCTGGCCGTGCTGCGCCTGGAGCGGCGGCGGCTGAGCTACCCCCTGGCCGAGGGCGCCGGCAGCGGCGTGCAGGTGCAGGTGCCCTACGTGCTGGCCGAGGCCGAGCCGGAGGACGTGGCCGAATTCCGCGGGCCCGGCGCCCCCTACGACCCGTTCAGCGTGCGGGGCTTCGGAGGGGAGAGCGTGGCCCATGGCGCCGGGGGCGCGCCGCCCCAGATGCGCCGGCAGGAGGAATTTGCCCGGGCGGTAAGTCTGGGGCTGTGGGACTACCTGCGCAAGACGCGCAGCCACGGCTTTGCCGTCTCCCTCAGCGGCGGCGTGGACTCCGCCTCGGTGGCGGTGCTGTGCTGGATCATGGTGCGCCTGGCGCTCACGGAGCTGGGGCCCAAGGGGGTGCATGAGGCGCTGCCGCACATGGACGATCTGCCCGCCATGAGCGGCAGCGGGCGCAACGAGGCGGCCGCGCTGTTGCAGCGGCTGCTGCTGACCGTGTACCAGGCCACCGAGAATTCTTCCGCCGTCACGCGCATGGCCGCCGGGCGGCTGGCCGAGCAGCTCGGGGCGCGTCACGTGGATCTGGAGATCGGCGATATCGTGGAGAGCTACGAGCGGCTGGCCGAGCAGGCCCTGGGCCGTCCCCTGGAATGGACCACCGATGACCTGGCCCGGCAGAACATCCAGGCCCGCGTGCGCTCCCCCGGCATCTGGCTGCTCGCCAACCTGGAGCAGCGGCTGCTGCTGAGCACCAGCAACCGCAGCGAGGTGGGCGTGGGCTACATGACCATGGACGGTGACACCAGCGGCGGGCTGGCCCCCATCGCCGGCGCCAACAAGACCTTCCTGCGGCGCTGGCTGCGCCATGTGGAAAACCAGGGCGTGGCCGGGCTGGGCCCGCTTTCCGCCCTGCAGGCGGTGAACGCCCAGGCCCCCACGGCGGAGTTGCGGCCCCTGGAGCAGGGGCAGGAGGACGAGCAGGACCTGATGCCCTACCCGGTGCTGGACACCATCGAGCAGGCGGCCATTCGCGACCGGCTGTCGCCCGTGGAGGTGTGGCGCACCCTGCTCAACACGCCGCTGGAGGGAATTGCGCTGGACAAACACAGGGCGGCGGACTATGTCGAACGCTTCTTCCGCTTGTGGGGTCAGTCTCAATGGAAGCGCGAGCGCCTGGCGCCCTCGTTCCATCTGGACGACGAAAATCTGGATCCGCGCACCTGGTGCCGCTTCCCCATCCTCTCCGGCGGCTACGAGACGGAGCTACAGGCCCTGCGCCGCGCCGTGGCCGGCAAGTAGCCCCGCCGCGGCAAGACCCGGCGTGCCGCAACGCGGGCGGCCGCACCCCACCACCCTTCTCAACACACTGCCTCAACGCAACGATCTCGCCATGGCCATGCTGAGCAAGCTTCGGGACTTCTTTCACAACGAGCCGGGCAGCCTGCGCCTGGGCGGCGCCGAGGGCGACCTGCGCGTGGCCGTGTGCGCCATTCTGCTGGAGGCAGCGGAAGTGGACCAGGAGGTGGCGGAGTCCGAGCGCCGCCTGGTGCGTGCCCTGCTGCGCGAGGAATTCGAGCTCAGCGACGCCGAGGTGGACGACCTGATCGACCTGACCCACAAGGCCCGGCGCGACGCCTCTGACCTGTGGCCCTTCACCACGGCCATCGCGCGGGAATGGCTGCCCGCCCAGAAGCGTGACCTGCTGGTGATGGTGTGGCGTGTGATCTTTGCCGACGGGCGGCTGGATGCCTACGAGGACCAGCTCGCCCGCAAGCTGCAGATGATGCTCTCCGTCAATCACAGTGTACTCATGGAAGCCAAGCAGCTTGCCCGCGCGCAGACCACGGGTGACTGAACGTCCGCCGGAGCCATGCCGCAGTCCTTATTTCCGTTCTTGAATCAGTAGCCTGCGCAAATTCCGCGGAGCCCCGGCGCAGTTGTGCGCCTGCGGGACATGATGCTAAGTCATGCGGGGATGGCTGCGGCCGTCAAACCCCATCATCCGCTTTATGGAATAGACCCATGCAATTTGATCCGATTCTCCCTCCATCGCGCATCGAGGCCATGCGCCGCCCCGGGCTGTGGCCCGACAAGCTGATCATCGACTACTTCGACGAGGCCGTGGCCCGCCATCCGGACCGCATTGCCGTCAGCGACGTGAATTCCATGACCGGGCGCGCCACGACCGTCTCCTTCCGCCAGTTGCAGCGCATGTCCCGGCGCATGGCGCTGGGGCTGGTGGCCCTGGGCGTGGAGCATCAGGACGTGGTGTCCTTTCAGCTCCCCAACTGGTGGCATGTGGCGGCCCTGTACCTGGCCTGCACGCGCATCGGCGCGGTGATCAATCCGCTCATGCCCATCTTCCGGCACCGCGAAGTCTCCTTCATGCTGGACTATGCCCAGACGAAGGTGGTGCTTGTGCCCCGGCGGTTCCGCGGCTTCGATCACCCGCAGATGATCCGGGACATCAAGGGCGAGGTGCCCCATCTGCGGCACATGCTGGTGGTGGACGGGGAGGACGAGGAGACCGCCATCGAGTCCGTCCTGCTGGGCCGCCGCTGGGAGGACGAGATGGACGGGGAGACCATCTTCCGTGACCGGCGGCCGGATCCCAACGATATCAATGAGCTGATCTACACCTCGGGGACGACCGGGCAGCCCAAGGGCGTGATGCACACCTCCAACACGCTCATGTGCAACCTGGAGCACGTGATCGAGCATATCGGGATCACCCGCGAGGACACCGTGTTCATGCCCTCGCCGCTGGCCCACAACACGGGCTTTCTCTACGGCATGGCCATCTGCCTGATGCTGGGCATCAAGAGTGTGCTCCAGGATCAGTGGGAACCGGTGCAGGGGGCCCAGCGCATCCAGGACGAGGGGGTCACCTTCTCCATGGGCTCCACGCCCTTCCTGGCCGATCTGACCCATACCCCGGCGGTGGAGCAGTACGACACAAGCACCCTGCGCGGGTTCATCGTGGGCGGCGCGCCCATTCCCCGCGTGCTTGTGCAGGCGGCGGTAAAGAAGTTCGGCATGCGCGTCATCTCCGCCTGGGGCATGAGCGAGAACGGCGTGGTCACCGCCACCCGCCAGGGTGATCCGGAGGAGAAGGTGTTCAACACCGACGGCGTGGCGCTGAAGGACATGGAGGTGCGCGTGGTGGACGACAACGACCAGCCCCTGCCCACCGGCGAGGAGGGCCGCTTGCAGGCGCGGGGCTGCTTCAACTTCGTGGGCTACCTGAACAAGCCCGACCAGTACGGCATGGACGCGGACGGCTGGTTCGAGACGGGCGACAACGCCACCATCGACAAGGACGGCTACATCCGCATCACCGGGCGTTCCAAGGACATCATCATCCGTGGCGCGGAGAATATTCCCGTCGTGGAGATCGAACAGCTGCTCTACAAGCATCCCGCCGTGCAGGACTGCGCCATCGTGGGCATGCCCGACGAGCGGCTGGGCGAGCGCGGCTGCTGCTTCATGACCCTGCGCGAGGGGCAGAGCATGACCTTCCGCGACATGCTGGAGTATCTTTCCGCACATCACGTGGCCAAGAATTACTGGCCCGAGCGCCTGGAGCTCGTGACCGAGTTGCCCCGCACGCCCAGCGGGAAGATTCAGAAGTTCAAGCTGCGCGAACTGGCCACGGAACTGACCCCCATGTCTGCCTAGATCTGGCGCCCGCTGCCTGCCGCGCCCGGCGGCAGGCGGATATCAGCAACACCGCAGGAGGACGAACCACGATGCACTTCGACATTCACCTGCCCCAATGGCGCATCGACCAGATGCGCGCCGAGGGGCGCTGGCAGGGCAAGATCATCACCGACTACATGGACGAGGCCGTGGCCAACACGCCGGATGCGGTGGCCATCACGGACGTCAACTCCAGCACCGGTCGGCGCACCACCCTGTCCTATCGCCAGCTGCGCACCATCTCCGACCGCATGGCCTGCGCCCTGGCGGCCATGGGTGTGCGGAAGGGGGACATCGTCTCCTGCCAGTTGCCCAACTGGTGGCAGGTGGGCGCGCTGTATCTGGCGGCCGTGCGCATCGGGGCGGCCATGAATCCGCTCATGCCCATCTTCCGGCACCATGAGCTGGAGTACATGCTCAACTTCAACGAGGCCAGGTTCCTGCTCATTCCGCGCCGGTTCCGGGGCTTTGACTACCCGCAGATGATCGGCGAGCTGCGCGGCAAGCTGCCCCATCTGGAGCAGGTGCTCATCGTCGATGGGGAGGACGAGGCCACCAGCTTCGAGGCGGTCATGCTGAACCGTCGCTGGGAAGACGAGACGGACACGGAAAAGCTCTTTGCCGAGCGCCGCCCCACCGCCGACGACGTGACCGAGCTGATGTACACCTCCGGCACGACCGGGCAGCCCAAGGGCGCCATGCACACGGCGCACACCATGTTCGGCAACGTGGAAAAGCAGATCACGCAGATCGGCGTGGGCCGGGACGACATCGTGTTCATGCCCTCGCCACTGGCCCACCAGACAGGCTTTCTGTACGGCATGGTGCTGCCCATTCTGCTGGGTACCAAGAGCGTGCTGATGGACATCTGGGAGCCCGTGGCCGCCGCCCAGCGTATCGAGGAGGAGGCCTGCACCATGACCGTGGCGGCCACGCCCTTTCTGGCCGATCTGACCCACAATCCGGGCGTGGCGCAGTATGACACCAGCACGCTCAAGACCTTCATCTGCGGCGGGGCGCCCATTCCCCGTGTGCTCATGCATCAGGCCACGGAGAAACTGGGCATCCGCGTGGTCTCCGTGTGGGGCATGACGGAGAACGGCATCACCACCTCCACCCGCTTCGACGATCCGCCGGAGAAGGTGTTCGAGACCGACGGCGTGGCCGTGCCCGGCGCGGAGGTGCGCATCATCGACGAGAGCGGCAAGGTGCTGGGCCCCCACCAGGACGGGCTGTTGCAGGCGCGCGGCGCCTCCCATTTCGTGGGCTATCTCAAACGCCCGGAAATCAACGGCATCGACGAGGAAGGCTGGTTCGACACGGGGGACATCGCCCGCATGGACGAGGACGGCTACATCCGCATCACGGGCCGCTCCAAGGACATCATCATCCGCGGCGGGGAGAACGTGCCCGTGGTGGAAGTGGAGGAGCTGCTCTATCGCCACCCGGACGTGCAGGACGCCGCCGTGGTCGCCATGCCCGACGAACGGCTGGGCGAGCGCGGCTGCGCCTTCGTGGTGCTCAAGAACGGCAAGCACATGAGCTTCCAGGACATGGTGGGCTATCTGTCCGAGAGCCACCTGACAAAGTCCTATCTCCCCGAGCGGCTGGAGCTGCTGCCCGACATGCCGCGCACACCGAGCGGGAAGATCCAGAAATTCAAGCTGCGGGAGGTGGCCAAGGCGCTCACGCCCATGACGTAGGGGCGGGCCACCCGGCAGGCAGTTACGGGCCGTCCCCGGCGGGGCGGTCAATCCAGGGGACAGGGCCACAGTGCCAACAGGAGATCATTCATGACGACGAAGTTTCTGCTCAGCGAGGATCGCATTCCCAAGGTCTGGTACAACGTGACGGCCGATCTGCCCGAGCCGCCGCCCCCGGTGCTGCACCCGGGCACGGGCCAGCCCATCGGCCCGGACGACCTGGCGCCCCTGTTCCCCATGGCCCTCATCGGCCAGGAAGTGAGCACCGAGCGCGAGGTGGAGATTCCCGAGCCCATCCGCGAGCTGTATGCCCAGTGGCGTCCCACGCCCCTGGTGCGCGCCCGGCGCCTGGAGCAGGCCCTGGACACCCCGGCGCACATCTACTTCAAGAACGAATCGGTCAGTCCCGTGGGCAGCCACAAGCTGAACACGGCCATCGCCCAGGCCTGGTACAACAAGCAGGAGGGCATCAACCGCCTGTCCACCGAGACGGGTGCCGGCCAGTGGGGCAGCGCCCTGGCCCTGGCGGGCAGCCTGCTCGACATGGAAGTGCGCGTGTTCATGGTCAAGGTCAGCTTCAATCAGAAGCCCTACCGACGCGCACTGATGGAAACCTATGGGGCCAGCGTGGTGGCCAGCCCCAGCGAGCAGACCCAGGCGGGCAAGGCCATTCTGCTCAAGAGCCCCGAGAGCACGGGCAGCCTGGGCATCGCCATCTCCGAGGCCGTGGAGATCGCCGCCACCCACGATGACACCAAGTATTCCCTGGGCAGCGTGCTCAACCATGTGCTGCTGCACCAGACCGTGCTGGGCCAGGAGGCGATGCTCCAGATGGAGATGGCCGGGGAATATCCCGACGTGGTCATCGGCTGCGCCGGTGGCGGCAGCAACTTCGCCGGGCTCAGCTTTCCCTTCGTCGGTGCCAACCTGCGCGGCGAGGCCAAGGCGCGCATCATCGCCGTGGAACCGGCCAGTTGTCCCACGCTGACCAAGGGCAAGTACGCCTATGACTTCGGCGACACGGCGCAGATGACCCCGCTGGTCAAGATGCACACCCTGGGGCATACCTTCGTGCCCCCGGCGATTCATGCCGGCGGGCTGCGCTATCACGGCATGGCACCGCTGGTGAGCCATCTGCACCAGTTGGGCGCCATCGAGGCGCGGGCCTATCCCCAGCTCACCTGCTTCGAGGCGGCGATGCAGTTTGCCCGCACCGAGGGCATCGTGCCGGCCCCGGAGACCAGCCATGCCATCCGCGCGGCTGTCGACGAGGCCCTGCGCTGCCGGGAGGCGGGCAAGGGCGAGGTGATCCTGTTCAACCTGAGCGGGCACGGCCACTTCGATATGCAGGCCTATGCGGACTACATGGCCGGCGCCCTGCACGACTACGCGTACAACGAGCAGGAAGTGGCCATGGCCCTCGCCGGTCTGCCGGCGGTGGGGTAGGCGCAGAGGATCGGGCCGACCCGGCCCATGGCGTCGATGGCCATTGCAGAAGGCCTTCGCACACGTCGCCGCCTACGGGAAGGCTGGCTCCCGTCCGCGGCAAAAGTTGGTGCATGTTTCTATTTGACCATGCTTGTCTGCCGGTCACAGACGTAGCCGGCAGGCGGTTGTGAGGAATGGCGGGGTTCCGCCGGCGCAACACGCTTCCCCAATTGATGGCGGGAAACGGAAGCGTCGAGGTACCCCCCAAATCAGGCGATGTTAGTGGCAATACACATTTAGCTTGTTTCCATCAGGGTCACGAAAGTACCCCGCATAAAAGCCGCCCGTTCCGCGTGGCCCAGGCGCGCCCTCGCTCTGCGCACCCAACTCGATGGCTCTCCGGTAAGCGGTGTCCACCTGTTCTGTCGAATGGACGCTTAACGCCACCATCACGCCATTGCCGTGGGTCGCTGCTTGCTTATCGAACGGGTTCACAACGCACAGTGCGGGTGGCTCTGCCCACGACTTCCCCCATGCCGGAAATTGGTCTGACCCGGGAAGGCGCTTGATGTCTATTGACAGGAAGAATTCATCATAAAAGTGTCGTGCGCGTTCAAGATCATTCGTGCCGAACGTGATGTATCCGATCATTGTATTTCTCATCGATATTAATTGAATCGTGAATGAAATGCGGTGTTGAGTGGTTGCCGCTGGCCGACCCACCAGCAATTCCCGCAGATAACCATTCTTGATTCATCAAATGTTGTTTCATAAATCCTCCGATCGATGGGTGCCCGTGTCCGGCATGGTGAGGCATTGCGCAGGCCCCAAGCAAGCGTGCAAATGTCGAGGCAGCATGCAGGGTATAGCACAGCCCTTGCGTGGTGATGCCGCGTCGTGCCCAGATGCGGGCCTGTCCTGGCTGTGACTGCACACGCAATGCTGCCACAGCGCCGGCTGCAAATGCCGGCAGGCCCCAAAAAATCAGCGTTTGTGATGGGTGCAGGGAGCCGTGCGCCCTGCCGGGGGTGTGGGGGCGGAGACCCCGCGCCTGTTGCTATTCCCGCGCCGCTACGCCACCGGCTCGTCGCCGACCAGGGCGGTGCGGTGCATCACGCGCCGTTGGTGGGCCGCGTCGAAGGGTTCCACGCGGTGCATGGTGCAGCGGTTGTCCCACATGACCACGTCATGGGGCTGCCATATATGGCGGTAGACGAACCGCTCCTGCCCGGCGAACTCCACCAGTTCTGCCAGCAGCGCCTGACTCTCCGCGAAGTCCAGCCCCGAGATCGTGTCGATGTAGCACGGGCTGATGTACAGGGACGTGCGCCCGTCCGGGTGGGTGCGCGCCAGCTTCTGTGCCACCGGCGGCACCGCCGCGGCCTCCTCCGGCGCCAGGGGCGGCAGCTCCTTGCGGCTGCGCTGGTAGGCGATGCTGTTGCGCGCCGTGCGTCCGCGGATGCGCTGGCGCAGGTCGTCCGGCAGCGCCTCGTACACGGCGAACAGGTTGCACCACAGGGTGTCGCCGCCGCTGGGGGGAATCTCAATCCCGTGCAGGATGGCCCCCTTGCTGGGAATCTCCCGGTAGCTGCTGTCCGTATGCCACACGTGAATGTCGCTCAGGTAGCGCCACTCGTCACCGTCCACGGGCAGCAGTCGGTTGTCCGGTCCCACGTTGGAGATCTGAAAGATCGCCGGCAGCAGCGCGGAGCGGTTGACCTGGCGGGGAAAGATCTCCAACTCGCCGAAGTGTCGGCTGAAGCGCACGTGGGCCGCATCGTCGATGGGCTGCCCGGGGAAGACCAGCACATGGTACGCCTCGAAGGCATGGCGCAGCTCCGTGGCCGCCGTGGCGTCAAGGGGCCCGGCCAGGTCGATCCCGGTGACCTCCGCGCCGAGCACGGGGTTGAGCGGTGTGATGGTCAGGCTCATGGTGACGCCCCCGGTGGGCGCCCCCGTGGCGGGGGCGCGGGAAGGTCAGGAGGCGAGCTTGAAGTTCGCCGGTGTGAAGGCCTCGCAGGCCATGTTGAACTCCGCCTGGTCCGGCGAGGAGGGCGAAGCGATTACCGTGTTGGCCCCGGCCTTGAAGAAGGCGCGGATCTTCTCGCCGCAGTGCGCCGCATCGCCCCAGGTGAAGAAGTATTCCACCATCTCGTCGGGGATGGCGGCCATGATCTTCTTGCGGTCGCGCACCTTGAAGCCTTCGTCGATGGCCTTAGCCACCTTGCCCCAGCCGCACAGGTCGTAGATCTGCTGATAGATCTTGGTGGAGCCGTAGAAGCTGACCTCGTTGCGGAAGTATTCCAGGGCGTCCTTGGGCTTGTCCGTGACGATCAGCGCCAGGCGCACGACCACCTCCACGTCCTCGGCCCGCCGGCCGGCCCGCTTGGCCCCGATGTCCAGATTCTCCAGCATCTGCTCCATGCGTTGCACGGGGGTGAAGTTGTTCAGCACGATGCCGTCGGCCAGTTCCCCCGCCAGTTGGATCATCTTGGGGCCCATGGCGCCCAGGTGAATGGGAATGTGGCCCTGCACCTTCTCCTTGAGGCGAAAGCCCCGGGAGCGGAACACCTTGCCCTCGTGGTTGGTCTTGCCCCCCTCCAGGATGTGGCGCGTCAGCTCCACGGCCTCGCGCACCGCCGTGACCGGCTTCTCGAAGTGCCCGCCGTACCAGTTGTTGACCATGGCCTCGGTGGAGGAGCCCAGGCCCAGCACGAAGCGCTCGGGCGCCACGTGATTGATCGCAATGGACGAAGTGGCCAGTATGGCCGGCGGCCGCGTGAACACGGGGGTCACGCCCGTGCACAGCCGGATGCGCTTGGTCACCGGCGCCACCGTGGCGGCGAAGGTCAGCGCATCCTTCATGCCGTCCCCATCGGGAAACCAGATGTCGTCGTAGCCCTGCTCGTCGGCCCAGATGGCGCGCTCGAAGCCGCCGTCGTGCTCAGGGGTGGGCCACAGGTAGAGCCCAATGCGTTGCGGGTGCTTCATGGATCGGTGTCCTCCGATTGGGGGGGGGTGGAAACGCTTCAGGGTGTGTCGCCGGCCGTGGCGGGGGTCAGGAAATGCCGCCCCGCGCCCAGGCGGAGCAGCCGCCGCCCGTCGCGCGGATAATCGGTCGTATCATAGTCCCGCCGTTCGCCGCAGAGCAGGTATACCAGCTCCTCGCTGCCCGTGTTGCGCAGCAGGTGCGGCGTGCCGTCGGTCGCGAAGCCCAGGAAATCCCCCGCACCCACGGCGGTTTCGCCCGTCCCGTCATCGGCGATGCCGCGGCCGGCCAGGATGTAGAGCCATTCCTCTTCCGTCTGGTGGCTGTGCAGCGCCGTCGACTCGTCGCCCGGTGCCACGCGCACCAGGTGCACACCCAGCCGCGTCAGCCCCGTGGCCGCGCCCAGGTCCCGGCTGTGCCGCAGACCGCGCGGATTTACCGGGTGCGGACGCGCCTGCTCGGGCAGGGCCGCGATGGCCTCGGCGCTGAGGTGGTGATGCTTGGGATGCGAGGCTGACGACATGGCGCTTTGGCGGAAGGCCCGCCCGCGCCACTGCGCCGGCCGGACGCCATGCCCGGCAGGGGGAGCTGTCGCGGCAGACCGCGGGAATCTGGGGCGAATCGGGCCCATGCGGGCGCGGTCGCTCGACCGGCACACCCTTACCCCAATTGCCGCGACTGGCGCAACCGCCGCTGCCTACCCGGACTGCCAGGGGCATCCGGAGAGCTTCGGGGGGTCAGGCCTGCCGGGTTTCCTTGAGGGGCGTGAAGGATTCACCGCAGCCGCATTGGGCGCCGGAGGTGAGCTGACGGAAGGTGAAGCCCGACTCGATCATGCTGCCGCGCTGGTAGTCGATCTCCACGGAGCCCAGCACCTCGTTGAGGCAGGTGGCGTCCACCACGATGCGGATGCCCTGGGACTCAAACACGCGATCGGTGGGTTGCACCGCGCTGCTCTCGGTGAAGTCCATGTCGTACTTGTACCCCGAGCAGCCGCCGGGATGGGCCCCGACGCGAATCAGCCCGTCCTGGGTATCCACGCCTTCGGCGGCAAAGGCTTCGCGAATGACCCGCGCCGCCTGCTCCGTCATGGCAATGGTGTACTCGCTCTGCACTGTCTGGCTCATGGTTTTGGCTCTCCGCTCGCTTTCTGCTAAGGCTGTGCTCCCGTTGGCGATCCGCCTCGGAGACAGGTCGCCGGGGATATGGGTCTATTTTAGTCCGGATTAGACCGCCCCCGCAAGGCGGCGGCGCAATGCGGCCGCAGCGGAGCAAGAACATCGAAGGATGCTGCAACAGGAGCGCAATATGACGGAAGAACGCCCGCACGCCCTGGTGATCGGCGTCGGCGTGGGCACCGGCGCCGCGTGCGTGCGGCGCTTCGTGGACGGCGGCTACCGGGTGTCCATGGTGGCCCGCAGCCCCGAGCGGCTGGCGGAGTTCACCGCGGAAATTCCCCACACGACCGCCTTTCCGGCGGACATCGCCGACGGCGAGCCCTTTCGCGCCACGCTGCGCGAGATCGTGGCAGCCCAGGGTCATGTGGACGTGGTGATCTACAATGCGGCCCAGGCGACGTTTGCCCCCTATCACGAACTGGACGTGGGCAAATTCGAGCGCAACTTCCGCGTCAACACCAGTGGCCTGCTCATCGCGGCCCAGGCGCTGGCCCCGGCCATGGCTGAGCGCGGCAGGGGCGCCATCGTGGTCACGGGCAACACCGCCGCCCTGCGCGGCAAGCCGGCCTTCGTGGGCTTCGCGCCCACCAAGGCGGCCCAGCGCATCCTGAGCGAATCCCTGGCGCGCGAGCTGGGCCCCCAGGGGGTGCATGTGGCCTATGTGGTGATCGATGCGGCCATCGACATGCCCTTTGCCAAGCGGCGCTTCGGCGAGCGGGAACCGGACTTCTTCGCCCAGCCGGCCGACCTGGCCGGGGAAATCTTTCACGTGGCGCACCAGCCGCGCTCCACCTGGTCCTTCCTGGTGGAACTGCGGCCCTTTGGCGAGGTCTGGTAGGGGGCGGGTCAGGCGGCGCGGGTGTCGGCCATCTCCCCGGCGCAGGCGCGGTATGCCTTCACGATCTTCTCGATGTCCGAGCCCGTGTGCGCCGTGGAAATGGCGCCACCGTGGTACAGGAACACCCCGTGATTGCGCAGGCGTCCGGCCAGCTCCTGGCGCAACTCGGGATAGGTGTTGCTGAGCATCTCCGCCGTATTGCGCACGGACAGCCCGGCCTCCTTGACGAAGTGCAGCTCCTGCAGGGAGCCCACCTCGTTGACCAGCACGGGAATGCCCGCATCGCCAAATGCCTCCCGCATGCCCTGGCAGAGCTGGGCATTGCCCGAGGCCAACTGGGGATAGATCTCGTCCCGCCCCCGCTCCAGAATCTCCAACGTGGTCAGCCCGGCCACCATGCTCAGCGGGTTGGCGGAATACGTCCCACCGCCAACGACCACCTTGTCGCGCTTGGACTTCTCCGGGGCGATGGCGCTGATCTCCATGATGTCCGCCCGCCCGGCCACGGCGCCCACGGGCATGCCGCCGCCCAGCACCTTGCCCAGCGTGCACAGGTCGGGCATCACGCCGAAGGCCTCCTGGGCCCCGCCCAGGGCCAGGCGAAAGCCGGTGATGATCTCGTCGAGGATCATGATCGCCCCGCGCTTGCGTGTCTCCTCGCGCACGAAGGCCAGATATTCCTGCTCGGCGGGCAGGAAGCCCGTGGTGCCCATGGCCGGCTCCAGGATGATCCCGGCCCAATCGTCCCCCGCCTCGCGGATGGCCCGCGCCGTGTCCTCGATGTCATTGAACTGCACGGCCCGCGTGAATTTTTCCACCCCCGGCAGCAGGCCCTTGCACTCCGGGCCGATGAATTCCGGCGGGGCCACGTCCACCATCAGGTCCGTGTTGGCCCCGTGCCAGCCGCCCACCATCTTCAGGATCACGTTGCGCCCGGTGAAGCCCCGGGCCAGGCGCACGGCATACATGGTGGCCTCGGTGCCCGAGGAGCAGAAGCGCACCCGCTCCGCGCTGGGCACCAGCTCGCAGACCTTGCGGGCCAGGGCAACCTCGTGCTCCATGGCCAGGCCCACGTGCTGCCCGTTCATCATCACGTCCTGCACCTTCTGCAGCACCGCGCTGGGCGCATGGCCCAGGATGGCATCGTAGTGCGCCATCCACAGGTCCAGGTATTCGCGCTCGTCCACGTCCCAGATGCGGCTGCCCTTGGCCCGCGAGAAGAACAGCGGGTAGGGACCATGGTAGCGGTGGTTGTGGCTCACCCCGCCGGGAATGTAGCGCCGGGCCTCCTCGTGCAATTCTCGGGAGCCGGGAGTGTTGCGTTTGTAGCGGGAGATATAGTCTTTGCCCTTCGCGTCGGATGCGCTCATGGCGGACCTTTCCAGGGGTGCGGTGCGGCGCGGTGGCAGCGATGCGTTGACCTGAGCCGCACCAATGTCGTCAGTACCGGAAATCCCCTGCGGCCGCCCCCAGCAGGCACGTGCCCGCGCATGGCCAAGCGGGACCCGGAATGATAGCAAGGTATCACAGGGGCCGATCCGGGCACCAGATGAGCCCCCGGCGTAGCCTGGCGGGCCGCCGCACGCGGGAGCAGGCATGGGCAGACGATGGGGACAGCACTTCTTGCGCAGCCCGACGGTGCTGGCGGCCATCGTGGAGGCGGCGGCACTGGCCCCCGGCGAGCCGGTGCTGGAAATCGGGCCCGGCCAGGGCGCGCTCACCGAGCGCCTTCTGGCCACCGGGGCGCGCGTGACGGCGATCGAGGTCGATCCGGAACTGCTCGCCGGGCTGGTGGCGCGCTGGGCCGGGGAGCCGCGCCTGCGCCTGATCGGGGGGGACATCATGCGGGCCGATCTCTCGCCCCAGGTGCTGTTCGATGACCTGCCGCCGCAAGACAGGGCGCCCTATGCCGTGGTGGCAAATCTGCCGTACTACCTCTCGACCCCCGTGCTGTTCCGCCTGATGGTGCACCGGGCCACCTGTTCACGGCTGCTGCTGATGGTGCAGCGGGAGATCGCCGAGCGTCTGGTGGCCCTGCCCGAAGACGGCAAGGCCTATGGCGCGCTCAGCGTGGCAGCCCACCACTGCTTCACCATGCGCCGTGTGCTCACCGTGCCGCCAGGGGCGTTCCGCCCGCCGCCCAAGGTGGATTCGGCGGTGGTGCATTTCACGCCCCGGCCGCACCAGCTGCCGCCGGCGGAGGAGGCGGCATTTCTGGAGCACATGAAGCTGCTCTTCACCGGGCGGCGCAAGGTCATGCTGGGGCACATGCAGCGGGTCTATGCCCAGGCCCCGCCGGCCGTGTGGGCCGCGGCGGCGCCCCTGGTGGGCCGTCAGCGGGCAGAGGCGCTGAGCCCCGCGCAGCATCTGGCCGTGTTCCGCGCCATGCGCGCCGCCGGGCTGCCGACGGCCGGCAAGGCGGCTGCCGGATAGGACGGACAGGTGCACCCGTGCGCCCGTTCGTGTTAGAAGCGTCTTGTGGCGTCCCATTTGCACAGCATCCATGACACCCATGGAACCGCGCGCTCAGCCGGCCGCACGGGGCGACGATTTCCCCGCAGGCCCAGGCGCAGGGCTCACCGGCTTCGGCCGCCAACGCCATTGATGGTACCTTTCATGAGAGCAGTGATCCTGTTGATTGCCCTGGCCCTGACGGCCGGGCTGGCCCAGGCACAGTCCATCATCGTCGTCAGCGAAGCGGCACAGGTGCGTGCGCAGCCGTCGGCCCAGAGCAAGGCGGTGGGGCTGGTCTTCGGGGACGAGACCTTCGATGTCCTGGAAAGCAAGGCGGGCTGGTTCCGCATCCGCAACCGGCAGCAGGTGGAAGGCTGGGTCAGCGTGGCCGATGCGGACGATCCGGCGCGGGTCGTGGCGCGGGCCGGCGAGCCCCGCTCGGTGGCCTATACGCGCACCCGCGCCCTGCAACGGGTGGGCAACGTGGAGCAGGCGCGGGCGGGATTCTTCGCGGTAATCCGTGACTATCCGGACACCTACGAGTTCTATCAGTCCCTGCGGCATCTGGCGCGGTATCACAAGCTGCCCCCGCCACCCCCGGCCAAGCAGGGCCGTGTGACCATCGAGCAGCTTGCCGTGGCCCATCAGGCCGCCACGGCCATCCTGGGCGCCGAGGCGCGGGCGCTCACCGCCGCCGGCCGGCTGGCCGAGGCACTACAGGTGCTCCAGGCCGTGCGCGCCGCCGCGGGCGAGGCCTATGCCGTGGATGCCCCCCTGCTGGCCGCCATCGATGCCCTCAAGCAGGCCGCGGACAAGGCCGGCGAGGACGACATCGAGGACGGCGCGGACGCGCTGCGCAAGCCGTAGTCAGGCAATGCCAAGCCGATACACTGCCTTTGGGGGCCTGCCCCCAAACCCCTGGCAGGGAGCGTTGCCCCCTGCACCCCATTGAGAAAAACAGATGCCCGGATGCTCAGGCAGCCGGGCAATCTCATACAGGGAGCGCGAGGGAACGCGTCCCCTCGCAGTAGTGGCTGTCGCGGTTCCTGCTGTCGCTACTCGTCGAAGATCGGCTCGGCGTAGCAGCGGCAGCGGCCGTCGGAGCCGGGGTGACCCCGCTTGCCGCTGCGCTTGTCGAACACGGGCGGGTCGTCCCAGCGGAAGGTCTTTCCGTCCAGCGCCTTGTGATCCTGCCGCGTACCGTAGGGGGAGTTCGCGTCGATGCGCCACACGTAGCGCGTGGACTTGCCCCGGCTCAGGTCCCCATGCACCCGGGCCTTGAAGTGGGCCGAGCCCGGCCCGCCGCCTCCCTGCTCCCGCTTGTACTTGCCGGCACGGTGGTGCCATTTGGGCGTGGTGGCCATGGGCGGACCTCCCCTGTGCGGTGATGTGGGGACCACGATGCCTGTCGGTGCGACGATGCCTGTCGATTCCTCGACGGAATGCGTACTGCGGCATCCACTGAATATCCTATAGGACCAGGGGCTTGCCCTGTCCAGCCGGCGCACCTCTCCCCTACCCCACCTGCAGAAATTTGACCGTGGCCACCAGGGCCTTGCGGTCTTGCTGATTCAGCCGGGGCAGCCAGTGGGCCAGGGGCGCCCAGTGCAGCGTCCGCCCGGTGGCCGGAGCGGCGTCGGTCTCCTCCACCAGGTAGTACAGCCAGCCGTCCGCCGCGGGCCGCGCCACGAAGCGGTGCTCCACGCGCGGAGCGCGCAGGGCGAATGCCTCCCGCGCCTGCTGGCGCAAACCTTCCTCCAGGTCCAGGTCGAGGGGAAAGACCAGTTCGGCAATCTGTGCTTCGCCGCCGGCGGAGTCCCCGCCGGGCAGCAGCCCGTAGCGTACCCCGTCCCCCGCCAGGTGGTAGAATATCGCCTTGCAACCGGGCAGGCTTTCTGATTGCGTGTTACGGTCCATCGCGGCAATTCCCCGGCGCGGCGGGCCGTCCCGCCGGCCTGTTCATTTGGTGGCGCCGTCAATCTGGCAGAAGGAGTCCGGTCATGGGTCTGGTGCAATCCGACACCCCCATGATGCAGCAGTTCAATGCGCTCAAACAAGCGCACCCGGATGCGATCCTGTTTTTTCGTGCCGGGGATTTCTACGAGATGTTCGGGGACGACGCGGTGCGCGCCGCGGAGATTCTCAACATCGCGCTCACCGCGCGGGGCAAGAACTCGGACAATCCGGTGCCCATGTGCGGGGTGCCCTTTCATGCCTACGAGCAGTACCTCAACCGGCTCACGGCGGCGGGCGTGAAGGTGGCCATCGCCGAGCAGATGGAGGAAGCGTCCCAGGCCAAGGGCGTGGTGCGGCGCGAGGTGGTGCGCGTGGTCACGCCGGGCACCACCCTCTCCGAGCAGCTCATCCGCGAGGACCGCAACAACTACTTGGCCGCCGTGGACCCGCGCGGCGCGTGGCAACGCCAGGCCCAGCCGGTGGCCCTGGCCCTGGTGGACATCACCACGGGCCTGTTCGAGGTGGAGGAAGTGCCCAACCTGGAGGCCCTGCTGGACCTGCTGGGACGGGAGCAGCCGCGGGAGATCATCCTGCCCGAGGCCCGCGGCGAACGGGAACAGGCGCCGCTGGCGGAGATATCCGCCAAGATTCGGGAGCGCCTGGGGGCCGTGGGCGAAGGCGTGCTGGCCATGGAGCCGGTTCCGGCGGCCTGGTTCGAGCCCGGCGCCGCCCAGAGCCGGCTGCAAACCCAGTTCGAGACGGCCAACCTGGACGGCTTCGGCGTGTCCCATCTGCGGCGCGCCCTGGGGGCGGCGGGGGCGCTGCTGCTGTATCTGGAGCAGACCCAGAAGACGGCGCTGACCCATCTCACGGCCCTGCGGCCCCGCGTGGAGCGGGACGCGGGCGGCGTGATGTGGCTGGACGATGCCACCCTGGAGCACCTGGAGCTGTTCGACAACCGGGCGCCGGGCGGCCGCCGGCATACCCTGTTCGCCATGCTCAACGGCACCTGCACGGCCATGGGCGCCCGTCTGCTACGGCGCTGGCTGGGGGCGCCGCTGCTGGACACGGGCGCCATCGAGGCGCGCTACGACGCGGTGGCAGAGTTGGGCGGCGACCTGACGCGCCTGGAGCGGCTGCAATCCAACCTGCGCGCTGTCGGCGACCTGGAGCGCATCGTGGCCCGCGTGTCCCTGCCCACCTGCGGCATCGCGGACATGGTGGCCCTGCGCGACACCCTGGGCCAGTTGCAGGGCCTGCCGCCCCTGCTGGAAACGTTGCAGGCGGCCCAGAACCGCACGCTGGCCGAGCGCTTCGACCCCATGAGCGAGGTGCACGATTATCTGCGCGCGCGCTTCTTGCCCGAGCCATCGCTCAAGCTGGCCGAGGGCGGCTACATCGCCGACGGGGTGATCGGCGAGCTGGATCATCTGCGCACCGTCTCCCGCGACAGCCGCAGCCTAATCGCCGGGCTGGAGGCGCGGGAGCGGGAGCAGACCGGCATCGGCTCGCTCAAGGTGCGCTACAACCGCGTCTTCGGCTACTACCTGGAAATCTCCAAGGTGCATGGGGCCAAGGTGCCGGCCCACTACAACCGCAAGCAGACCCTGGTCAACGCGGAGCGCTACACCACCCTGGAGTTGCAGGAGCTGGAGGAGCAGATCCTGGGCGCCGCCGAGCGCATCGCGGACCTGGAGCGGCAAGCCTTCGCCGAGGCGCGCACGATTCTTGGCGGCTACGCGCGGCGCCTGCAGGAGACGGCCCGCCGTATCGCCACGCTGGACGTGCTGGCCGGGCTGGCGCGCACCGCCCAGGAGCATCACTACGTGCGGCCCACCCTGCGGCCCCTGAGCGAGCCGTGCCTGCTGCGCATCGTGGGCGGACGCCATCCGGTGATCGAGCGGCTGGACTTCGAGGAGCGCTTCATCCCCAACGACACGGAGCTGGACGGAGCCCATGCGGCCGTGATGGTCATCACCGGCCCCAACATGGCCGGCAAGTCCACCGTGATGCGCCAGGTGGCGCTGATCCAGCTCATGGCCCAGACGGGCAGCTTCGTCCCGGCCGAGGCGGCGGAGCTGTCCGTGGTGGACCGCATCTTCACCCGCGTGGGGGCCTCGGACAATCTCAGCCGTGGGCAGAGCACCTTCATGACCGAGATGAACGAGGCGGCCAATATCCTGAACAATGCCACCCCCGCCTCGCTGGTCGTGCTGGACGAGATCGGCCGCGGCACCAGCACCTATGACGGCATCAGCATTGCATGGGCCATGGTGGAGCATTTGCACCATTTGGGCGCCCTGACGTTGTTTGCGACCCATTACCATGAGCTGACCCAGCTGGTGCACGAGCTGCCCCGCCTGCGGAACTACAACATGGCGATCCGCGAGGAGGGCGAGCGGCTGGTCTTCACCCGCAAGCTGCAACCGGGGGAAGCCGACCGCAGCTACGGGATCCAGGTGGCCCGGCTGGCCGGGCTGCCTCGGGCCGTGATCGAGCGGGCGCACGAAGTGATGGCCTCGCTCACCGCCGGCAGCGAGGGCGAGGCGCTGGTGCTCGCGCCCCCGGCCGCCGGCGGCGAAACGGCGGATACCACCCGCGCGGCCCAGGGCCGGCAGCAGCTCTCGTTCCTCACCGATACCCATCCCCTGCTGGAAGAGTTGCGGGGGCTGACGGTGGAAGACATGACGCCCCTGCAGGCGCTCAACTGGCTCTCGGCCGCCCAGCGGCGGCTGCACCAGCGGGATGAAGACTAGCCGCGGCGGCCCGCGAGGGGTCTGCCGGATCCGGGTGGAAGACGATGATGTTCCTGCGATGCTTGCTGATGCTCTGTGTGCTGATCGCGCCGATGGGCGCCCAGGGGGCCGATGTGTCCGACCTGTACCGGCGGGCCGCGGACACGTTCCACACGCTGCAAGGCCGCCCCGCCGCGGGAGCCACCGACTGGCGCACCCTGGCCGGCACGTTCACGGCCATCTATGAGCAGCACCCCACGCACGAGCGGGGGCCCGACGCCCTGTTCAGCGCCGCGCTGGCGCTCCAAGCGGCCCATGGACGCAGCGACGCGCTGCGCGACCTGCGCGCGGCCATCGCCACCTTCGAGCAGTTCGTGCGCATCTACCCCGGCCACCGCCTGGCTGACGACAGCCTGATTCATGTGGGGCGGCTGTACCTGACCGTGAGCAAGGACGAGGAATCCGCCGCGGCGGTGTTCAAGCGGGTGGTGCGCGACTATGACGCCGGCGACCAGCACGGCAATGCCCGGCGCTTTCTGGCCGGTATCGAGCAGACCCAGGAAGCCCGCGCCCGCGCCGAGGATGCCGCCCGCGCAGCAGCCCGCGCCAAGGTCGCGGCCCCGCCGCAGCCCAGCGGCGAGCCGGCCGCGCTGAGCCAGGTGCGCGCCTGGAATACGGCCGATGGGATGCGCATCGAGCTGACCCTGGACGGCGACACGGAATATCGGCAGGGCGAGGTGGCCGCGGGCAATGGCCTGCCGCGCCGCCTGTTCGTGGACCTGGCCGGTGCCCACATCGGCGATGACGTCGCGCACGAGGTGGCCATCGGCGAGCCGGTGCTGCAACGCATCCGGCTGGGCCGCCCCACGCCCGAGAGCACCCGCGTGGTGCTGGATCTGGGACGCGTGCAGGCCTACTCCATTCGCGACTACCGCCTGCCGCGGCACCAGAAGATCGTGATCGACCTGGAAGGCGTACCGGCACCCGCCATCGCCAAGCAGCCGGCCATCGTCAAGCAGCCGGCCATCGCCAAGCCGGCGGCTGCTGCAAAACAGATCGAGCCGCCGCCCCAGCCGGGCCCCAAGGATTTTCCCGCGGACGAGAATGCGGCATCGGTGGAACTGGCCGTGCAAGATGAGCATGACCACAGCGATGCCACACCGTTCCAGAAGGTCGCCGGCGCCCTGCGGGCCCTGACCATCAACAACATCGTGATCGATCCGGGCCATGGGGGCCGCGACCCCGGTGCCATCGGCTTCGGCATGATGGAAAAGGATGTGGCGCTGGAAATCGCCCAGCGGCTGCGGGATGTGATTCATAGCAAGCGGCGCGGGGCCCGCGTGTCCCTCACGCGCGACCGGGACGAGTTCGTGCCCCTGGAGGAGCGCCCGCGCATCGCCAAGCGCGCCGGCGCAGACCTGTTCATCTCGATCCATCTCAATGCCAATGCGGTGGAGCGGGTGAGCGGCATCGAGACCTATTTCCTCAACCCGGCCCAGGACGACGGCTCCATGCGCGTGGCCGCGCGGGAGAACGCCACCTCCGAGACGCGGGTCGGCGCCCTGAACACGATTCTCTTCGATCTGATGCGCGACGCGAACATCCTCGAATCCAGCCGGCTCGCCCGTCAGCTCCAGGCCGCTCTCGTGGGGGAGTTGCGCCCCAACTACGCAGTCCGTAACCTGGGAGTGAAGCAGGCGCCGTTCATGGTGCTCATCGGATCGGAAATGCCCAGTGTGCTCGTGGAAACCGGGTTCATCACGAACCGCCAGGAGAGCCGGCGCTTCCGCACCGATGCCTATCTCAACCGGATTGCCAGAGGAATCTATGCCGGGCTGGCGGACTACATCGAGGGCGAGACCCTTGCCAGGCTTCCCCCCGCCCCGGTCAAGGTGGCAACGCTGGACAACGGCTAGCCGCCGCCCGTCCGCTACTTCCCAGCATTGGCGTCCGCTGCGGGCCTTGGCCCTGCTGTTGGGGGCAACACTGTTGAGTGCCTGCACAGCCACCACGGGGTACCGCCCTGTCGGCTACGAGGAACTGCAGCAGCGCAGTGTGCTCGTGATCGACGCCAGCCCTACCCCCAACCTGCCGCCCGGCTTGCACGCCGCGTTCGAGCAACGCTTCGAGCAGGCACTGCAGGACTCCCCCCATACCGGACGCGTGGTCGGGCGCGAGCAGATGCATCAGGTGTCCGCCCTCAATGCGCGGCTGCGGGCCGATTACCGTTCGTTGTCCGACGTGTTCTCCCAGATGGGCATCAGCGAGCGGGAATTGAGCAGCCGGCTGGGTGATGGGGCCGACGTGGAACTGGTGGCCATGGCGCAACTGTTCTATCAGCCCTGCCCACTCTGCACGACCGGCGGCCTGATCGGTGTGACCACCAGTGTGGTGGAGGCCGGCAGCGGCAAACTGCTGCTGCGCCTGCACTACTCCCGGCGCGGGGACCCGGCGGGGCCGGAGGCGGTACGCGCCATCGTGGATGATCTGACCGGGCAGATGCTGGTCAGCCTGACGTCCGCCTTCGAGCCCAAGTGGCACAAGCTGCGCTTCCGCAACCTGCGCAAGCCCCAAGCCGGCTGAGCCATGCCCCGGGCCTCATGCTCCCTCCAACACACAGCTGAGCGATGGATTGCCGCGCGCTGGCGCGATGGCTGCTTGCTGGCGCCGTAGCATGGCCGCCGCGGGGTGCCGTGGGCCTGGGCACGGGATGCGCTACCGCTTCGACAGGGCCGTGCACCGTTGGCCGGTACGGGTGGCCCGCCCCAGCAGTCCGCTCCCCACCTGACCCCCCACGAAAAGAAAAAGGCCGCCCGCGGGCGGCCGGTTCCTGTCACGACAGTGTATCGGTCTGGCGGGTTGTCCGCCTGCCGGGCAGCTGCCTCCCGGCCGGAGGCCATTCGCCGACCAGCGGCGATTCCCGGATCGGCGGCTCTACTCGCGGAGCAGGAAGGCTTCGCCAAAGCGCTGGTCCTTGCCGCGCAGGCCGGCCAGCGCCCGCTGGGCCGATTCCCGGCCCACGTAGTGGCCGGTGATCACCGTGGTCAGCGTGTAGGGCTTCTTGATCAGCCGCGTGGTGAACATGATGTCCCCACCCATGCGCTGGTTGAGGGAATCCTTCACCGCATTGGCGCGCGCCAGATCGGAGAAGTTGCCCATGGAAATCAGGTAGCTGCTGCCCGCCTTGATCACGAAGGCATTGCCCTCCAAGCGGTGTCCGCGATTGATGCGCGCGGCCATCTCGTCGGCCGTCACCTTGTCGCTGTAACCGGTCTTGGAGATCAGCTCCAGCGTTTCCGTGGTGCCCTTGCGGGTGCGGAAATGGGCCTCCTGGTTGTGGTTGGCCAGCAGGCGCTTGAAGTTGTTCACGCACGTGGACGTGAGGCACGTGGCCACCTGAATGCCAAACTTCGGCCCGGTGACCGGGGGTGCCGGTTCAGCCGGCGGTTCCGGCTCGGCCTGGGGCCGCATCACCGGCGGCGCTTGCTGCGCGCGCATCACCGGCGGTGGGGGCGGGGGCGGAGGCGGCTCTTCCTGGACTGGCGCCGGGGGTTCCTCGGGCATCTTCTCCGCAACCGGCCAAGGCATTTCGAAGCTGGGAAACAGGTAGGCATAGATGGCGTAGCCGCCACCACCCAGGATGGCCAGGGACAGCAGCAGCACGATGAAGCGCTTGAAGCCGCCGCCGCCGGATTTCTCCTTCTTGGGCTTGGGAGCCTTGGCGCGCGCGGGCTCCGCGGCGGCTGCTGGTGCGGCAGCGGCGGCCGCGGGTGCCGGCTCGTCGCCACCGCCCTCGTCTTCCTGCAGCACTTCCAGGTCGTCGATCGTGGACAGATCCTCGAAGAAGGAATCCAACTCCGAGTCGCCACCGCCCCCGCCGGCGTCTTCGTCGCCGCCCAGGTCGTCGTCGCCTCCGAGCAGATTGTCCAACTCCTCGGAGAACTCCCCGCCCTCGCCGGATTCCGCATCATCCAGGAGGTTATCGAGATCGTCGAATTCCTCGAGATTATTTTCGGTCATGATGCCTTTTGCCTGTCATTGACGTCCTGTCGTGACCGCGCCCGGCTTGCGCCAGGGCGTGGTGGGCATATCGCTGCCCTGCTTTTCGGCATTGCATGCAGGAAGGATACCGTTCGTGCAAAAAATCCAGCGAAACAGACCCTTCCGTTGCCCACCATACACCCCTGCGGCGCCCGCGGAAACGGGGGGCAGGTCAGGGCGCGTCGGGGGGCTTCACGGTCCGCTGCCCGGCTGTCTGCTGCCCCGCCGTCCGCTGCCATGGCCGCAGGGTGGCCCAGGCGGCGCCGCCCAGAATCAGCGCCCCACCGGCCCAGGTGCGCGGCGCGGGCAGCTCCCCCAGCAGCAGCATGGCCAGCGCGATGCCGTACACCGGCTCCAGGTTGCTGACGATGGTGGCCGTGCGGGCGGGCAGATGGCGCATGGACTGGATGAACCACGTGTGGGCCAGTGCCGTGCAGAACACGCCCAGCACCAGCAGCAGCCCCGCATCGCGCCAGGTCAGCGAAACCGGCACCAGGGGCAGCAGCAGGGTCAGCCCCAGCGCCGCCGCGCCATCCTCGTACAGGGCCAGGCGCATGGCATCATGCCGCGCCACCAGCGCCCGGTTGAGCAGGGCCAGCAAGGCGAACAGGGCGCCGGAGAGCACACCCCAGGCCAGCCCCTGGGCCGTGGCATCGTCCAGCTGCCAGCGCGGCACGAGCAGGGCGATGCCCCCCAGGCTGGCCCCCGCAGCGAGCAGGGCCGCGGGCGAATACCGCTCGCGGAACCACCACGGCTCCAGCAGCACCACCATCACCGGCGCCGTGGCATAGCCCAGCAGCCCCACCGCCACCGTGGATACCTGGATCCCCTGAAAGAAGGCCGCCCAGTGCGCCGCGAGCAGCAGCCCGCAAGCCATCACGCGCCAACGCTCGCCCGGCAGGCGCAGCCCCTCGCCCCGCCACCAGAGCAGCAGCAGCAGGGCCGGCACGGCAAAGACCACGCGGCCCCACACGATCACCAGCGCGCCGGCGGCAACCCATTTACCGAACAGCCCGGCCACGCCGAACAGCAGCACCGCGCCGTGCAGACGCAGCAGGTCAGCCGCCGGTGAAGCATGTGGGGGGCCCGGAGAGGGCGGCGTAGGGGAGGTCAAGGCGCTGCGCGGCTCCTTTCTTTTGCCACCATGTTCGGGGTACACTGCTCTCATTTGGGCCGCCGCGGCCCAGTTACCGCCCGAACGCATCACGGCAGCATATCCGCACGATGACTGACGTAAAACGCTCCGATCAGATTCGCGACGAGTTTATCGCCTTCTTCGAGGAAAAGGGGCACAAGTTCGTGCGCTCTTCGCCCGTCGTTCCCCAGGACGACCCGACGCTGCTGTTCACCAACGCGGGCATGAATCAGTTCAAGGACGTGTTTCTGGGCTCCGGGCAGCGGGAGTATTCCCGTGCCGTGAACTCCCAGAAGTGTATCCGCGCCAGCGGCAAGCACAATGACCTGGAGGATGTGGGGCGGGACAACTATCACCACACCTTCTTCGAGATGTTGGGCAACTGGAGCTTCGGCGACTACTTCAAGCGCGAGGCCATTGCCTGGGCCTGGGAACTGCTGGTGGACAAGTGGGGGCTGCCCGCCGACAAGCTCTATGCGACGGTATTCGGCGGAGACGAGGCCGACGGCCTGGCGCCGGACGAGGAGGCCGAGTCCCTGTGGCTGGCGGTGACGCCGCTGCCCCGCGAGCGTGTGCTGCGTTGCAGCAAGAAGGACAATTTCTGGGAGATGGGCGACACGGGCCCCTGTGGGCCGTGCAGCGAGATTCACATTGACCTGGGCGAAGGCACCTGCCCGCTCAGCGAAGTTCACCATTGCGCCGTCAACACGGACGGCTGTTTCCGCTTCATCGAGCTGTGGAACCTGGTGTTCGTGCAGTTCGACCGCAAGCCCGACGGCACGCTGAATCCGCTGCCCGCCCAGCACGTGGATACGGGCATGGGCTTCGAGCGCATCGCGCGGGTGCTGCAAAGGGCCGGCTCCAACTACGATACGGACCTGTTCGTGCCCCTGCTGGAGGCCATTGGCGAGTTGTGCGGGCGCGCCTATGCGGAGCAGGGTGAGGGCGGCGTGGCCTTCCGCGTCATCGCCGATCATCTGCGGGCGCTCAGCTTCGCCATCGCCGACGGGGCGCTGCCCTCCAACGACGGGCGGGGCTATGTGTTGCGGCGCATGCTGCGCCGGGCCGCGCGCTTCGGCCGGGTGCTCGACATGCGCGAGCCCTTCATCCACAAGCTGGTGCCGCGCCTGGCCACCCTGATGGGCGACGCGTTTCCGGAATTGCCTCAGCAGGCGGAGCATGTGGCCCGCGTGATCCTGGCCGAGGAGGAAAGCTTCGCCACTACCCTGGACCGGGGCCTGGAGCTGTTCGAGGGCATCATCAGCGAGCGCGGCCACGAGCGCATCTTTCCGGGGCACGAGGCCTTCAAGCTCTACGACACCTACGGATTCCCGGTGGATTTGACCCGGCTGATGGCCGAGGAGCGGGGCTTCGCGGTGGACATGGCCGGCTTTGACGCCCTGATGGAAGAGCAGCGCGCCCAGGCCAAGGCGGCCGGCAGGGCCACCCATGGCGGGGGCGACTGGATCGTGCTGGCGGACGGGGCCGACTCCCGCTTCGAGGGCTACGATACCCTGGAGCTGGAAACCCGGCTCATGCGCTACCGCCCCGGCAAGGACGGCAGGTGGGAGATCATCCTGGAGCGCACGCCCTTCTACGCCGAGAGCGGCGGTCAAGTGGGGGACCATGGCGCGCTGAGCGGCGCTGCCGGGCAGTGGCGCGTGGTGGACACGCAGAAGGAAGGCGACCGCATCGTGCACATCTGCGAGGGCGACGCCGAGCCCCGCGCGGGCAACGTGACCGCCGCGGTGGACGCCGTTCGCCGGCGGCGCACCACGCTCAACCATACCGCCACCCACCTCATGCACGCCGCCCTGCGCGCCGTGCTGGGCACCCATGTGACCCAGGCCGGCTCCATCGTCGCGCCGGACTACCTGCGCTTCGATTACACGCACTTCGAGAAGCCGACGCGGGAGCAGCTCGATGACGTGGAACGCCGCGTCAATGAGATGATCCGGGCCAATCGCGACCTGGAGGTCTACCAGACCAGCTACGACGATGCCATCGCCGGGGGCATCATGGCCCTGTTCGGCGAAAAGTATGGCGACCGCGTGCGGGTGGTCAATGTGCCCGGCTTCTCCCAGGAGTTGTGCGGCGGCGCCCATGTGCGGGCCACGGGGGACATCGGCCTGTTCAGCATCGTCTCCGAGAGCAGCATCGCCACCGGCGTGCGGCGCATCGTGGCCCTGACCGGCGATGCGGCAGAAGCCCACCTGCGCCAGTCCGCCCAGCTCGTGGAGCAGTTGCGGCAGAAGCTCAACACCCCCCCGGACCAGCTCGTCGCGCGGCTGGAGCAGATGCTGGATGAGCGGCGGCAACTGGAAAAGGAACTGAAGAGCCTGCGGCAGGGTCAAATGGCAAGTGGCGCGGACAGCCTGCTGGCCCAGATGCAGTCCGTGGACGGCTTGCAGGTGCTTGCGAGCGAGGTGCAGGCGGGCTCCGTGCAGGAATTGCGTGCCATGGCCGATTCCCTGCGTCAGAAGATGAAGCACGGTGTTGCCGTGCTCGGCGCCGTCATCAACGGGAAGGGATCGTTGCTGTGCGTCGTCTCCGAGGATCTGGTGCGTGACAATGTGAAGGCGGGTGACATTGTCAATGAGATTGCCGCCATCGCCGATGGGCGCGGCGGCGGCCCGCCGCACATGGCAACCGCCGGTGCCAAGGATGTGAGCAAGATTCCGCTGGCCGTGCAACGGGCACCGGAACTCATCCATGCCTACATGGCCGCACGGTCTGGCTGAATCGCAGTAGATCTCGGAGGACAGGACGTCCCGTGCGGCGCTTTGCATCCTACGTTTACCGCAGACTGATTCTGCCATTTATCGAGTCCACGGCGCCCATCCATGCGGTGTGCTGGGGCGCCAGCATCGGTATGTTCCTGGCGTTGACGCCGACGGTGGGGCTGCAGATGTACTCCGTCACCATGGTCTGGGTGGCGGCGCGCTATGGCTTCCGCTTGCGCTTCAACCTGCCCATCGCGCTGACCATGACCTGGATCACCAATCCGGTGACCCTGTTCCCGTTCTATTACGGCTTCCTGATTACGGGTAATTGGGCCCTCGAGCACTGGGGCGTGATTCCCAAGGTCAGCACCTACCAGGATTTCCTGGATGTGCTGGCGGCAATCCAGCTCGCCAACGAGTATGCGGAATTCCGCGAGCGCTTCGTCAACGGCATTCTGGTGCTGTTCTGGCAGTTCGGCTGGCCCATGGTGGTGGGCAGCCTGTTCTGGGCCATCCCCGCCGCCGCGCTGACCTATCCGGCCACATTCTTCGCGCTCACCCACTACCGCCGCCTGCAAGCCTCCATGGAGGGCATCAGCTACGAGGAGTGGCAGCAGCGGCATGTGTCGACGAATGGGTGGTGGTAGCCGCGCGATACTCCCGCACGGTCGGCCCCATGTAGCGCAGCAGCTCCCGCAGCCCCAGCCCGGTGGCCGCGGAGATGGGGAAGACATGGGCTTCCAGCGCCTGCAGCTCCGCCAGCACGTCGGCCGGCGCCTGCCCCCCGCACAGATCCAGCTTGGTCAGGGCCACGGCGCGCGGCTTCTCCAGCAGCGCGGCGCCATAGGCACCCATCTCCTCGATCAGCACATGGTACTGCTCCATGGGCGGCGTGTCCGCCATCTCCGAGACGTCCACCAACAGCAGGAGCATCACCGTGCGCTCGATGTGGCGCAGGAAGCGATGGCCCAGCCCGGCGCCGTCGTGGGCGCCCCGGATGATGCCGGGAATGTCGGCGACCACGAAGCTGTTGAACCCCTCCTCGCGCACGACGCCCAGGTTGGGGGTCAGGGTGGTGAAGGGATAGTCGGCAATCTTGGGGCGGGCGCGCGAGATGCGGCTGATCAGGGTGGATTTGCCCGCATTGGGTAGCCCCACCAGGCCCACGTCGGCCATCAGCTTGAGCTCCAGCACGATCCAGCGCTCCTCGCCCGGCTCGCCGGGCCCAAATTCCCGCGGCGCCTGATTCGTGGAGGACTTGAACGACGCATTGCCGCGGCCGCCCCGCCCGCCGTGGAACAGCACCAGCGGCTCCTCGTCGGTGATTTCCGCCAGCAACTCGCCCGTGTCCGCATCGCGGATCAGCGTACCCAGCGGCACTTCCAGCTCGGCATCCTCTCCCTTGCGGCCGTGCCGGTCCTTGCCCATGCCGTTGCCGCCCCGGGCAGCCTTGATGTGCTGGCGAAACTGGAAGTCCAGCAGGGTGCTCTCGTTGGCTGTGCCGCGCACGATCACGTCGCCGCCGTCCCCGCCATTGCCGCCGTCCGGCCCGCCGCGGGGGATGAACTTCTCCCGCCGAAACGAGCAGCAGCCCAGTCCGCCATCGCCGGAACGGAGGTTGATCTTGACGTAGTCAACGAATTTCATGGGATTCCAGAGACAACAGGTTCAAAACGCAACGAGTTCAAAAGACAACGGGTTACAAAGACAGCAGGTTCCAGGGAGTGCAGATGCCAGGAAAAAACCGCGGGTACCGGGGGGGAAATCCTCACCCTCGGCGAGGTCTGCCGCGTCGGTCAGCGGCCTAATCCTCGGCGGGGGCAGCCTCGCCGGGCGGGGTTTCATGATACAGGCGCACGGCCACCGCCCTGTCGTCCTCGTCCGGGCCGCCCAGCTTTTCCGCTTCCGCGCGACAGGCTTGGGCCTTCTCCGGCGCCGCCAGGCGATCGTAGAGCGTGCCCAGGTTGAGCCACCCGGCCGCGGACGTGTGGTCGGCGGCCACGCAGCGCAGATAAGCCCAGCGGGCGGCGCGCAGGTTGTCCTCGCGGAAGTGGAAGATGCCCAGCCAGTTCCACGCCTGGGCAAAGCGGCGGTTCAGCGCCACGGCCTGGTAGAAGGCGCTGCGGGCCTCCTGGGTGGCGCCCGCTTCCTCGTGCACACACCCCAGATTGTACCATGCCTTCGATTCGCGTGGATTGGATGCGGCGGCGCGGCGAAAGTGGTCCCGCGCTGCGTCCAGCCGACCATCGCGATAATGGATGTTGCCCAGGCGGAACAGGGCGCGAAAATTCTCCGGATCCAGCCCCACCAGCGCTTCGTAGGCGTGTCGGGCCTCATCCAGATTGCCGTCCAGGTAGGCCAGGTCGCCGCGCTCGCGCCAGTATTCGGGGTGGCTGGCGTAGCGGCCTTCCGCGTCGCGCAGCACGGTCAGGGCCTCGCCCCGTTCCCCCCGGTTGAGCAGCAGCCGCGCGGCCATCAGCGGGTCCGTATCGGCCGGTACGTTCTGCTCCTGCAGGTGCTCCAGGCAGGCCAGCCGCCGTGCCTCGTAGCCCGCATTGCCATACAGTGTGGCCAGGGTCATCCAGTGCTGGGGCGGCAGCAGCTTCTCGGTGAGCAATTGCTCCAACCGCTCCAGGAAGGCCAGGGCCTGGCCGCTGCGTTCGTACAGGGGCAGCAGCATGGGCCATGCCTCCGGCAGGAAGCGCAGGTGGCCATCGAGCTGGAGCAGGCATTGCTGCACACGCTCGGGCCGTTCCTGCCGGTCGAACTGGCGGGCCAGGGTGAGCCACACGTGGGCATTGTTGCGCGTGATGCCGCCGGCGCGCTCGAAGCGCTCGAAGGCCAGGTCCCATTGCTCCCGCTCCAGGGCCAGTTCGCCCAGCAACTGCCAGGCATCCGCATGCAGAGGCTGGTTGGCCACCAGGGTGAGCAGGCAGGTCTCCGCCTCGCTTTTCTGTCCGTGATACAGCAGGCGCTGGCCCAGCACGTACCAGGTCTCCAGCAGCGCCGCGTCGGTGTTGTGGGTGCGCTTGAGCTGGTTGAAGGCGTTGATGAGCTGGTTCTGTTTCAGGTACAGCCCGGCCAGCACGATGCGCGAGGCCTCGTCGTTGGGATCCAGCTCCAGCAACTCGCGCAAGGCGTCGGCGGCCTCCTTGAACTCACTGAGCTGCTCGTGCACATAGGCCTTCTCCCGCAGCAGCACCGGATCGCCCTTGCGTCGGCTGAGCAGCACACGCAGCGTGGACTTCCAGTTGGAATACTGGGGGTGGCGCGAATACCACTGGCGCAGCAGGTCCCACGCCTCCATGTCCTCGCGGTTCAGTTCCACCGCCTTGGCCAGGAAGCGCTCGGATTCCATGCGCTCCCGCTGGAAGTAGAACTCGCCCAGGTTGAACCAGATGTCGCCGTCGGTGGGGGCCAGCCGCGCCGCCTGCTGATAGGCCTCCTCGGCCGAGGCGTCGTCGCCGCCGGTGGCGTACAGGTTGCCCAGGTTGTTCCAGGCCTGGGCCAGTTGGGGATCCACCTCCAGGGCATGCAGATAGTGCTGCTTGGCCATGTCCGGCTCGTTCTGCCGGGCCAGCACCATGCCCAGGTGATTCCAGGCCTCCGCGTCCTCCGCGTCGATGTCCACCGCTTCCTCGAACAGCTGCCGGGCCTGGGCCAGGTTGCCGATCTCCAGCATCAGCCTGCCCCGGCGCTTGCGCACGGCACTGTCGGTGCTATCCAGCTTGGCGGCCTGCAGATAGGCCTCCAGGGCCTCGTCGCGCCGGTCGTCCGCCTCCAGGATCGCGCCCAGATTGGCCCAGGTCTCCCCGTCTGCCGCATTGATGCGCAGGGCCTGGCGAAAGGCCTGCTCCGCCTCGTCCAGCCGGCCCAGCCGGGCACACTCGGTGCCCATGTTGTAGTAGGCCGGGGCGAAGTTGGGCTTGCGCTCCAGGGCGGTGAGGTAGCTCTTGATGGCGGATTCGTGGTCGCCCAGCTTGGATTGCAGCAGCGCTACCTGGTAGGGCGCCACATGGTCGCTGGGGTCGGCCTCCTGGGCTTCCAGATGGCCACGGAGCTCCAGCAACAGGCGTTCCTGGACCTCTGGCTCGATATCGGCATGCGCACTCATGGAATCCGTTCGCTGAGGCTGGTCTGGGGCTGAGGAAGTCTCAGTGTAGGGCTTAAATCGCTGATATGTCAATGAATTGAATCCGTGCCAAAGTCCCCGTCAGAGCCGCCGCGCGGGACCCGGCGCACCGCGGCGGGTGGCATGTCCCTTGCTTGACTGTCCTTGACGCAACGGCACGGGAGCCGGTGGGGCTGACCTACCCCCCGCCGAGACGCACACGCACAACGAGGGCATGCCGGGATGAACCCACAGGGCATCTACACCATGGTTTCCCAGGGGCGGGCGCTGGAGCGGCAGATGGAAGCCATCTCCAACAACCTGGCCAATGTGGACACCGTTGGCTACAAGCAGGACCAACCCACCTTCTCCTCCATCTTCGCCCAGTCCATGGGGGTCGCCCAGGAATCCGAAGAGGAAGTCTTTTCCCACCACGACCATCTGGCGCCCTACACGGGCGTGGGGAACCACTTCGTCGAGATCGACGACATGGGCAAGAACTTCTCCCAGGGGCGGGTGGTGCAGACGGGGAACGACCTGGATTTCGCCCTGGTCAACCGGGACGGCTTCTTCAGTGTGGAAACGCCCCAGGGCGAGCGATACACGCGGGCCGGCACGTTTCGCCTGAACACGGACAACCGCCTGATCTCCACCGAGGGCTTCCAGGTCAATGGCCGGGAGGGGCCGCTGGTGCTGAGCGGCAACACCATCGAGGTATCCGAGGATGGCTCGGTGATCGTGGACGGCGAGCGCGTGGGGGGCATCAAGGTGGTGACCTTCCCCTATCCGGAGCGGCTCCAGAAGCTGGGCAACTCCCTGTTCGCCCCGGTGGACGAGGAAAACACCCCGCGCATCCTGGAGAACGTCCAGATGGTGCAGGGCTCCGTGGAGACCTCCAACGTGGACCCCGTGCGCGAGATGGTGCAGATGATCCAGGCCAACCGGGCCTATACCTCCATGCAGCGGGCATTGGCCGCGGCGGATGAGATGAACCAGGGGGCCATCAGCCTGGCCCAGGTGTAACGGCGACGCAGTATCGGCAGCGCAGTATCGGCAACGCAGACCGCGGTCTGTTATCCCGGCCGGGCAATGGCGCCCGCGCCACCTTGAGAGGAGCTTGACCCCGCCATGATGCGATCACTCTTTGTTTCGGCTACGGGCATGGGCGCCCAGCAGCGGCAAATCGACACGGTGGCCAACAACCTGGCCAACGTGGCGACCACCGGCTACAAGAAGAGCCGCAACAACTTCCAGGATCTGCTCTACCAGATCGACAAGACGGCTGGCTCCCAGTCCTCCCAGAACACCACGGTGCCCGTCGGGATTCATTCCGGGCACGGCGTGAAGCATGTCTCCACGGAGAAGATCTTCAGCCAGGGGGACATGAAGAACACCACGGGTGAACTGGACGTGGCGATCGAGGGTGTGGGCTTCTTCCAGATTCTGCAGCCCAGCGGGGCCATTGCCTATTCCCGCTCCGGCAACTTCCGCCGCGATCAGCAGGGCCGCATGGTGACCCAGGAGGGGTTCCCCCTGGAGCCGGAAATCGTGATTCCCCAGGACACGCGCAAGGTCAGCATCGGCCTGGACGGCACGGTCTCCGTGCTCGTGGGTGACGAGAGCCTGCCCACGCCGATCGGCACCATGCAACTGGCGCGCTTCGCCAACCCCGCCGGCCTGACCCCCATGGGCAAGAACCTGTACCAGCCCACGGCGGCATCCGGCAACGCAGTGGTGGAAAACCCGGGCGTGAACGGCATGGGCTCCCTGAATCAGAACTTCCTGGAACTCTCCAACGTGAGCGTGGTGGACGAGATGATCAACATGATCGTCGCCCAGCGGGCCTACGAGGTGAACTCCAAGGCCATTCAGACGTCCGACGACATGTTGCAGACCGCCAACAACATCATTCGGTAACGTTCAGCGGGGAATAGGGGCATGAATCCCTTCCGGTTCATTCGACGCATCATCTGGCTCACGGTCGCCGTGGGACTCACGCTCGCCATCGCGCGGGTGTGGGCCCAGGACGCGGGCTCCACCATCGGTGTGCGCATCCTGCCCCAGGCCGAGGTGTTCGGCGAAGCCTACACCCTGGGCGAGATCGCGGAATTCGACGGCACGGACCTGGCCGCCATTCGCGCCATCGCCGATACGGAGGTGGGCCGCTCGCCCCTGCCGGGTCGGGCCCTGCAACTCTCCGGGCCCTATCTGGAAGCCCGCCTGCGCCGGGACGGGCAGGTGCCCATGGAGCGCATCCGGCTCATCGTGCCCCACGGGGCTTCGGTGGTGCGCGCAGCCCAGCTCATCCCCGGCAAGGACATTGCCGCCGCCGTGCTGGCCCATGCCCGCCAGGAAATGGCCGCCGGCGGCGGAGACTACAGCCAGGAATTGCTGAGTACCGTACAGGACGTGTTGCTGCCCAAGGGCGACCTGGCCTGGGATGTGGAAGCCGTGGGGGAGAATCTACGCCCCGGCGGGCCGCGCAACTACCGGGTCAGCGCCAACGTGAACGGCGAGGAAGCCTGGCGCAGCATCGTGCGTGTGCGGCAGTCGGTCTACCAGGATGTGGTTGTCACCACCCGGCCCCTGCGCCGTGGCGCGGCGCTGAGCGACGAGAACGTCTCGGTGGTGCGGCGCGATGTGCAGACGCTCAACGGCGGGCCATACCTGCATGATCTGCAGACCGCCATCGGCCAGCGCACCAGGCGGCCGCTGGGCCGGGGCGAGTTGTTGCGCGCCGACGTGGTGTCCACCCCCGCTGCCGTACAGGAAGGCGGGCGCGTCACCCTGGAATACCGGGCCAGCGGCGTGTGGCTGCGGGCCGTCGGCGTGGCCATGGTGGATGGCAACGTGGGGCAATTCATTCCCGTGCGCAACGTGGGCACGGGCAAGACGGTGTACGGCGTGGTCGCACCCGGTGACGTGGTGCGCGTGAACTAGGGCACGGCCATCAGCGGTACGGCCATCAGCGGTACGGCCCTCAGTGGTATAGCCCTCAGCGGAACAGACCTCTATGGCATTGCAGGTTGACGACATGCAGGTTGACGAAATGCACGTTTACGACATGAAGCCTTCGATGCGGCCACGCGGCCCGCGCTGGATGGCGCCGCTGCTGCTGGGGCTCGGCCTGGCCTTGGCCATGGGCGGGTGTACCTGGTGGAGCGACCCGGTGCCGGAGACGCCGCAGCAACAGGCCGACCGCAGTGCGGCAGGGGCCCGGGCCGTTCGCGCCAAGCCGCCGGTGAATACCTCGCAGAACAAGTACGAGGGCAGCCTGTGGCGGGGTGCCGCCTCCTGGGGCAACCTGCTGCGCGACCATCGCGCCCGCTACCGCGGGGACCTGCTGACGGTCAACGAGATGCCCAAGATCATTCAGGTGCCCGAGCCGGTCAAGGACACCAGCACGGTGCAGCAGCAGAATCAGCAACAGCAGCAACAGCAGCAGCAGGAAGAGGAGCCCAAGGACGCCATCGATCCGGTGCTGGCCTTCCTGAAGCTGCAGGAAGAGCGGCGCAAGGAGATCGAGCAGGAGCAGAACGAGATTCTGCGCTCCATCGACACGATCGAGGTGCAGGTGGTGAAGGTGCTCTCCAACGGCAACCTGGTGGTGCGGGGCGTACACCCGCCCATTTTCCGCGACCAGAGCCGGGTGAAGTACGTGGTGTCCCTGGAGGGCATCGTGCAGCCGTCGGACGTGGACAACAACAATACCATCGCCGCGCCCAAGATCAGCCGGGCGGAATACCGCATTCGCCGTCTGGTCAAGCGCACCACGCCGCCGGTGGGCGATGTGGCCCGCTCGCTCGGCCGTCAGCGCGAAGGCGAACTGTTCGACCGTTTGACCAATTTCATCACGGGGCCGGGCACCGGTTCCCGCAATACCCAGGTGTCGCCCAAGTAGCGGCTTTCGCGGCCAGCGCATGCCGCGCCGCCGCGCGAGTCACGATGGGGCATCAGAACAATGGGGAGTGACGGATGTTGAAACGTGCCAACGCTGCAATCCACACCGGCAAGTCCGGCAGCCGGTTGGTTTCCGTGCTGGGGATGGTCGCCATCCTGCTGGTCACGGCAGCCGTCCCCGCCTGGGCCATTCGCGTCAAGGACGTGGCCTTCCTGCGAGGGGCCCGCGAGAACCAGTTGATCGGCTACGGGCTGGTGGTGGGGCTGGACGGCACGGGCGACTCGGCAGACAGTCTGCTGGCCCGCAAGCCGCTGCGCAACGCCCTGGAGCGCATGGCCATCAGCATCAACTCCCAGGACATCAAGGGCCGCAGCATTGCCGGGGTGCTGGTTACGGCCAAGCTGCCGCCGTTCGCCAAGGCCGGGAGCCAGATCGACGTGACGGTGGATGCGTTAGGCGATGCCGTCTCCCTGCGCGGCGGTACGCTGATGTACACCCTGCTCAGCGGTGCCAACCAGATCGTATATGCCACGGCCCAGGGGCCCATCACGGGCATTCCGAAGGGCATCGAACGCTCGCCCACCACGGGTGCGGACATTCTGGGCACGGCGGCGCCGGCGGGGGTTGAGCAGACCGCCCAGGAACAGGCCGAAACGAATACCTCCCTGGTGCCCACCAAGGGCCATGTGCTCGGTGGGGCGCTGGTGGAGCGGGAAATCGACCTCAACCTCAACACGCGCTCGCGGGTCTATATCAACCTGAAGCAGAGCGACTTCACCACGGCGTTCCGCCTGGCCAAGCTGATCAACCGGGAGCTGGGTGACGGCTCGGCGCGGGCCAAGGATGCGGGCACCGTGGAGGTGTCCGTGCCCGATTCCTATCTGGGTCAGACCGTGGAACTGGTCTCCAAGATTGAGAATCTGGAGATCACGCCCGATGCGGTGGCCAAGGTGGTCGTGGATGAGCGGACGGGCACCATCGTCATGGGGCAGCACGTGCGCATCTCCCCCATCGCCATCTCCCACGGCAACCTGACCATCGAGATCGGGGCACTGGCCCAGCCTCCGGCGGATACGCAGGCCCAGGGCGCTAACGCCGATCAGGCGGAACCAAGCCAGGCCAGTGTGGCCCTGGAGCGGGCGGCCACCCCGGCCATTCTGCTGTTCAAGGGCGATGTGGACCTTAAGGAGGTCGTGGACGGGCTCAACAAAATCGGCGCTTCCAGCCGGGATTTGGTCCAGGTCTTGAAAATCATCAAGACAGCAGGAGGACTGCACGCGGATCTGGAGATCCGCTAACCCTCGATCGGCCGGGAGACCGCCATGCGCACCGATATCAGCCCACAGATTCAGCACACTGCCGCGCTGGAGCGTCTCCAGTCACTGCGCAATCGGCAAGAATTGCCGAAGAACGACCACGGCACATTGAAGAAAGTGGCCGACGAATTCGAGGGATTGCTGCTCGAGCAGATGGTGCGCGAAATGCGCAAGACCGTGCCCAAGACGGACCTGCTCGGCGACCGCAAACATGAGGATCTGTTCAGCGAAATGCTGGACAGCGAGTTCGTGTACCGCATGACCCAGCGGGGCGGCATCGGCATCGCCGACCTGCTGCTGCAGGATTGGGAGCGCGCCGGCATCACCAGGTAGGCGGCATGCTCAAGTTTTCCCACAGACCGCCGATAAGCTACCAAGCGGGTCTGACGTGGGATCATCAGATCGGCGGCAACGCCCGGTAACGGGGACGCCACCGAAGGGCGGAACAGGGATTGTCCCGCCACTGTCCGAAAGCCCGGTGTGCTTTCGGCAAGCCCACGGAAGGTGAACGACCGGATCGTCGCGAGCCGATCCCGTGCATGGCGTAACGGAGAACTGGCAATGAAAGTCAGCGGACATCAGCCCCCGAAGACAAATGAATTGGCAACGGGGAAGACCAAACCGGTGGAGCCGCGCGGTCCCCAGGTGCGCAAACCCGAGACCGGGGATGCGGAACAGGCCGCCGGGCGCACGTCGCTTACCATGAACCGGATTCGGGACGTGGTGCGCGAGACGGCGGATATCCGGGCCGATCGCATCGCCGACCTGCGGGCACGCATTCGCAGTGGCGACTACCAGGTGGATGCGGATCGGTTGGCCGCCAAAATGTTGCAGGAAGAAGGGGAATAGCCCTGACCGGATGCGGACAGGTGCTGACGCAGGACGCGGTACCAGGCCTCCGCTCCCCCAATTGAGCAATCTCGAACGCCACCGCCATGGCATTGGGCGGCACCAGGCGTGACACCAGGCGCGATGGCTGTGCAAGAGCAACTCACCAGACTGCAGGAACTGCTGCAGGAGCAGGTCGCGCTGCACGACACCCTGCACCACACCCTGGCCCAGGAAGCCGAGCTGGACGGGCAACTGGAGCCCGGCGCGCTGCTGCGCATCCAGGTCACCAAGCACCAATGTGCCCTGCGCAGCCAGGCCCTGGAAGAGCACCGCATGGCCCTGGTGCGGCAGATCGCCGCGGCCACGGGCAACACGGCCGCCAACCTGACCCTGAAGCAGATCATTCCTCTCGCGCCACCGGAGATCGGGGCGGAACTGCAACGCTGCCATGAGCGGCTGCGGGCGACCATCGAGGAAATCGGCCGGCTGACGCGGGAAACGGCCACCAACGCCCACGCCCGCTTGCAGGCGGTGGAGGCGACCCTGGCCGTCATCAACGAAGCGGTGCGCATGCACCCCACCTACTCGGAAGCCGGGCGGCTGCAGAACAAGACGCCGACCTTCAAGAAAACGTCGGCCTGAGCCGCCGACCGCGGAACCCGCACCCTCACGTCAGCCGTGCGACTAGGAGACCCATGACCACCAGCAGTCTGTTCAGCCAGCTCGATATGGGCAAGCGTTCCATGATGGCGCAGCAGGCCGGCATGAACGTGGCTGGGCACAACATTGCCAACATCAATAACGAGGACTTCTCGCGGCAGCGGGTGGAACTGACCACCGAGCATCCGCTCAAGTCCCGTTTCGGCAATGGTGTGAGCCTGGACCGGGTCAAGCGCGTCACGGACAACTTTCTCACCGAGCGGCTGGTCAAGGAGCAGACGCGCGATGGCGAGCTGGACATCCGCGAGCAGGGTCTGCGCCGCCTGGAGCAGCTCTTCAATGACATGGAGGGCGAGGGCCTGCGCTCGGTGCTCAACGAATACTGGGATGCCTGGGGCAACCTGGCCAGCAGCCCGGAGGCGGAAATCGCCCGCACCGACCTGCTCAATGCCGGCAAGGCCGTGGCCGAGCGCTTCTCGGGCCTGTCCCGGGACCTGTTCTCCCTGCGCCAGGAATTCAACGGGCGGCTGAGCGAGCGGGTGGAAAAGGTCAACCAGTTGGCCGCGCGGCTGGCCGACCTGAACGCCCGTGTGCAGCAGGTGGAGCGGGGCGAGGGCCAGGCCAACGACCTGCGCGACGAGCGGGAGATGATCCTCAAGGAAATGTCCACGCTGGTCGACATCCACTACCTGGAAGACAAGGACTATCAGATCAACGTGTCCGTGGGCTCGGGCTGGCCCCTGGTGCATGGCCGCACCGCCAACCGCATCGAGGCGAGCTTCAACAATCAGGCGGACAGCGACGATGACATGGCCATGTTCTCCATCCGCGGCGTGGACCCCAAGGGCATCAGCCGCGATCTGACGCAAGAGCTCAAGGGCGGAGAACTGGCCGAGCTGATCAGCTTGCGCGACGAGGTAGCCGTCGGCTTTCAGCAGAAGGTGGACCAGCTTGCCAACGAGCTGGCCTTCGAGGTGAACAAGCTGCACGTGAGCGGCACGGGCCTCAATGCGCACTACGAGGTGCTGGACAGCTCCTTCGCGCTCAAGCCCGATGCGCTGAACAAGCCCCTGCCGTTCATCAAGGACGGCACTTTCACCTTCAGTCTGGTGGGGGACAACAACGACTACCTGGAAACCTACGAGGTGGAGCTGGTGGCGGGGCAGGACACCCTGCCGCAGATCGTGGACCGCATCAACCAGACCGTGGGCGATTCCGGCCTGGCTCAGGCCGTGCTCAATCCGGACGGCTCCATGACCCTGCGCGCCGGCGGGCCCTACGACATCGTGCTGGGCGAGGACGCGACGGACTTCGGCGTGGTGATGGGCTTCAACAACTTCTTCGAGAACCTGAACGGTGCCCGGGACTTCCGCATCAGCGAGCGGCTGGTGCAGAACCCCAACCGCATTTCCACCGGCCGCGCGCTGCTGCCTGGCGACAACTCGGTGGCTCTGGCGATTCACCAGTTGCAGTTCGAGCCGACGATGAACGGGGACAGCATCACCTTCGATGAGTTCTACAATGGCATCTCGGCGGAGCTGGGCCTGCGCATGGATCGGGCCGCCGGCGAGCGGCGCAACCAGCAGCTGATCGTGGATCAGTTCCAGAAGCTCCGCAACGAGGTCTCTTCGGTGAACATGGATGAGGAAGTGGCGGACATGGTGCAGTACCAGCGCGGCTTCGAGGCCGCCGCACGGTTCATCGGCACCGTCGACGAAATGACCAAGACCGTCATCAATCTGTAAGGGCCGTCTGAGGATAACCGGGCATGCGTGTCACCGACCTGACAAAACAGAATGCGATCATCCGCAACCTGGGCAAGAGCCAGGAGCAACTGCAGAATCTGCAGGAAGGGATGTCCACCGGGCGGCGCATCAACAAGCTCTCCGACGATCCCATTGGTGCGACCAAGGTGCAGGACACGCGCACCAAGCTCTCCTTCATGACCACCCTGCAGCGCAACATCGAGCAGAACTTCCTGTGGATGGACCGCACCGAGGCCGAGCTGCTGCACATGAACGATCAGCTGCAACAGGCCAAGACCCTGATTCTGGCCCAGTCCAACGCCAGCGCCGACCGGAACACGCGCCTGGTCACCGCCGAGGAACTGCGTGCCATCACGGACGGGCTGATCCAGAGCGGCAACGCACGCATCGGCAAGGTCTACATCTTCGGCGGCAGCAAGACGCTCACGCCGCCCCTGGAGCGCGGTCAGCGCATTCAGCCGGCCATCGTGGACATGGACAACCTGGGCGCCGATGCCCAGTTCCTGCTGGACGCGGAACAATTTGCCGCGGAATTCGACGGCTTCTCGCTCAATCCCTATGTGGTGCGCATCACGCGGGAGGGCCCCATGGGCTTTGCCCGCTATCAGGTCTCCGACGATGGCGGCGAAAACTGGAGCGCGGAGAAGACGCTGCTGCCCAACATCGAGCTGGTCAACGAGGACGGCAAGTCCAGCGACAAGGTGGAAATGCGCTTCACGGCCCCCGAGCAGGACAACCTGGGCGAGCCGATGATCTTTCCCGAGGGTCTGGTCTATCGCTTCGATGCCAATCCGTCCGTGATCTACCACGGCAACACGGACCAGCGCCTGGTGGAAACCAGCGAGAGCAAGGTGCTGCCGATCAACGTGACGGGCAAGCAGATCTTCTACAAGACCGAGGCCATTCCCGACTCCATCAACATCTTCGAGACCATGCGCAGCCTGGAAGAGGCCCTGGTCCGTGACGACCCGGTGGTGCTGGAGCAGCGCCTGGGCGAACTGGATCAGGCCGCCAACCAGCTGCTGACGAATGCGGCCAACGTGGGTTCTGTGCGGCGGGAGATGGAGCAGCAGCTCGACCGCCTGGGCAACCGGGAACTCTCCAACACGCGGCAGCTCTCGGACCTGGAAGACCTGGACTACCAGCAGGCCGTGGTGGATCTGAACCTGGCCGATGTGCGCCACAAGTCTGCCCTGGATACCAGTGGCCGCCTGATTCAGCCCTCGCTGCTCAACTTTCTGAAATAGGTGCCGATCAGGTCATCAGAAGCGACCCTGCAGAGAAATTTGCAGGAAAAGTGAAATTCCTTGTCGCCGGACGATGAGTTTGGTGCGGGTTTTGATTGTCTGAGGAGGAGACCAGCGGCGACGGAACGCCGCCATGACAGCAAACAGACATGCGATGAAACAATGCATTTGATTCACCTGCCAGGAGGGCAGCCGTGCTGATACTGACAAGGAAGTCAGGTGAAAGCATCACGATTGGAGACGAGATCCGCATTCAGGTGATCGAGATCAAGGGCAAGCAAGTGCGGCTCGGGATCGAAGCTCCAAAGAAGTACGCGATTCACCGGGAAGAGGTTTACATCCGGATTCAAGAGGAGAACAAGCGGGCGGCAAGCAAGGCCCCCTTGTCCCTCAAGTCGATCGGCGATCTCTGGAAGAAGAAGAACCAGTGAGCGCCGGCAACTGGGCGAGCCGTCACGGCGGCTGATTTGGGTCGAGCGCAAAGGGCGCCGGGTCCGTTTTTTAACAACAGGGGATTCCCTATGAAGGTGCAAACCACACGCTTTGGGACGATCGATGTGGACGAGCAGGACGTGATCACGCTGGTCGACGGCATGCTCGGCTTCTCGGAGAACCATCGCTACGCGCTGATCGACGACGAGATCGGTGAACCGTTCAAATGGATGCAGTCCCTGGATCAACCGTCGCTGGCCTTCGTGGTCATCGATCCGGCGATCATCCTGCCGAACTACCACTTCTCCCTGCGCCGCGAACAGATTCGCGACCTGGACACCGAGAACGTGGAGGACCTGCAGGTCTATGTGATCGTGACCATGGCGGGCAACATCCTGGATGTGACCGTGAACCTGCAAGGCCCGCTGGTGGTCAACAAGGTCAACCGCGTCGGCATCCAGGTGGTGCTCAACGACCCGGCCTTCAGCACGCGCCATCCGCTCTTCACCGACCAACCCGAGTCGGCCGACGAGATCGAGGAAGCCGTGCGCAAGGAGAACCAGGTCGCATCCATGATGGTCGCCATCGCGGGGTAGTGCCCCCTGCGCGGACCTGACGATCCCATACGTTCCCAGCCCTTGAAGCCCCCTCCCGGTTCGCCGCCGGCAGGGGGCTTTTTTTGTGACCCCCATGCCGATGTCGCCCCGCTCCACAGGCCACACAACACCAGGGATTGCGCCTTGGGCCGCTTCTGGCTAGGTTGTCCCGTGGTGCAGCGCGGCCGAGGCTGGGCTGTTCCAGAAAAAAATTGCCGCCTCCGGGCCTATCCGCGCAAACGACGTGCCGCGCCTCCCCCCAATCACTGCCTCCCGCCACCGCACATGTGCCTGATACTGCTGATGCACCGGGTCAACCCGGATGTGGACGTGCTGTTCGCCGGAAACCGGGACGAGTTCTACAGTCGCCCTTCCGCCCCCCCGGCCATCATTCAGTCCGGGCCGATCGTCTATGCCGGGCAGGACCTGGAAGCCGGCGGCACCTGGATGGGGCGCAACGAGCACGGGCTGATGGCTGGGCTGACCAACGGCCGCCGCTTTGAGGGCACACCGCCGCCCGATGCCCGCTCGCGGGGCGAACTGGTGCTGGGGCTGTTGCAGCATGAGACGCCCCAGGCCGCCGCCGCATGGCTGAGCTCACGGCCGCTGGACAGATACCGGCTGTTCAACGTCCTGTTCGGCAATGTGGATGGGTTCTACTACTACTCGTCCCTGACCGGTGAGCCCGTGGCAGCCCTGGCACCGGGCGTGTATGCGCTGAGCAATTCCACGCTCAACGACGCGGCATGGCCCAAGGTGGCGCGCTCGCTGGAATTCCTGGAAGCCAACCGCAAGACGCCGGGTGAGGAACTGCTGCGGCGCACCGAGGTATTCCTGTGCGACGGCACCCACCCGGACCAGCACGAGAGCCCGCACATGATGGAGGAGGTGCATGGTGCCCTGGGGGCCGTGTTCATCCGCACCGCCGGCTATGGCACCGTCTCCCAGACCATTCTTACCGAGGGGGGCAGGCTGGGGCGGCGGTATCTGTTCTCCGGCGAGACCCATCTGCAGGCGGGCCCGCGGCCCGAGCCGCAATTTCAGTCCTGCACGTTCTGAGACGGGAAACCTGCAGCCTCAGGCCACGCACGGCCACGGAGAGACACCGGCCCTACTGCGCCAGGGTGGGCAGCAGCTCGCGCAGCGCCTCGCCGATCAGCGCCTTCATGGCGATACGGTCCGGGTGGGCATTGCCGATCAGGTATGCACCCGGCGCCAGGCTGCGCTGGGTCTGCTCCGCCCGGGTGCGCACGCCCTTGGCGCCACCGCGGGCCAGAGACTTGAGCGCGGCGCGGAAGGTCACCTCCAGCGTGTCGCCACGCAGGGCCACACGGGCATAAAAGTCCTTCATGGTGGGATAGGAGGCGGGCGGCTTGAAGCGCACCTCCACCGCATCGGCCACGTTCTTGCGGCCGCGCGCCTCGAAGTGAAACTGGGTCTCGATGGTGCCCACCAGGGTTTCCAGCACCGGGTGCAGCACCACCTGCAGATCGATGCGGCCCCAGCCCTGGGGCTGGTCCAGATTCCCGCCGTAGAGCAGGAACAGGGTGCCCTCCTTGGTGCTGATGGGGCAGTCACGGGCCAGGGTGAATTCCCAGCCCGCCTCATGGGCGTCGCCCGGGGCGACCGTCAGGCCCTCGGCCAGCCGATGACGCGTGACCGTCTCGAAGGCGTCCTGTTCCCCGGCCTTGAGGTTCCTGATGCGCCCATAGGCCAGGGCGATGTCCAGCACACCATCGGCCAGCGGCGCCTCGCCCCGATTGGTGACCATCAGCTTCCCGGCGAAGGTATCCCCCTGCGTGAGCTGGTCGGCAGCCGTTTCCAGGCGGTATTCCAGGGGCTTGGCGAAGTGCAGGGCTCTCATGTGGCGTCCGGGCTGGCCTCGGGATGACGGGTTCGCGGCCATCATGCCGCCCGTCCGGGCAAAGTGCAATCTGGTCAGGTGCGGGAGCAGCGCCCGGCGAATGCCACGTGGGGTGTTGCTTGGGGCTTCTAGCCCTGTGGCGTCCCGCGGCGATCCGGTGAACAGCCACGTGCGCCCTCACGGCCTTGCGGAAGGGCAAATCGCGGAGTGGCGCATCAGGAGGCCAGATCCCGGCGCATGGTGTCGCGGATCAGCTCGATCTGGGCCAACACGCGCACCCGGTCGTGGGGGGTCATGCGGTAGAAGATGTTCTGCACCTCCTGGTTGAGCGCCTTCAGCTTCTCCAGGTCGGCGGTGGCGGCCGGATAGGGCGTGCCCACGCGCACCGGCTGGAAGCTGTGCGCATGTTCGGTGCGCAGCAGGTTGAGCAGTTCCTGGTAGTTCCAGCGGTACACGGAGCTGATGCGGCGCAGCATCTCGTCACTGGGCGAGGCCCCGGCCTCCAGGGCCATGTAGGTTTCCGCCGTCGTGTTGAGCAGCATGGCAATCACGTCCACGCTCTGTCCCGTGACCAGCCGCACCTCGCGCAAGCGGGAGCCCAGCGTCTCGGGCTGGGTGGGCCGGGCCGTGCGGCTGCCGGCACCCACATGCTCCAGGGGCGTCGCCGGCGGCAGCGGCAATTCGGCCGCACCCGGCACGCTGAGCTGCGGCGGTGCCTTGGGCTTGGTCTCGCCCTTGGCCGGGGCGCGGGCCAGATTGCGCGGGGCAATCATCTCGTTGATCAGCAGCCGCTGCGTGTCGTAGTAGTTCCAGCCCAGCAGGGTGCAGATGCGGCGCAGGGTCTCATCGTCCGGATACTGCCCGGATTCCAGCAACTCGTACTCTTCCTGGGTGATGTTCAGCAGCACGGCCATCACGTCGGTCGTCTGCTCTCCGGCCAGACGGGCTTCCTGCAACAGCCTGGCAAAGGTCTTCTTCTCCGGCGCGCTCATGGCATGCGCTCCCGCTGATGGTGTCCCGCTGACGATGGGGCGCTGGGCGATTGTGCACGACGGCTGGCGGCGCAATCCGGCCCGGCCCAAGAATCTGGGTGCTCTGGGCAAACCCATGCAATTTCGGTGCAAGGCCCCTGCCGGGACGGGGGGATGCGTCATCGGGGCTATTGGGGCGGGGCCACGGTGGCGTCCAAAGGCCGGACGCGGTGGTATGGCATGACGCGGTGGTACGGCATGACGCGGTGGTACGGCACGGCGCGATGGCACGGCTGCGGGATTACCTGACGCGTTGGTACAGCATCACCTCGTCCGAGTCGGCCGCCATGGCGCTCGCGTTCACCACCTCGGCGATGCCCAGGGTTTCCGTCATGAACTCCAGGTGCGCGCCGATCTCCTCCAGGGCCAGCAGGCTGTCATAGCCCTGCAACTCCCGGCCCCGGCGGTAGCGGTAGTAGTCCGTGCTGATCTGGTGCAGGGACTTGGGGCTGTCCAGGTCCTTGACGATGTCCGTGATGCGCTGGTTGTGCTCGGCCATGATCTCCATGGCCCGTGCCTCGATGTCCACCACGTCGCCGTAGTGCGAGGGCAGGCCCAGCCGCACCGTCTCGCTGTGGGCCGCGATCTTGATCAGCGAGTTGAAATAATTCAGCAGGCCCGAACCGCTGGTGAAGATCTTGGGGAACTGGTGCGGTGAGACGATGTTCAGCACCTGGTCCCCCAGCATCATCACGTCGCCCACGCGGATGCAGGACAGCCCCGGGCAGTGGCCGGGTGTATGGACAACCGCGAAGTCCTCCACGATGCGCGCCTCGTCCACGAAGGGGTGGGTCACCGCGTAGCCGGGAAAGTCCCGCTTGGGGGAACCGTGCATTTCCATGAAGTGCCCCACCTCCTCATGGCGCATGCCCGACTGGATCAGGAAGCGGTGAATCTGCTTGCGGCCCTTGACCACCTCCTCGGGAAAATTGGCCACCGTATGGGCGTCCCATTCGTGCACCCACAGCTTGGCGTTGGTTTTGGGCATCAGGTACTGCAGGCCGCCGAAATGGTCGAAGTGCGCATGGGTGATCACCACATTGTCGATGTCCTCCAGGGTCACCGCCTCCCCGTAGAACGCCCGCACCACCTCCAGGCCCTCGCGCAGGCTCTCCTCGGACAGGTGACTGCCCGTGTCGATAAGGGTCAGCGTGTTGCGCCCGACCACCAGGTAGGTGGCCGTCCAATGGTCCTTCCACGCGTTCATGTCAAAGCTGAACACGGGAATCTTGTACACGGTCTGCCCGTTGGTCAGCGGATAGCGCATCACACCGCGCACCCCGAACACCTGGATGTAGTGCTCGTCGGGGGAGGGATGGGCCGGCAGTTCCTGCAGGCTGCGCACACGCCGGCGCACGGTGGGCACGTCCGCCCGCAGGTGGAACTCCCGGAACAGCGCCATCAGCTGCTCCTCCAGCGCCGTGATGGCATGGGGGTCGTGGCGCACGAACTTGTTCAGTTCGGCCGAGTACAGCGCTTGTTCGATCTTGTCCATCGGCTCCCGTCCATCGCTGAGGCACCGCGGAGGGGTGAGTCCCACGGGCCTGGTTATTGGCAGACGCTGGCCAAATGCGCCATGGATCGTGTTAATGTAACAGCCTCCGGGTGCCCTGGCCATGTCGGCAGTATGCGCGCAGACCTGCTGCAGTCGGGCCGCCAGTTGTATGACCTGGATCTTTGGGAAGTTCGCAGCCATGGAAGCCAAATACGATCAGGAAGCGGCCGCCCTCACCGCCGAGGAAGAGGATGTTCCGCCCACCCTGCTGGTGGCGGACGACGATCCGGACATCCTGCGCATCGTGCAATTCTATCTGCAGAAGCAGCGGTTCCGTGTGCTGGGGGCCGGTAACGGCGTCGAGGCCCTGGCCCTGTTGCAGGAAAATCCGGACGTGGACCTGATTCTCTCCGATGTGATGATGCCCAAGATGAGCGGGCTCGAACTGCTGGAGGCCGTGCGCAACTCCGCGGAATTCTATCAGATCCCCGTGATCCTGATCTCCGCCGAGGGGGAAAGCTCCAAAAAGGTGGCCGGGCTCAACCAGGGGGCGGACGATTACATCACCAAGCCCTTCAATTTCGACGAGCTGATGGCGCGGGTGCGCAACCACCTCAGCCTGCGGCGCCTGCAGCGCCAGTTGCAGGTGGCCAACGACACCCTGCACAAGCAGAACGAGCAGTTTCGCTCAGACCTAGAGGCGGCGCGTGGCGTGCAGATGGCCCTGCTGCCCGAGGAAATGCCCCATGGCGACCGCTACCGCATCGGTACGCGCTACGTGCCCATGGAGCGCGTGGGGGGCGATTTCTTCGATGTGGTTTCCCTGGGCAACGATGAGAAGGTGGGTCTCCTGGTGGCGGATGTCTGCGGCCACGGCATCGCCGCGGCCCTGGTGACGGCCATCACCAAGATCAGCTTCCGCAACGTGTGCTTCAAGACCATGGAGCCCGCGGAAGTGCTCGCCGATATGAATCGCGCCCTCTGCGCCAACATCCGCGGCGGCTTCGTGACCGTGTTCTATGGGGTCTATGACCGCGCCACCCAGCAGCTCGTCTATGCCAGCGGCGGCCATCCTCCGCCGCTCGTGCACCGGCGCGATGGTGCGCGGATCGATGAATTGCCGCCCCAGGCGACATTCCTGGGTGTGTTCGAGGTGGTGGATTTTCGCAGCGACACCTATCAGCTCAGCAAGGGCGATCGTGTGCTGTTTTACACGGACGGCATTTTCGAGGGGCAGAACGAGGCCGGTGAGCAGTTCGGCATGGAGCGCATGTTCGACATCATCCGCCGCAACGGAAACCAGGACGTGGAACGGCTGCTCGACGATCTGCTGGGTAGCTTCCGTGACTTCCGGGGCGAGGAGGATCCGGACGACGACATCACCCTGGTGGGGTTGGACATCCTGGTCTGACCAGGGCGGCAGCGCCGCGCCGGCACACGGCGGCAGCGCCGCGATGCAAGGCAGATGCAGCCCGGCGGTGTTATTCACACCATCGGGCTATTGACAGGGGTAGCCAAAACGGTCACAGTCTGTAGTTCTGTAATGTATGTCCCCATCGTCTAGTTGGCCTAGGACACCGCCCTTTCACGGCGGCGACAGGGGTTCAAATCCCCTTGGGGATGCTTGCGGTGCCGCACACGCCCACGCGGCCTCGCCATCGCCCGGCGCCACACCATGGGCGCCCCGCTCTCGCGGATCGGGGTCGGTAGCTCAGCTGGTAGAGCATCTGACTTTTAATCAGGTGGCCCTGGGTTCGAGTCCCAGCCGACCCACTACACACAAGCGGTCTTGCGGGCCGCAAAGCTCAGTAGGCAATTAGAAAAAAGACGATTGGGTGCACGATTGGGTGCACGGCAATGCAGATTGATACCGCGCCTTAAAGGCTCTAGGACGGCTTGGCCTTGGCGGCCTTGGCGCGGGACTTGCGTTCATCTGGCGAGGGATCATTACTTTGTGGCCGATCGGCCACAATGTTGCGCGGCTTCAAGTCTGTCCGTTCCCCCTGCCGTTTCTTCGCTTCCTCGGCATAGAGCGGCTCCAGGTCAAACGCCACGGCGGAAAGCTGGCCTGGGGTCAGGTGGCGGCGAGTTTTTGGGAGCGGCTGGACAGCTTCTTGTCTATACCGGCCTGCGCTAGGGTGGGGGGGCGTTCTACTGGTTCTCTACTGGCACCAGTAGGATTGTCCCGTTGATACGGCTGTCCCCCCGGTTCATCCCCACCGTCTCTTTTTGCAGGGTCAGCAGTTCCCCCAGCCGGCGCTCAGCGCGGGAAGGCATCGCCCCGGCGGGCCATACCCAGGCATAGGGCAGGCGAAAAAAATGCCTCAGAATCGCGTCTAGCGGCTTGCGGGAAGGCCCCGGCCACGATTGCAGCCGGGGGAAAGGGATCAATCTTGGTTAGGGGAAGCGTTCTCGCGCGCCAAGGCAACTAGTCCCTCGGCAACTTCTCGCGGGAATGAACGGGTGCCCCCGCTGGCATGCAGGACGAACTGCCCCGTTTCACGGTGCCGCAGCAGCAGGCCCTCGCCCCCCGCCGGGTGGCACACGGGGTCAGGCACCGCCAGATCGAAGCCGGATGGAAGCCCGGCGGGCATCTGATATGCCCATGCAGGGACGCCCGTTTGTGTGGCCTCATGTCTCATGGCGATTTTCTCGAACTCGGCTAAATCCTGTTCGGTAAACACCAGTGCCCCGGCGGTCCAGGTTGTGGCCAGCTGGTCTAGCGCGGCCTCGATGCGTTGCAGCCGGGTGATGATGCTGCCAATCTCGTTTTTCATGGGAATGACCCTTGACAGGCCCCACCGCCAAGAAGGGTCACAGCCCTTATCGCACACCGGAAGTCACTCCGGCGGCTATCTCAGCGGCGGGGTGTCTGCAATGGTTTACGCCACGGGGTGACTGGCCCCGCTACCGTTGGCGGCCGATGCTGTGACACCGGCCCGAACAGCCTATTTCAGTAGGTGGGATTGTCAAGCAGGAAGGGGCACCAGCCCCCGGCTTGGACGCTACGCGCGGGCGAAAGCCGCTAGGAAGCACCGGGAGCGGGCACTTGCAGAATCACCGATGCGGGGGCTATACCCACACCGGGTAACGGAGGGCGGGGCTTGTGACGCCAGTCCCCCGCTGTGCGCGGCCCATGAACGCCACGGGCAGGCAATGCCTACCGGGCGCGGCTACCGCTCGGACAGGGCATCGTTTTCTGCTTTCCAGCCCGCGACAAGCTCTGGCTCGGAATTTGCAACCAGCGCGCTCGCTTCCGCAAAGCCCTTGCCGGAACTGGCCATGACTTCGAAGACGCGGCGGCTCAACGCCATGTCGGAGCGGGTGGTGCCATTGGTCTTTGTGCTGGCCACGATATGGCCACAAACGGGACATGTGCTCATGATTTTATTCCTTCCAGATGTTAGGCCCGCGCAGGTCGGCGGGATCTGTTTTCGGCCTCAACGGCCTTGTGGATGGCCGTCAGGCTCTGCCCCGGCTGGCTTGAGAACGTCGCGCCATCGGCAAGCGTGATGTGGAGCGGATTTCCGCCGTTTCCCCACTTTGCGGGATCGGCCTCGTACGCGGCGCACACCTGCTTGTGGTCGGCCAGCGCATCCTCAAAATTGTCAAAGCGGCCCCAGCTGGAGCGGTCATCCTTGGTCGGCTCAGGGTTGGGTTTCAACATGGTTTTCACCTATTTGTCGGCCGTTTGAATGATAGGCGCCCGGGCTGGCCAGGCCCGCGCGCCCCGTAAGTTCTAGCTCAGCCAGCCGGGAAATTCCGGCCTGCTATGGTTCCCCTCATGCAGCGGCAAGCCCTGTTCCCAGGACAGCGGGACACGCGAAGCCCGCGCGGCAAGGGTCAAAAGCTGCCACTCCAGGCGCTCGGCTTCATCCTCAAGCCCCAGTAGTTGACAGACCCAAGCCACGCGGCGCAGGTCCACAAACATGGTGCGCGTGAAGGCGACAAGCACCTGGCGCGCCTTTTCAAGGCCCGCCTCCGTGGCGGCGCTGTCATCGCGCTTGCCCGCTTCCAGGTGGCCCAGCTCCCGGCGAATGGCGAGCATCCGCCCCAATTCCCGGCGGAACTCCCGTTCTAATCCCCGGCGCTCGCGGAAAGCCCGCCACCGGCACAACCATTTGCTGAACATAGCGGGCTCCCTAGCGCATGATTTCAGGCAAGGCCCGGTGCGCTGTACCAATGCCGGGCGTGGTCTCGATCACAAAACCCGCCGCGCCGCCATGGCGCAGCAGGCCCAGCAGCCCGGCCACCGCATTGGCCCGGTCATCGTGCCCGCCGGGCGGGTGGTCGATGCTATCGCGGCCCCCGCGCGCCGTGCGCCGCTCCAGGCCAACTAGTTGCGCAACCAGCCGGTCATCGCGCGGTAGTTCCACCCGGCCATTGGCGAAGGTGGCCAAGCAATTCAGGTAAAGTTCAGACTTGGGGGCGGCTGCGGCCTCGTAGGCTATGCCGTGCCGCCTGAATTCATCAGCAGGCCACGTGCCGGCGTACTTGTCCCCGTGCACCCTCGTGATTCCGTAGCTTTTGAGCAACGCCGCGAATTCCGCCGCAATCTCGGCCGGGACACCGCGCCGCGCCCGCAGCAGGTCCACCACGTACCGGGCGCCCTCACGATGGCCTAACGCAAGCGCAAATTCATCTTGGCCCCCGCCGCTCGGATCACAGAAAGCCCGATACCCAAGGCCCGGCAGTTTCGGCAATTCCAGCAGCCCGTTCCGTAGCGCGCCCTCCACCGCCTCGCGGGTTAGGAAGCTCTCGATATCACCGCGAAACTGCCCACCCCATTCAGCAAGCGCGGCCTGGGGATCGTCCTCCACGGCCTGGTCCACCACGGATTGCGGAAGTGACGGATTCAACTCGCGGCTGGCACCTTGCACCACAAGCACGTCTCCCGGCTGCCCATAGTGCCGCCGAAATTTGTCCCATAGCAGGCCCCGGCGCGCGTACGGAGACGATATGCCCACTAGCAGCCCACCGGTCGTGGCCAATCCGGGCAGCACCGCGCGGTAAAGCTCCGTGTCGGGATTTGCCGATGCTTCATCACGATAGAATGCTGATTCGTCGAACAGTGCGGCCAACATAGTGCGGCCCCGCACGGCGCGAAAGCTGTTAGTCCCTATCTGAATCGCGGCGCCATTGGACAACTCCACTTCCTCGCGGCCTTGACGCTCCACCAGCTGCGAAAGCACGGGACTTGATTCCAGTAGAGCCGTGACATAGCCGAGAATCACGCGAGCCTGTGCCCGGTCGCATGCTATCACCGGAACAACGCCGCGCTCGCCGCGAGACAGGCGCGCCAAGGTGCCCAGGACTTCGGCGCCAACCGTGCTCAGATAGACACTCAGCGCAGCCGCTATGTGAGACTTGCCGCCACGGCGGCCCGCGACTGCCCATAGCTCCCGCACCGGCCGCGTAGGCGGCTCCCGGCCACCGGCCAACCCATCGAACAATGCCCGGCGCTCTGGACTCAGCGGCAAGGCGAAGGCGGCGCTCAGAATCGCCCGCCAAGGCTCCCAGGTCGGCCCCTGGAAGGCATTGCCCATCAAGCGCGGGTCGGTGATTGCCTGCAAGATGTTCAAGTGCCAGCCCCGGTTTCGGGTGTCGCATTTTCTGCCGTGTGCTGCGCGATGTACTCGCGAAGCGTCGGCACGTCCCGTGCCTTGCGCTTCAAGCCAAGGCGGGAGAAAAGCCCCAAAAGCGCGTTGCACCCTTGAGTCCATCGGCCCGCGTCGAATTCCCCACCAGTGGCCAAGTCGCGTTCCTGCTCGGCCAGATAAAATTCCAGCCATAGCGCGCGCTCGCATAGGCTGCGCTGCGCATAACTCAAGGCATCGGCCCCGCCAAGATCGTCCGTTAGGGCGCGGTACCGCGCCCGGATGTCCTTGGCCAGGGCCATGCGTCCGTCTAGTGCGTCCAGCCATCCGGTTTGGAACTGCTCAGGAATCGCGGCATTATTCATTGGTAACCCCTCGGCGCTGTGCACCCAATCGTGCACCTATCACAAGATATACGATTCCGCCGAATATGTAAACCATTGTTCAATATGAATAAATATGAACTAACGCGACTGATATAAAATCAGATGGTTGTTGCTCTGCTGAGGAAAAGGAGGGTAGGCCCCCGGTTTTTTCGTAAATGAGAATGAGTCGCAAACAAGATTGAAACTTCCCGACGTCGGGAAGTTCTTTCATGGGCCATCCACGCCGAAGTCGCGGCGCTGTTTTCTGTTGCTGTTGGCAGTGTGTTGTTTTTGACACAGGGACGAAACGACGACGACGAACGAACCCCTTAGGGAGTTCGGTTCGTTTTCGTCTGTCCAATTCGTCCATTTCGTCCTTTTCGTCTATCTTCGTCGGTTGTATTTCGTCCCCCCTTTTCCTGACAATTGCCGGGAAATTGAAGACCACCACGCGCGTTAAACGCTCCGGTTCGCTTCATCAGGCGCAGTTCACGGCAGTCAACATCGGCCTGGGGGTGTCGCGCACATTCCACTGGTGGTGTTCCTGAAGTCGAGCACCGCGTCCTGTTGGCGTTGTGATTCCTGGAATCCGCTCAAGTCCGGCCGCTTCGGCCGCTTGCGCCACCAGCAGCAGGGCATCAGCTATCCGCCAGGATGCAGAATCTAGGCGCCCCGCATAGGTCTTCCCCTCGGCAATTTCTTGCAGCAGCGTCGCGGCGCCGCGACATAGTTCAGCCGCCTCATCCGCACGTCCGGTCACGGGGTGCGTGTCCAGCGGCGGCAGGTCGCCAACTCGCATCAGCGTGAACTTGTCCATCAGTCCCCCTCCCTTGTGGCCTCTGCCAGGTCCCCAATCGCCAATGCCAGGCCTTCTAGCCCTTCACTGACTACGACGCCAAACGCCTCTATGGCGCCCATCGGGGTGCCGGCATCGGCGTTGCCCAGGTCCCGCAGCGCACGTGCGGTTGCCCCCTGTGCATCGGCCAGGTCCAGGATTGCGGCGGCGATAGCAAATAGCCCGTCGTTCTCTGCCTTGTCTTCGATAATTTCACGGGTGATGTGGTCCAGCATCGTGTTTCCCCTTCCAATAGTATGCCGGGACACCCGGCGGTTGTCCCCGATACTATAGCGTCTATGCGATAAGCGTCGCGTCCATTACATTGGTTCATCACTTGCCGCCCGGCGTTCCATTTCCGCTTCCAAGATTTGAACATGCTGGGCCGCTTCCTCTGCCGTAAAAGGGGTGCCGATTATCCGAAACAAGATTGCAGCCAGCGCGACAAGTTGCGTTCGGATATCGTCCGTCGGTTCCCCTTCTATGAAGGGCACGGGTCCGGCGGCCAGGTCGCGCAGCACGATTTCCGCGACACCCTGGTCCGTGATGTCCTTGTTATTGATGCGCAATTCATGGATTGCGGCGATGGCAGCCGCGCAGATTTCTGCAAGTCTTTCAGTGTTCATGATGCTCCGTCCTCGGTGTGTTGGGCGTCCCGGCGTTGTCCCGGCGGGTGCCAGGGTCGTTCCGTCCTTTCGTCCCTATTCGTCGGCCAAGCAAACGCTGTCCCCTTCCACGAGCACGACGCCGGTGTCCGCCAGACTGCGCATGACTTCCCGGAAGCGCGGGGGCGCCAGTCCGGCCATGTCCCGCCATGCGGCGATAGGCACGGCAACATGGGCGGAATCCCTGCCGAGCCGTTCCAGCCGGTTGAACTCCACGGACACAAGGGACCTAAGGGCCGCCAGGGCCGCCTGCTGATTCTTTCCCCGCCCGGCTACCCCGGCCTTGGGCGGCTCTATATATTCGGTGGGATCGAGCACAGCCGAAGTCACTTGGCGGCCATCCTCATCGATCATGTCCAGTTCCACCGGACACAGCCGGAATGCCATCGGGGGCGGCTCGGGGGCGTCCTTCATCTTGGTCGCTGTCAGGCGCACGATCCGGTCATCGTCGCGGGTCATGGAATATTCGGCGTCTAGGGCGCCTTTTAAGCTCATAGCCCCACGCCCCCGCGACTTGTCAGCGTGCCCGGTGTGGTGGATCAAAAGAACGGTCGCCTGGTGCTCGCAGCGGATGCTGTCCAGGGTGCCGATCACGGCGTTCATGTCGCTGGTGGAGTTTTCATCGCCCGGCCCGAAGTTGCGGGCCAGGGTGTCCACCACGATTAAGGCCGGTGTTCCTGATTTTGGGGCCGTGTTGGCCACGGCGGCGCGCACCTGTTCGGCAGAAGCGGCGTCACATAATGAGGCAGGGCCATTGCTCAAGTGCAGATTAGGAGAGAAGGGCAGGCCGTGCCTGATGCTCCAGGCATCGAAGCGGCGGCGCACGCCCTGTCGGCCCTCGCCGGCAATGTAGATTACGGCTCCCTGCCGGGTGGCCTTGTCGTTCCATGCCGTGCCGGTAGCAATGCGGGCTGCCCAGTCGATGGCCAAAAAAGTCTTTCCGGTGCCTGGGTCGCCAAAAGCCATCGCCAAGGTGTCCGCCTCCAGTATGTCCCGGATTAGCCAGGACGGGGGCGATAGGGGAATTTCGGTGATCGGGGTGAGACTGAATCCGCGCCGGGCGCCGGTCCCGTTGCTGCCGTTGAGCTTACCCAGGGCGGCCAGGTGCCGGTCCAGCGCATCCTCGCGCCCATCTCGTGCTGCTGCCGCCAGTTCATCGCC
>Ga0326597_10000685_pt1 | contig 58783 bp, 54 predicted proteins | sample RVTome_12_FD_203789 | JGI IMG/M metagenome (GOLD analysis project Ga0326597, IMG submission 203789) | Soil microbial communities from uranium-contaminated site in the Upper Colorado River Basin, Wyoming, United States - RVT100D185 | ecosystem: Environmental > Terrestrial > Soil > Contaminated >...
ACTGGGCAACAAAACATGACAAGGTCAGGGTCAGCGATATCGACCGCACCATCATCGATGGCCTGAAGCAACCCGAATACTGCGGGGGCATAACGGAAGTCGCCAAGGGGCTCTGGATGCAGCGGGATAAAGTCGGTCCGGAGCGCCTTGTCGAATATGCGATCCGCCTCAACATCGGGGCTGTCGTCAGGAGGCTCGGTTATTTGCTCGAGCTCTACGAGCTTGGAACAGACAAGACGGCAAAGGCGCTGACGAATCGCCTCACGAATACCTACGTTCCCCTGGATCCTATCTTGCCCAGCCAGGGAAAACACCTCCACCGCTGGCGTCTCCGTCTGAATGTCGAGCCGGAAGAAATCTTATCGGTTGTAAGGACCTGATGCCTTGATCGCCCAGCGCAACCTTTCAGTCCTTTCCAACCGCCTGGCGAAGGCAGGGGGACGACGGATTCCCGAAAGTGTTCTTGAGCGCGATTATTGCCTGTCATGGTTTCTTGTCGGTCTCTCACGAAGCCCGCTTCGAAGCCGCCTGCTTTTCAAAGGAGGAACGGCCCTCAAGAAATGTTACTTCCCGGATTATCGCTTCTCCGAGGATCTGGATTTTACCCTCGCGGAGGAGGCGCCTTTCGAAACCATCCGCAAGGAACTCGACGCGGCGTTTGAAGAGAGTTATCGCGCCTGCGGCGTCGTACTCCGCTACGCTCGCTCCGACCGGCAGCCCCACGCCAACAGCCACACGTTCTACCTTAACTACGAGGGCTCTCTCGGAGGCCTTCCTTCCGGCAAGGAAGTAAAAACGGACATCACGATGAGGGAAAGAGTGATCTATCCTGTCGAAGAGCGGCCTGTGCTGCGGGCCTATGAGGAGTACGAGGACATCCCCGGAGACGCCGTCGTCAAGATTTACTCGCTGAAGGAAATCGCGGCCGAGAAGGTCATTGCTGTCTGCGACAGGGCCAGGAACGAGCCCCGCGATCTTTATGACCTTTGGTATCTATGCGAGGAGGCCCATGTGGACTTGGCCGAAGTGATCGACGCCGTCGCCGGCAAGCTTGAGTTCCGCGGCCAAACCATTGAAACGATTCGCGGTCGGTTGGAGACCAAGCAGGAGCGGCTTCAAAGATTGTGGGGCCGGAGGCTGGCCGGACAGATGGCAACATTGCCGGAATTTGAAGGCGTCTTCCGTGCTGTCCGGAGAGCTTTCCGCCAGGCCGGCATCGGCACGACCTGAGTTTCTATCGTCCCGCTCTGGTACCCGCTACAGATTCCGCCCAGGTTTCGGTCTGCTCGACTGAGGTTACCGCCAAGCCGTATTGATTTTGCTGAGTTCTCTCGACATGGCGGAGGGCGACTCGGTACGGGCAGGCTTTTCTTCCCGACTCAGTCCTCCCCACATATTGTCCCGCCCTCTTTCGAGATCCCGGTTCCAAGCGTTCCAGCCGTTCAAATCGTGCAAGGAACCTTGACATCCATTTCACATTCCGAGTACTCGTCTTAGTTTTTCCCTTGATACCCGTCACGCCAAAATGCGGCCGCCCTTATTTCACCGAAAGGAGAAATTTCCTTTTCGTATCGGTCAATTCTTTCCTCCGGGTCTCAACAGTCCTCTCCCCGGCCGTGCGACCTGACTTCGCCGCCCCGGGTAACGGCCTAGGTATAATGCCCGCTCCATAGCTCGTCCAAAAACTCCGCCCATGGGAGAATCACGATTCGGTCCAGCTTGCGGCGCCGGCCTTCGAGGCTCACACAGAGGTATCTCTTGAGCTTTTTTTCCTCGGCAAGGGCGTGGAGGGGTCTCACGTCCTGCGGGGATACGTTTCTCTTTGCTTTCACTTCGATCGCCGTATGATCGGCGAGGATAAAGTCCACTTCGAAGCCCGACGCCGAACGCCAGTGGCTCAGGGGTTCCCCGGACACATAGTCGCGGTAGCTCGCCAGTTCATGCATCACATAGGTCTCGAAGGCCTCGCCGAATTCAGGCGTGCCGGGCTTAAATTCGCGGCCTTGCAGCGCGGAAACGACGCCGGCGTCGAAGAAGTAATATTTGGAGGAAGCCAGGGGCTTTCTTTTTTTGGATTTTTTCCAGGCGGGAACCTCATAGAGGATCAAGGTGTCTTTGAGAATCTCGAAATACTCGTACACCGTGGTGCGGGGCACCTGGGCGTCATTGCCGATGTTCGTAAAGTTGACGACGGTGGCGTTGCAGTGCGCCGCTACGCTGAGAAATCGGCTGAACGCGGGAATGTTGCGAGTCGCCCCCTCTGCGACGATTTCCTGCTGCAGGTAAGCCCCCGTGTAGGCTTGCAGATCGGCGCGGGGGTCATCGGAAAAATAGATCGCCGGAAGCAAGCCGCGTTGAACGGCTCGTTCGAGATCGAACGACGGGCCCAGTTCTTTTCGGACCAGCGGATGCAGGTGCTGCGTCCGAGCGCGGCCTCCAAGGAGGTTCACCCCGCCACGGCGAAGGCTCCGGGCGCTGGAGCCCGTAAGCAGAAATCGTATGCCCCTGTCTTCGATGAGCCGGTGCACCTCATTAAGGAGAAGCGGGAGCCGTTGAATTTCATCAATAACGACGAAACGATCCCGCGAGGTAAGCTCCTGGGCGATACGGGAAGGATTGCGGCTCAAGTCGAGGTAAACCGATGTGTCGAGAAGGTCGTACCTCTTGACCTCCCCCAGGGATTGCCGGATCCAGAAGGTCTTGCCGGTCTGTCTCGGGCCAAAGAGGAAATACGACCTTTTCCCGAGGAGCGCGCGCAAGTCGAGCAGGCGCCCCACAACCCTGGGCCCCGCAGGCGTTTTGAGGGTTGACGACTCCATCGTCATATAACATGTCATACGACGACTTGGTTGTCAAAAGGCCGATACCTTTGCTCCCTTGCGCAAAGCCGGCGGCAAGGGTCAAATCTTGGCCTTTGCTACTGGAACTTCCTTAGCCTCCCGCTCCACCATCTGCCTGCGGGGCAGGGTTAAAACTTTCTCTTTGATAAACCGATGATTGGATGCGTTTTGCGGCCTCTTCCGGCCGGTTGTTCCAATGAAAAGGTGGGATCAAGTATTCCAAACTCTGGTCCCGAACCCGCCCCGGATCGCTTCCCTCATTGTAGGGGACGGCTATAAAGCAAATCGCCCCCGGGGGTCGCGTCTATCGATTCTCGATTTCAACATCCACACCTTTTAATCGTCACAAATATGAGTTGATGATTGCGGATAGATTTCTTTGCGCAGTTATATTATTATATACGCAATTATTTTTGCGCATAGACTTGATCATGGCGTATCTATATGCTTTAATTGCGCATATATCTTATACGCAATAAAGGGATACCGGATGGCGAGACCTGTAGCTGAAAAGGAACTTGAGGAAATCGAGCAGGTTGTACGGGATTATCCGGGCGGTATCACAGCGGCGGCAATTGACCGTGCGCTGAAAAAGGCCCCACCGCGACGCACGCTGCAATACCGATTGAAATACCTGGTGGATGCCAAACGTCTCGACAAAGAAGGTGAAGGTCGCTGGACAAAGTACCGCCTGCCGCCCGTGGCAGGGCGAGCGACGCCGGAGGAACCGAGTGAGCCGCCGGTACCCCTTTCGACGGGCAGTGTCCAGATGCGGGACTATCTTCGCCGGCCTCTCCAGGCGCGAAAGCCGGCTGGCTACAACCGTGACTTCCTGGATTCCTACCAGCCCAATATGAGCGCCTATCTTTCTCCGGCAGAGCGCACGCGTCTTCAAAAAGTTGGAAAGCCCCCGATGGCGCCGCAGCCGGCGGGAACCTATATCAAACATATCCTGAACCGCCTTTTGATTGACTTGTCGTGGAACTCGAGCCGGCTTGAGGGAAACACCTATTCCCTGCTCGATACCAGACGGCTTATCGAATTCGGGGAAGAGGCCGAAGGCCGCGACCGGCTTGAAGCGCAGATGATCCTTAACCACAAAGACGCAATTTCATTTCTAGCCGGCGCGCCGGAAGAAATTGGTTTCAACCGCCACACGATCCTGAATCTTCACGCGATCCTGGCGAACAATCTGCTGGACGATGAGGGGGCGGCGGGCCGGCTGCGGCACATTGCGGTCGGTATCGAAAAATCGACCTATCACCCTCTTGAATTGCCGCAGCTGATTGCGGAATGTTTTGATCAAATACTGGCAACGGCTGCAGCGATTGGGGACCCGTTTGAACAGGCCTTCTTTGTAATGGTGCAGCTGCCCTATCTTCAGCCGTTCGATGATGTGAACAAGCGCGTGTCACGGCTTGCCGCGAATATTCCGTTCATCAAGGCCAACCTGTCACCGATCTCATTTATCGACGTACCGCTGTCTACCTATACGGATGCCGTCCTCGGCGTATACGAGCTGAACCGGATCGATTTGCTCAAGGACGTGTTCATGTGGGCTTATGAGCGGTCAGCCGCGCGCTATACTGCCGTCCGGCAGTCGCTCGGCGAACCTGATCCCTTCAGGCTTGAGCACCGTGCTGCCCTAAGGCAGATTGTCGGTGCAGTGATTCGAGGCCGTATGAACAGGAAGGCAGCATCAGCCCAGGTCATTTCTTGGGCGCGGGAGAATATTCCCCCGCAGGAGCAAGAAAAGTTCCGGGAACTGGTTGAGACGGAGCTTCTCGGCCTGCATGAAGGGAATTACGCCCGTTACGAGGTGACCCGACTCGAGTTTTCGGGCTGGCGGGAAGTATGGGGAAGGATAGGCTAAGGGGATATCACCCTCTTGGCTTCTCCCTTTAGAGGGAGAAACCCTGTACGTATATGGCGATGGGGGTCAGGTCTGTCGACTCTTGATTTCGACTTCAATTTTATTAAATCCTGAACTGAAAACCCGGGTCGTTTGAACTAGCCCCCTTTCGCGCGCAATACCTCCGTAATCTCTTCTACCGTGGCGATCCGCGCCACCGCCCGCTCCAGGGCGGCCATGTGGACCCGGTGGACGTCTTCCTTGGAGATGAAGCCGAAGGCTTTGCTCTGGATGTCGCGGGTGAAGCAGAGCTCGCGGACCATGACGGGCTTCAAGCCGAGGTTGTGGGCGTCCCGGGCGGCCGTGTTGCACCCCCTGTCCACGGCCATGCCGCTTATCAAGAGGGTCGTCCGGCCCCGCTCGCGCAGGAGATTTTCCAGCGGGGAGTCGGCCAGGGCGCCGGACTTTTTCCGCACGATAACCGTATCCTCCGGCCCGGGCCGGATGGGCCCGCAGATGGCCTCCCCCGGCCTGTCCGCCCCGGTTTCGTCGACGCGCATTTGCGGAAGCGCGTAGAAGACGGGGACACCCGCCTCGTGACAGGTCTGGATGAACCTCTGGAAGGCCGCCATCCCCTCGGCGGCCCAGGAGCAGTAACCCGGCGAGGCCCGGTCCACAAGCTCCCTTGTCATGTCATAGATCAAAAGCGCGCACTGTCCGCGCCGGATCGGGTAGTCGGGCATGCTTTGTCTCCCCCGGGCCGGTGTGTTCCCGTTTGATTACGGTTTTTTGGCTCGCATGGCTTTTTTGACGAACGAGTATATCGGCTCCATGTCCATCCACTCAGCCTTCTCCGGGACCATGAATTTGACCCCGTCTACACGGCGGACACGGGCCCTGACCCCGTCTTTCGGAATATCGGTTCTCCGGGAGTCGGCGTCCAGGCTCACTTTCTGGTAGGCCATCTGCCCCTCGCGGGACAGTAGCCAGTTGATGGCGACCCGGGCCGCGTTGGGATGGGGCGCTCTGTTGATGAGCCCGATGGCGCCGCTGCCGCCGCCGAGGGCGGTTCCTTCCTTGAAATTCTTCGGGCCGAACGAATCCACGGGGAGGCCCTGCCGCTTCGCATCGTCGATGGTATTGGACAGGCCCGTCGAGAAAACCATGGCGAACTTCCCCGAGGCGACCCAGTCGGCGAGCTGGCGGCGGTCACGGCTCAGGGTCGCGTCCATCTCCGTGACGAGGCGGCGGAGAAACTCCGGTCCCAATTCCGGGTGGTAGTAGATGAACCTCAAAGGCGTTTCGTTGCCGGGGCGCGTCGGATCGTAAATGGCTATCTTCCCCTTCCACCTGGGGTTAAGCAGGTCCCAGAACGAGCCGAACTCCTCCGGGTTGAGGAGCGTTTTGTTGTAGAAAAAATAGGACTGCAAGACGCCGTTGGAGGCGAAAAGATATTTTTCTTCTTTATCAACGTATTCGTGCTTGCCCCCCAGCCATTTCGACTCATCGAGGACCTCGGGCAGTATCAAGTTGGGTGGGATGGGATCGAGACCGTGGTTGTTATAAAGATTGACGTAGCCGGTGGAGGAGCTGCCGAGATAGAGGTCCCAGAGGTATTTTCCCGCCCTTCGTTCCGTGATGATTCGAGGCAGGAATCCCGACATGCCCGCGACGGTCATCGCCACGGGTTTGATCTCGGGGTATTTCTTGTGAAAATACCGGCTGAAGACTATGTCGAAGTCGCGGGAGGTGACGAAGGTCACCTCTCCTTCCTTCTTGGCGGCTTCGACGGTCCTTTCCCATTCGGCTTCCCAGCCCGGTTTTGCACCGGCGGCCCGGGGCGAGCCCGTTTGACTCATGACCGCCGTCCCCAGTGCGAGAGCAAGAAGACTTACCAGAAAGAACATAACCGATCGTGCCATGGGATCATTCTCCTTTCTGCAATACCACAAACGGAAATTGCCTGGTTTTCATTCTCCTTAAATAAACCTGAATAAACCTGGACCAGCGAAAGACCGCTCTTCCTAACGGCGCGCCGCGAGCGCCTCGGTTTTGCTCAGCGCCTCCGCCAGATAGTCCCGCCGGTACCAGTCCGCGATCTCTCCCCCCGTGGCGAGCCACACCCCTTTGTGGTCCGTGATGTACTTGAGCGACTTCTCGAGCCACTTGATCCGCGGCGGCCGGCCCGTCAGGTACGGGTGAACCGCGAGGGATATCATGCGGGCGCCCTTTGCCGATTCCTCATAGAGCGTATCGAAGTGCTCGCAGGCGTACCGGTAGAGGTCGTCGGCGTGCCAGCGCCACTGGAGAAAGCCGCTGATGTCGCTGATGTTGCTGTAGGGGAGCGCCACCAGGTGGCCGCCCCGCCCCGTGACCGGGAAGGGGAGCTCGTCCGCCGCCCAGTCGGCGAGGTAGCTGAAGCCCGCCTCCACCAGGAGGTCGACGGTGTTGGACGTCTGCTGGCGCCCGGGTCCGAGCCATCCCCGGGGAGCGGCGCCGGTCGTGTCCTTGATGATCGTCGCGACCTCGCCGATGAGCTGCCGCTCGGCCGCTTCCTCCAGACCCACCAGCTGCTGGGAGTTGGTCATGCCGTGGCCCATCCACTCCCAGCGCCGCTCCACGCCGGCCTCTACAACGGCGCGCTCGAACCGGCACACGTCCGCGTTCAGGGCCACGGTGGCCCGGGCCCCGTACTTGTCCAGCACGTCCATGATCCGCCATACGCCCACGCGGTTCCCGTAGTCCCGCTCCGCGAACGCGTGGAGATCCAGGCGCGCGCGGCTGCGATCGGCCAGCCCCACATGGTCCGGCTGAAAGTGCTCGATGTTCGGGATCACCCACACCGCGATGCGGGCGTTGTTCGGGAGCTTCAAGGGCGGCCGCTGCGGCAGCGGCCAGAACGGATAACGAGTGTTTTCCATGAGTCTATCCCCCCAGGACGAAACGTTCACAGCGGCAAATCAATCACATCCGCCTGAATCGTTTAACCTGTTAGTACATCACCGGTTCTGCTGTTTTCTATCTCTCTCCGGCCTCTCCGATCATCCGGACGACCTGGTCCGTCGTGCGAACGCGGCCCATGCGAGGGAAGACCAGGTCCATCAAGACATCATGGGCTCGCTGGTCGTGGGACGTGGCGCAGGCGTCGCGCGCCAGGATCAAATGGTAGTCCAGGTCCCTCCCGGCGAAGACCGTGGCAGCCACGCCCACGTCCGTTGAGCCGCCGGAGACAATGATTGTATCGATGCCGCGCGCCCGCAGCGCGAGGTCCAGATAGGTCTGAAAGAAGGCGCTCCACCGGTATTTCGGGATGTGGTAATCGTCCGGGCGGGGATCGAGCTCGGGGACCACCTCGGCGCTGCTCTCGCCGGCTACCACGCGAGAATGCCCCTTGGCCACCACGCCCCCCGGCCAGGGCCTGTCCGACATGGTGACATCGGTTAGGAGCAGGGCCGAGGTGGCGTCGTCGGCGCGGTTATTGCCGTTGGCGAAGAAGATCGGTATGCCGGCTTCGCGTCCCGCTTTCATAAGGCGCACGGCGTTTTCCAGCATGGCCATTTTTCGCGCCTTGCCCGCGCCTTCGGCGCCGTGGACGTACCCGTTCAGGACGTCAAAAAACAGGATCCCGGTTTTTTTACCGTCAATAGTATCCTGGGCCATAGACTTCGATCTCCTGACTAGCCAAGCGGACACGAATACGCAGCCAGCGCTGTATGACCTCCGCCAACCGGCAGGCACTCTATGACTGAATAGCTTGACTTGTCAACACCTCTAGTCGCGTCGTGGGATGTAAGCTAAGCGAGAGCTTGGCTTTCAGGAGCGATGGTGAGCGCAGCAAGGCCGAAACGGCGCGGAATCCAAGGCGACAAGGAGAGGTTCGAATTGGAAGGAGCCGGACCTTCAGGCAGGGAAGTAATCGACGATGACTTGCGGGATCTTCTGGTAGTGGGCGTCAGTTGTGAGCACGTTCAGGCCGTGCTCCATGGCGCTGGCGGCAATCCAGATGTCGTTGGTAGGTATAGGCGTGCCGGCTTTCCATAGCCCGTTCAAGATGACGGCATATCTGTCAGCGGTCTCCTCGCCCATCTCCAGGACGCTCACTCGAGGCGAAGCCAGGAACGTTTTGAGTTCCCCCTCGTTTTTACGCCGCCGAGATCCTCTCATGAACCCGGCCCGCAGCTCCCCAAGGACTACTGAGTTGAGGTAGATCTCGTCGGCTTCCTGCAAGGCGCCTTTAACCTCGCCGTGGCCTCTCATAAAAGCCGAGTAAGCGGACGTATCAATGAGGAGCCGGCTCATCCCCACAACTCAGGATCGATGGCCCGCTGCCGGGCGAGAGCTTTGTTAAATTCTGTGGCCTCTTCCCGGGTCCACAATCCGGCAAGGTCGTCAAGTTCATGATGGAGAGGTTTGCCTCCCTTGGCCTTGCTTCGCGGCCCCGCTCCCTCCTCCAGCAGCTTGATCACTGCCTTGTTGATGCTAACGCCCTCCTTTTGCGCTTTCTTGCGTATGGTTTTAGCAATTTCCGGGGGAAGATTTCTAAGCGTTATGGCCTTCACGGAGCCTCCTATCTTGCATCATATGGTGCATCACAATGCTTCAATTATATTAGTACACAAGACAGGATTCAAGGTAGGCGAGTACTGCGATCCCGGTCAATAAGGACAAGCCCGACGTACCAATCGCATCGAATTTGGCCGTTACCTCTGAGCCGTCGCCGGGCGGAGATTCCACGGGGCGGCTTGACTTCGAAGGCCGCGGCGGGCTATGGCAGCTTTACAATTATAAAAACAGGACGACACACCACAAGGAGACACGATGGCGGACGAACCCAATTTTAAACAGATGCAGAAAGACCGGGTGCGGCAGTTGCAGACCGTGATGAAGGAGCAGGGCTTCGGGGCGCTCTTTCTGGCCGAAGGCGCCAACGTGCGGTACGTGACCAACGTCAAATTGCCCGGCGGTTCCGTTTTCGTGCCACGCGAGGGCGAGCCCATTCTCTACTCCCGCTCGCGCGACCGGGGGTACGTGGACCGGGAATACCCCAATGTCCGCCCCGCCCTTCGCTCGGGCAATGCCACCGACGACCAGACGAGGAAGGCGGCGCGCTGGGCCGACGACATCAAGAAGACCATGAGGGAGTTCGGCCTCGAGGGAGAGAGATTAGGCGTCGATCCCCTGGACGTGGTGTCCATCCACGCCCTGGCGGAGCTCGGGCTCGACGTGGTGGACGGGCGCCACGCGCTCTCCACGGCCAAGCGGGTCAAGACCGGCGACGAGATCAAGTGCTTCCGCGCCATGGGGCACTGGTACAGGGACATCATGGAGGGTTTCAGGAAGGCCGTCCGCCCCGGCGTGCCCGAGACCGAGCTCGCGGCGGTGGTCCACTACGAAGCCGTCAAGAAGGGCGCGGAGGAGATCTTCCAGCTCAACGTCTGCGCGGGGGAGAACATGAACCCGTGGCGTCGCTGGCCCTCGGAGCGGGAGGTCGAGGCGGAGGAGTTTGTCGGCATCGACCTCCATCTCATAGGCCCCGGCGGCTGCTGGACCGACGTCTCCCGGACCTATTACTGCGGCACGAAACCCACCCGGGAGCAGAAAGACCTCTACAAGACCGCGTACGACTACCTCCAGGGGGTCATCGCTCTCCTCAAACCGGGGGAGCGCATCGACAGCGTCGTCGCGCGCGCGCCCAAGGTGCCCGAGAAGTACCGGGAGCTTCTAGACAACTATTCCATCGCCCACTCGGACGCCATGCGGCCCCACGAGTACCCCCGCATCGAGAAGGACAAGCCGGTTCCCGACATCCTGGAGCCCAACATGGTCTTTTCCGTGGAGACTTACTTCAGCGAGGTGGGAGCCAAGGACACGGTGAAGCTCGAGGAGCTCGTGGCGGTGACCAAGAGCGGTTCCGAGGTTCTCTCCACGGGCCCCTTCGACGAACGCTTCATCTGACGGGACAGAGCGCCCGAGAGCGGCCTCGTCAGTCGCAGTAGGCTTCCCCCTGCTGGGTGATCACGTGTCCCAGGTTCTCCATAGCCGGGCGCGAGGTGTGGACTAAAAACCGCGCCGGCTCGCTCCCCGTGTTGAAGTGCTGGTGCCAGCCGAACATGGGGATGGAGAAGGCGTCCCCCGCCTTCCAGTCGTAGCGGCGGTCCTCGATGATGCTGTAGCCCTTGCCCGCGAGCACGTACTCGATCTCCTCGTAGAGGTGGCGGTGGGCGCCGGATTTGCCTCCCGGCCGGATCTCCGCCATCAGGGTGGACATCTGCTTTACGTGGAAGCCGAGGCGCGGATCGACGATGTGCGCCACGTATCCCATGCGCGTCTCGTTGAAGCGGATGTCCTTCGCCTTGACCATGACCTTCCCCGCCCGCCGCCGAATCTCCTCGTTGGCGGAAAAGTAGAGCTGCTCCTCGTAAAGTCTCGAATCGAGACCGTCACCGGAATCGGTGCGCGGCGGGGGCGTCACGGGGGGCGGGACCTCGGAGCCCCCGGGCACCAGCTCGTTCATGGCCTCCTTGCTTTTCTGGGCGAAGACCCAGTACTCGGGGTAGCGCTCGTCCTCGTACACGGCCACCCCCAGGGCCCGGGACAGGTGCTGGGTGGTGGATGCCATGTAGTGCATCTCCCGGTCGCTCTCGTTCACATGGCGGTGCCAGGCGAAATAGGGAACGCAGATGAAGTCCCCGGGCTCCCAGTCGTAGCGCTTCCCGTCCACGATGCTGTAGCCGTGCCCCTGCTTGATGTAGATCACCGCTTCCACGGTGTGGCGGTGGCCGAGGGTCTTCCACCCCATCCCCTCCTGCTCGCCCGCGGCGATCTTGTTGATCCACATGCGGACGATGCGGTTGTTGAACCCGAGCTTCGGATCCACGATGAGGGTGGCGCGCATCTCCTCGACGAAGCGCGAGGCGATATCCTCCGCGGTGGTCTGCACGGGGGCCTTTTTCCTCCGCTCCAGCTCGTCCTTGGCAAAAAAAACGTATTCGCGATCCGGTTTCTCGTCGGCCATGGGTTTTCTGTCCTCGTGTAAAATTTAGTTTCGTCCCCCGGCTACGCCCGCTGCCGCGACCGGGCCGCCCGCGGCGCCTTGGCCGCCGGAGGGACGGCGGCGGGAAGCGGCTTGTCGAGCCCGCGCAGGTAGGTGAGCACCTCGGCGGTGGGTCTCACGTCGGCGTATTTTTGACTCAACACTGCGAGCGTGACGTCGTGCCACAGGGGTTCCCGGTCGAAGACGCACTCCTCGGGGACCACCACGTGATAGTTGTGGGAGGAAGCGTCCGCGGCGCTGGTGCGCACGCAGCCGCTGGTGGAGGTCCCCGCAAGGATCAAGGTGTCGATGCGGTGGAAGATGAGAAAGCTCACCAGCGGGGTGCCGAAAAAGGCGCTGGCCCGGTACTTGTCCACCACCAGGTCGCCCGCCTGCGGGGAAATTTCCTTCACGACCGAGCTCATCTTGGGATCGTCCCAGGTTCCGTCCAGGTCCACGTGCTTTCGGCCGAGACCCTTCAACTCCGTGGTCACGCGCTTGAGCGGCGCCGAGCGGGTGTAGATCACCGGCACCCCGGCCTTTCGCGCCTCGGGCAAAAGCGTCTTCAAGTGGCCCACGGCCTTCCATCCCGCCTCGGCCCCGTACCCCAGCCGGGAGGACGGATCGAAATAGGCGTAAGTCATGTCGATGACGAGAATGGCCGGGCTCGCGCCGAACCCCATTTCCTTGTCTTTCCGCCTGACGCCCTTGCTTGCTTCCTTGGCCATGTTCAGTCTCCTTATAATAATAAATCGTTACCCGCGCCGCCGGCGACCGAGGTCACCGGCCCCGGCTTGCCGCCAGACCCTTCAGAATCTTCTCCGGCGTAATGGGAAGCTCCGTGATTCTCACCCCCGTGGCGTCGCAAACCGCGTTGGCAACGGCCGGGGCCACCAACCCGATGCCGCACTCCGCCACGGCTTTGGCCCCGAAGGGGCCGGGCCCTTCCTTGGCCTGCACCCGCGAGGTGGTCAGCGCCGGGATGTCCCTGAAAGTGGGGATCTTGTAGTCGCCAAAACTTAAGGTCGTCACGCGTCCGTCTTCCAACCCCAGCTGCTCCGAGAGGGTGAAGCCGAAACCCTGCATCACGGCGCCCTCGATCTGCCCCTGATAGATGAGGGGGTTGATGATCCGGGTAACGTCGTGGGCGAGATTCAAACTGCGCACCGTGACCTGGCCCGTCTCCTGATCCACTTCCACCTCGGCCATCATGGCCTGGAAGGCGTACACGTGGGGCTCTCCCCCCTTGCAGTGGCCGAAACCCGTGGGGAGACCGTTTGCCGAAAGGCGCGCAATGTCGCGGAGCGTGAGGGAGCGTTTTTTGGGCCCCGCGAGCCATGCACGGCCGCGCTCCCAGCGGACTCTCTCCTTTTCCACCTCCCAGTGGCCGGCCGCGCGCTGCTTGAGCTCTTCGATGAGCGCGTGGGTCGCCCGCTCCACGGCCTGGCCCTCGATGTGGGTTCCCCGCTGGCCTCTCACGCCCTCATCGTAGGGTCCCGTGTCCGTGCCGCCAACCGCCACGGCCACGGCCTCGGGCTCGACCCCGAGCACCTCCGCCACGACCTGGCGATGCATGGTGTATGCGCCCACGCCGACGTCCCTGACCGCCGTGGCCAGACGGAGGGAGCCGTCGGCTTCCAAAAACAATTTTGCGCTCGATTCGCCCGAGCCGATGTGGCGGTCCCCCAGGCTGAAGCCGCGCCCCACGAGGAGACGGCGGCCGTCCGTGGCAGACTCGACTCCCGGCTTCCTCCGCTTGAAGAGTTTTCCGAGCCGCTCCAGCACCTCAACGCCGCACGGGTCGCTGAGCGGTTTGCCGGTGGGTTTCGTGTCCCCTTCCCGTAGCGCGTTGAGCAGGCGGAACTCCAGGGGATCCATCCGGAGCTCCTTGGCCATCATGTCCACGTGGCTCTCGGCGGCGAACAGGGTCTGGAGTTCCCCCGGTGCGCGAAAGTAGCCCGAGGGGACCTGGTTGGTGTAAACGATGTAGCCTACCATGCGCACGTGGGGGGTGCGGTAGGAACCCGCCATGCAGAAGGTGCCGTTCATGCCGTTGCGCGGCGTACGCGCCCCGTAGGCGCCGCCGTTATAGAAAACCCTTCCGTCCCACGCCCACATCCGCCCGTCGTTCTTGACCCCTGTGCGGAGCGTGACCACTGCCGAATGGCGGGGCTGGCCGTCCTGGAGCTCCTCCGAGTAGCTTTCCACGTATTTCACCGGGCGCCCCGAGGCCCGGGCCAGGTAATAGGTGCAGATGATGTCCTCGCTCCCCTGCTTGCCGCCGAAGGAACCCCCGGTGGAGACGGGGTTAACCACGACCATTTCCTCCGGCAGGTCCGCATGGGCCGCGAGCCAGGTCCGTATTAAAAAGGGCGCCTGGTGGCATTGCCAGATGGCCACCCGCCCCTGCGCGTCGATCTCCAGAACCCCCGCGCGCGGCTCCACAAAGCCCTGGTGGACCGATTGGGTGCGAAAGGTATGCTCGAAGATCCGGTCCGACTCCGCAAAGCCGCGATCGATATCGCCCTTGGAGGAACGCTCCGCCGAACGCACGTTCCGCCAGGACTCGTCCTTGTTGATCCCCTGGTAGCTCGCGTAGTCGGGATGGAGGATCGGGGCGTCGGGCTTCATCGCCTCCAGGGGATCGAAGACCGCCGGCAACTCCTCGTATTCCACCTCGATCAAATCCAGCGCTTCCTCGATGTCGTCCTTGGTGACCGCCGCGAGCGCCGCAACTTTCTCCCCGATGTAGCGGACCCGGTCCTGGGCGAGGACAGGTTTGTCCCTGAGTACGCAACCCTCCAGCTTGGGGGAAACGTCCTGGCCCGTGACGATGGCCTTGATGCCGGGGAGCTTGAGCGCCCGGCTCGTGTCGATTCTCACGATGCGGGCATGGGGATAGGGGCTGCGAAGGTAGCCGCTCCACAGGGTTCCCGGGCGCGTCACGTCCGCGGAATAGACGGAAGCGCCGGTTACTTTACTCTCTCCCTCGATGCGGGGGAGGGCCCGGCCAATAACGCTGCTGCTCATGGTAAACCCTTCCTTCTCGTTTGATGATGCTCTCGGTTCTCTCTTATAAGGCGGAGCGGGGATATTTGCCACCCGCCCAAGCGGGCTCAGGTTCGCTCGATGGATCACGCCGTCAAGAGAGATATCCCCGCTCCCGCCAGTAGCGCTCCGCCGCGGGGTGGAGCGGGATATCCAGGGGCGTATCCGCGCTGTCCCGGCACATGCGCTCCAGCGGCAGGGGCCCTTCGCCCTGCCAGGGCACGGCGCCCTTGCGGGCCTCCAGTGCGGCGCAAAAGCACGAGATCACGCTGTCGGGCACGTCCGCCCGGGTGAAGACCGGCCAGCCGCTGAAGTCGAGGGTCCACACGTCCGCCGGCAGCTTGGGATAGTCGGCCTTTTTCACCGCGGCGCGGCGAAAGCCCATGGCTTCCAGGCGCTTGAGCAGGGGCTCCTCCAGCGGCAGGAAACGCATGCCCAGATCCAGGGCCCTTCCGGCCCAGGAATCCACCGCTTCGTCGAAGATGGCGTCCGCTTCGCCGCGCTCCACGATGCCGATGCGGCTTGCTCCGGGAATCCCCTCGTCATAACGCACGGTGCCGCCCCAGGCGTTGATATCCTCCAGGGAAAAGCCAAGCTCGGTGAACACCTGGCGGATATGGAAGTGGTCCGAATGGTTTCTCTGGTCGCGAAGCGATACTTTGAGAGGGTAGCGCCGTTCCTTCAAGTCCGATAACGACTTGAGCCCCGTGCGCTCGTGGACGGCAAATACAAACTGGTCCAGGGACGGAATCACGGTTATGGCGCGCAGAGGAATAGGCTCCTTGTAGGGCCCGGTCCCTCGAAGCGCGAGCGAGAGAGGCCCCGCGGGGTTGATGATGGCGATATCCGCCTCGCCCCGGGCCACTTCGTCGATGGCGTCGGGGGTGTCGCTCCCGAACATATGGACGTTCCATTCCCCCGGACCCTGCTCGCGCAGGCTCAAACGGGCCTGGCGGTAAGGAAACTCTTTCTTGCCGACCATCTCGGAGGCCACCTCCAGCACCAGCCGGGAGCGGGTGATGGACGGGGGGAAGTGGGGTATTTTGAAATCCATGTCAAATTCCTTTCTCGGGACGGCACGCCCGGGGCCCGCGTTGAATAAGGCACCGGCCGCCCTCGAGGCGGCTCAGGGTCAGAAGAGGTCTTTCCACTTCTCGAGGACGCGGCTTCTCAGCTCGGGGCTCGCCACGTTGGTGCGCGGGAAGTCCTTGATCCAGTCGTAGGGCTTGCAGGCGTTGATGATCGCGCGCGAGCTGGTCAGGTCCCCTTTCTTCTTTCTGTCCGGATGGATCCGGGGATCGAGGGGGCTCGAAGGGCAGTCCTTGAGAATGGTAATGCTCGTCTCGGGATCGCAGCGGGTGCCCATGGCCCACAGGACGTCTTCCCGGTCGCGCGGGTTGATGTCCTCGTCCACCACCACCACGAAACGCCCCATGTACTCCCCCGAGGCCGCCAGGCCCGCCTTGGTGGCATGGCCGGGGTAGCGCTGGCGGATCTGCACGACGGTCACTCCGGGTATGCCCAGGCGCCACACGTCAAGGACGTCGGTGATGCCCGCGCGCTCAAGCTTTTCCCTGTCGTTGGGCGCGTTGGTGGGGAGCTGGAAATGGCTCCCCGTATGGCGATGTCTCACCGGCGGCATGCCGAGAATGATGGGGTCGTTGCGGTGATAGAGGGCCTTGACGTGAATCACGGGCTCGGGCCGGGTGCCGGAGGCGTAATAGCCCGTCCACTCGCCAAAGGGGCCCTCGTCCCTGGATTCCACCTCCGGAGGCGGCACTTCGCCGGCGATGACGATCTCCGCCGTTGCCGGGATGGGAAGGCCGGTCACCGGCTCGCGCACCACTTCGACGGGCGCGCCCCGCACGTAACCCACCAGTTCGTACTTGATGAGCCCTCTCTTTTGACCCAGCATGGGGGCGGCGCCGAGAAACATGACCGGCTCGTGCCCGAATGAAACCGCCACAGGGCAGCTCCGTCCCTTCTCCCAGTACCTCTTCCGAATGACCGCCCCGGTTTTGGACGGCGTGATGTAGAGGCCGGCCGTGTTCTTGTCCTGGACCATCACGCGATAGCAGCCGAAGTTGACCTTACCGGTCTCGGGGTCCCTCATGACCACGACGCATCCGGTTCCCAGGTAGCGCCCGCCGTCGTCCTCGTGCCACATCGGCGTGGGAAACTTCCAGAGGTCGATGTCCTCGCCGGTCAAGACGTTTTCAAAAACCGGTCCCGTCTCCACCTCCACGGGGGGCACGGGGCGATAGGCCGCGATCTTTTTCGCATAGGCGGTGAGCGCGCCGTTCATGTCGAGGTCCGCGGGAAAATCAATGGCGAGGAGCGACCGGGGGAGGTTATCCATGGCGTTGCAGAGGATACGGTATCCCTTGGGATAACCCTTGATGGAGTCAAAAAGGATGGCGGGCCCCTGCTGTTCGTAGTTGAGCTCGGTGAGGGTGCCGATTTCCAGGTCCCGGTCGGCGCCTTCCACGGTGCGAAGCTCGCCGTGCGCTTCCAGGGTTGCCAGATACTCCCTCAGATCCCGGTAAGGCATTCCCAACTCATTTCCCAGCCTCTACGCTTACGGCCTTCGCCCCGGCTTCCTAGCGCACCGACCCGCCGCCCTGGAGCCAGAGCTTGTTCCAGAAGTCGAAGAGCTGGGGCATGATCTCGTCCTGGAGCTTCATGTCCCGGTAGGCCTCTTTCCTGCCGACGATCTGATCCGCAAAGGGGAGAAGCTTGGGCCTTAACTCCTTGTCAAGGGGCGCCGCGAACTCGTGCGCGTACTGGGCGATCTGCCCCTCCTTGCTGAGAAGCCAGTTCAGAAAAATGCGGGCGGACGCCGTGTTCCCCCCTTTGAGAATAACGGTTTCTTCGGTGGAACCCGGGGCCGGATCCGGGCAGTAAAAGCTCACCGGCGCTCCCTTCTCCTGGACCTGATAGGGGCGCTTGTAGTTGGACGGAATGATCGCATGGAACTCGCCCGCCGCCACCAGCTCCACCAGTGAGTTCATCCCTTCCTTGCGGAGCTGGGGCTTGACCTCGGTGAAAAGCCGGGTGAGAAAGCTCTTCGCCCACTGTTCCCCCTTTACCATCCAGAGATTGACCACCCACAGGTTGGGCCGGTTCCCCAGAGCAATGTTGCCGCCGCGCCATCTCGGGTTCGTCACCAGGTCGTCCCACTCCCTGGGGAGGTCCTCCCGTTTGACCAGATTCGTATTATACGAAATGCACCAGTAGTTCTTGTTGGCGCCCACCCATTTTCCCTCGGGGTCCTTCAGATCGTCGGGAACCTTTTTAAACGCGGGAAGGACCCGGAGGTCTTCCAGTCCCCCCGCCTTGTCAAACTCGGTGACGAAGGTTCCAACGGACAAGACCACGTCGGCAAGCACGCGCCCCGACTTGTAGGCCATGAGCGTGCGAATGGTGCGGCCCTGCCGGTTGTACCCCGCGTAGTCCGTCTCGATGAAAGGGTAGCGCTCATGGAACGGGCCGAAGAGGATCTTGAGCTCATTGGCAGTGGAGGGGCTGCCGCGCACCAGCAGTTTCTTTTCTTGCTTCGCCTTGTCCAGCCATTCCTTGGGCACGTTGAGCACCTGGTCGAGGTCGGATAAGACCGCGGGGTCCAGGTTGAATTTTTTCAGCATGTCCCGGGTCGACTTGGGAAGCGGAGCCGCGGATCCCTCGCTCGCCGCCAGGGCGAGACCCAAGGTGAAAGCAAAAACCGCCAGGGATCGGGCTATCTTCTGCATGATGGATGAACCCCCTGAGAGAAGTACCGTTCCTCTTACCAACCGGCCCACTACCTGTCAAGCTTGGCTCCCGCATTCAGACCTCGACGCCCAGTCCGCGCTCCCGGGCGCGCCGGGCCGCGAGAGTAGCCAGGGTCATATCGGCGATGCCCACGCCGCCGTTGTTTTTGTAAAGGGTGATCTGGCGCGCGTTCGCCCTTGAAGGCGACCGGCCCGCTACCAGGTCTTTGAGCTCGACGATTCGCTCCCAGCTCAAAATCCCCTGCTCAACGGCGTCGGCAAGGTTGCCCTGGAAGTCCTGCTCGGCCTGCGCCCTGGAGTTGATGACCACCACGTCGATCAGCTTGAGGACCTCGTCGTCGAGGTCGCGGCGCGGCTTTTTTAACGGCCTGCCGCCCGGGTCCCGGGGGGTCTCGCCGCCCAGCACCGAGGTCACGTGTTGTCCCGGCCGGAGCCACCGGCCCAGCAGCACGGGCTCATCGGCGCTGGTCATCACTTGCACGACGTCCGACCCCTCCACCGCCTCCTCGGCCGACGCCACCGCCGTGACCTGGACCTTCAGCGCCTCGGCCATTTCCTTTGCGAAACGCTCCCTGTGAGCCGGCGACGGGCTGAACACCTTGACCCATCGGAGCGGCCGTACCGCGGCAAGGGCCACCAGGTGCCCTTGGGCCTGCCTGCCGCTTCCCAGTACTCCCACCGTGCTCGCATCGGCCCGGGCCAGGAGGCGGGTAGCCACGGCGCTGGTGGCCGCCGTGCGTATGTCCACCACCCCGTCGATGGGCGGTCCCGAGAGGACTTGTCCCAGGACAACGGCGTCCAGCGCCCCCGATTTGAGGTCGAATACCAGGCTGGCGGCCGGATAGAGACCCGGGCGGGACGCAAAATGGCGGGTGTGGGCCATGAGACCCGCGGCGCCGAGAAACGGCAGCGACGACTGGTGCACTGCGAGGCGCACCTGGCGATCGACGATCTGGCGCGGAAGAGTGAGGCCGGGGTTCTCGGCCAGGGCGAGGAAGGCCTCCTCCAGTGCCTCGATGGCTTCGGAAAAATCGATCAGACCGGCATGCTCATGAGGTCGAACCACCAGCATTGCAACTCATCCCCTCGATACGCTCCATGGAGGCCTCGCTCTATCCCCCGGGCCCCCAAAAAAAACGAGCCCGCCGGGAACTAGCGTTCCGCAACGGGCCCGCAAACTTGTAGGTAATCCGCTCCAGGAAAGGCTTATTGCTTCTTTTGACCTTTGCTGCCCTTCTTGCCGCCCCGCCCCTTGCTGCCTTCATCGAATTGCTTCTTTTCCCCGGTCTGGATGATATAGACGACCGGATCGTATTTGCCCTTTTCGTTAATCTTGATGAGCACGACGTCGCCCTTGGTGAGGTCCGCGAGGGATCCCTGCTCCACGGAGACCTTCATGAACTTGGTCTGCCCGGGGTCCACCGGAATGATCTCCGCCGCCACCCGCCCCCGGCTCCTCTTGCCAATATCGAGCTGGATGGTCCGCTTACCCACTTCATAGACCGCCCCCTCCAGAACCTGCGGGGCCTTGCTCCGCCCCTTCTTTTTCTTCTCCTGGGTCCGCCCGTCTTGCACCATGCCCAGACAAAAAGCCGCGGCGACCAAAACGACAAAGTACGTGCGAAGCCTCATCTTGGTTTTCCTCCTTAGGTCTTCGATAACAAATGATGTGTTCCGGGAAATGCTTAGAACACATTTCCCGAGTCGTTGTCAAGCTGAGGTAAGTCCCACCCAGATCATGCTTTCCGTCGGAAACGGCCCATGGCGATTCTTGACAGGAACCCGTGGATATCGTACAAAGCTGAGCAGCCTTGGGTTCGCAAATTCTGCGGAATATTTCCGTCTTGGGTCCGCGGTCCTCCATGAGGCCGCAGGTTTCCCCCGCCGGCCGTCGACCGGCGCGCCGTGCTCAAGGGTTCGAGCCAGCCAGTTGACCACCAGCGGAGCTTTTCTATGAAGGGGTTACAAGAATTTCTAAGCCTGTACGAACAAAACTACCCCGACCTCGTCGTTCACGTCGAACAGGAGGTCGACGCACGCTTTGAAGCGTCCGCCATCGCCCTCAAGGCGCAAAAAGAGCTGCGCGAACCGCCGGTGTTCATTTTCCACCGCGTCCGCACCACCGCCGGGGAGATCTCCCAGTTTCCGGTGGTGCTGAACCTCTTCGCCTCGCGCCGGAGGCTCGCCTTTGCCATCGGCTCGAGCTTCCAACACGTGGGGCGGGACCTCTTCGAGAAGCGCTCGCAGCACATCAAGCCCACTGCGGTCAGCCGCACCGAGGCTCCGGTAAAACAGGTCGTCAAAAGGGGAACGGACGTTAACCTGCAAGAGATACCGGGTCTGGTGCACGCCGCCTGGGACCCGGGACCCTATGTGTCCGCGGGCTACCTGACCACCTACGACCCGGACACGGGCATCGACAACTGCGCGCTGCAGCGGGGCTGGTTCTTCGACCGGCGGGAGCTGCGCATCTTTCCCAACCGCGCCAGCCACAACCGCTGGAATATCAACAAGTGCGAGAAGCGCGGCGAGGACGCGCGGGTGGCCATCTGGACGGGGCACCATCCCGCGGTTTGCATGGGGGCGGAGGCTAAAATGGGTTATCCCCTGAGCCATTGGGATACCGCGGGCGGCTGCCTCGGGGAGCCGCTCAGGCTGGTGGCTTCGGAAACCCTGGGCGACGATTTCCTCGTCCCGGCCGACGCGGAGTTCGTCATCGAAGGCATCGTTCCCAAGGGAAAGCTCAAGCCCGAGGGACCCTTCGGGGAATACACGCGTTACTTCGGCGCCCAGCGTCTCAACCCTTACATGGAAACGACCTGCATCAGCCATCGTCGAAACGCCCACTGGACGTCCATCATCACCGGATACGCCGACGACATGATCGGGGCGCTGAGGCGCGAGGGTCTGGTCTACGACGGCGTCAAGCGCGTGGTGCCCCAGATCCTCGCGGTCTACCGTCCCATGGCGGCGCCGCACCACATGTACATCCAGATCAACAAGACCCATGACGCCCAGCCCCGTGCCGCCATCATGGCCGCCCTCTCCCTGCCGGACGCTATCAAGCATGTTTTTGTGTTCGACCAGGACGTGGACATCTTCGACGAGGATGAGGTGCAGTGGGCCATCGACACCCGCTCCGATTGGGCCAAGGACCTGATCGTTGTGCCCAACCTGGAAGCGAGCCATCTGGAGCCGACCACTACGGGCGACGGTCTGGGCACCCGCGCAGGGATCGACTGCACCATTCCCTCCCCGCCGGCGGTTTACGAGCAGCGCTCTTTCATTCCCCAGGACGTCATGGACCGCATCAAACTCGAGGATTACCTTCCCAAGGGCAAAGGAAGGTACCGTTAACACAAAGGCGCTCGCCCCAATCCACTCCCTCGCCCATGGGCGGCGCAGGGAATCCGGACCCGGGGAGACCGTAGGGAGAAGATTTCCATGGAAAATCAATACGCCGACGTGAACAAAACAGCCTACGAACGCTGGGCGGCAGCCCAGGGAGTCCCGGTGCACGAAGGCTACTACATCGAGGATTTGCGGACCCTGGAGCTGGGCTGGTGGGAGGAACGGCAGTGTAACGGAGCGTTCCTCAAACTGGCGGGCCAGGAGGGTATCAGCGAGGCCCGGGTCACTGAGATCCCCGCAGGCAAGACCCTCCCGCCCTTCAGGTTTCTACTGGACGAGATCGTGTACGTAGCCGAGGGACGGGGCCTTACAACTGTCTGGGGAGGAGAGGGCCCCAAAAAATCCTTCGAATGGCAAAAGCACAGCATGTTCCTCATCCCGCGCAACTACACCTACCAGCACGGCAACATGCAGGGGAGCCGGCCCGCCCGGCTGCTCCACTACAACTTCCTGCCCCTGGCCATGGCCATCACGCCGGACCCGAAGTTTTTCTTCAACAACACCCACGTGGATATGGATCTGTTGTACGGCTCCGAGGGAGAGTTCTATTCCGAGGCGAGAGCGGTGCGCGACCCGGGGGAGTTGCCCGGCAGAACCCGCACGCGCAGCATCTGGACCGGCAACTTCTTTCCCGACATGAGGAGCTGGGACAAGCTGGACACCCATGAGCACCGGGGCGCCGGCGGCAACGTCGTCATGGTGAAGTTTCCCAACTCGGCCATGAAGGGCCATATGTCGGTGTTCCCCTCCGGGACCTATAAGAAGGCCCACCGGCACGGTCCGGGGGTGGTCATCGTCATCCCGGCCGGCGAGGGCTATTCCATCATGTGGCGGGAGGGCGAAGACAAAATCGTGATTCCCTGGCATGAAGCCAGCGTCATGGTGCCGCCCGACCGGTGGTTCCACCAGCACTTCAATGTCGGGGGCAGTCCGGCCCGTTACCTGGCCTTCCATTCCCCGGAGGGTATCAACACCTACAGCGAAAAAGTGGAAGACATGGAAAAGGACCAGATCGAGTATACCGACGAGGACCCCATGGTCCGGAAAAGATTCGAGGCGGAGCTGGCCAAGCGGGGCTCCCGGTTCTTGATGCCCGAGGGGGCCTACCACGACAAGAACTACGAGTGGTCCTATGCCTAGACCCCGGATCGCCGCGCCGCAGCGCGGCCGCGAGAAAGCGCCCGGGACGACCTATTCTCCGCGATGAAGTTCGGAGTAAAACTGCCCAACAGCGGTCCCTTCGCGACCCCCGAAGACCTGACTGCTCTTGCCCGGGAGTGCGACCGGCTGTCGTACGATTCCCTGTGGGTAACCGACCACACCCACTGGACCGCGGATCTGGCAAAATACCACTTTCCCACGGGGGCTCTGGAGGCCTGGCGGGACCCCATGGAGCCCAACTACTACGAGCCCCTGGTGACTCTTTCCTACCTTGCGGGTATAACCCGGCAGATTACGCTGGGCACCAGCATCGTCGTCTTACCTACCCACAACCCCGTGATCCTGGCCAAACAGGCGGCATGTCTCGACCGGCTGGCCGGGGGTCGTTTTATCCTGGGTGTCGGTTTGGGCGGAAGGGGATACGCCCCGGCGGAGCTCGGGGCCGTAGGGCTATCCCATTTGCTCGGCAAACGCGGGCGCGTGGCCGACGAATGGATCGACGTCATCCGCTGCATCTGGGGACAGCCCATGTGCAGCTATGCAGGAGAGTTCATCAAGATCGAAGGGGCGGAGGTTTACCCCAAGCCGCTGCAGCGGCCGGGCCCCCCGATCTGGATCGGCGGCTGGGGCGAGGCCGCCCTCAAGCGGGCCGTGCGCCACGGCGACGGGCTGTTCCAGAGCCACGCGCTGCCCGAAGGCATCCGGCAGTGCCGCCGGAGCCTGGACCGGCTCGCGGCGCAGAGCGGCCGCGACCCCCGGGACCTCTCCATCGCCAGCGAGCACTGGCTTTCCATTGCTACGGACACCGCCACGGCAAGCTCGCGGGCGGCCCGGACCATGGAGGGGATGGAGGGCCATCCCTATTCGGACCAGCAGATGGAGAGCGAAAGGCAGGGAATCCTTACCGGCTATCACCTCTTCGGCACGCCGCAGTCCATCGTCGAACAGGTGAACGCCTATGGCGAGGCCGGGGTGGACCACCTGGTCCTTCGCGTCATCGGACGCGACCGTTCGGAGCTGCTCGATTCCTTGCGCCTGTTCAAGGAAGGGGTCATGGACGTCCTCCGGGCGCGTTCGTCCCGGCCATAAGCTTCCGATCGCGCAGTTACAGCACACGGGCCGCGTCGAACCCCCGGCGTAGCCGGACCTCGCCTTGACAGGATAACACGGATGTCGTAAAAGCTTTTCGATTTCTTGATCGGCCCCAAAGAACAGAAAGAGGCGAGTCCATGAAAACAAAAACGAAGGGTTTACAGGAATTTCTGAAGGAGTACGAAGAGGCCTATCCGGACCTTGTGGTTCATGTTCATCAGGAGGTGGACGCCAGGTACGACGCTTCCGCCATCGCCCTCAAGGCGCAGAAGGAGCTCAGGGAAACACCGGTCTTCATTCTCCACAAGCTGCGCATGACCAACGGCCAGATTTCGCCCTATCCCGTGGTCATGGACCTCTTCGCATCGAGACAGCGTTCGGCCTTTGCCGTGGGATCGACCTTCCAGAAGCTCGGCTGCGACCTCTACGAGATGCGCGCCAAGCGCATCAAACCCGTGGTGGTGAGCCGGAGCGAAGCCTCGGTGAAGCAAGTGGTCAAGACGGGGGACACTGTAAACCTCGAGGAGATTCCCGCCCTCGTCCATGCCGCCTGGGACCCCGGGCCCTACGTCTCCGCCGGCTATCTCACCACCTATGATCCCGACACCGGCATCGACAACTGCGCGCTGCAGCGCGGCTGGCTCTACGGGAAACGGGAGCTCCGCATCTTCCCCAACCGCTCCAGCCACAACCGCTGGAACATCAACAAGAGCGAGAAGCGCGGCGAGGACGCGCGGGTGGCCTACTGGACCGGCCACCATCCCGGCATCTGCATGGGCGCGGAGGCCAAAATGGGCTACCCGCTCAGCCACTGGGATGCCGTGGGCGGTTGCATCGGCGAGCCCTTGCGCCTGGTGCCTTCGGAAACCCTGGGCAACGACTTCCTGGTCCCGGCCGACGCGGAGTTCGTCATCGAAGGCATCGTTCCCAAGGGGAAGCTCAAGCCCGAGGGGCCCTTCGGGGAGTACACGAGGTATTTCGGCGCCCAGCGTCTCAACCCGTATATGGATGTCACCTGCATCAGCCACCGGGAGAACGCCCACTGGGTCTCCATTCTCACGGGTTACGCCGACGACCAGATCGGGGCGCTGCGCCGGGAGGGAAGCGTGTTCGCCGCCGTGCAGCGGGTGGTGCCGCAAGTTCTCAACGTCTATCGCCCCATGCCGGCGCCCCATCACATGTACATCCAGATCAAAAAGACCCACGACTCCCAGCCGCGCATGGCGATCATGGCCGCGCTGTCGCTTCCCGACGGCATCAAACACGTCTTCGTGTTCGACGAGGACGTGGACATCTTCGACGAGGACGAGGTGCAGTGGGCCATCGACACCCGCTCCGATTGGGCCAAGGACCTGATCGTGGTGCCCAACCTCCACGCAAGCAATCTGGAACCCACCACCACGGGGCACGGGCTGGGGACGAGGGCCGGCATCGACTGCACCATCCCCTGCCATCCGGCGGTTTACGAGCAGCGCTCGTTCATTCCGCAGGAGGTAATGGACCGCATCAATCTCAGGGATTATTTACCAAACGGGAAAGGCAACCTGCGCTGAGGATAGACCATGGATAAAGTAAGCTATGTAACCTGCCCGGGATGCGGGCGCGATTTTTATGTGGAACGTTCGGAGTATGCGGGGCACCCGGAAGCGCCCTGCCATTGTCCATTCTGCGCTCGCGAGTTCACGGCGGGCGAGGGCAACCCCCGACCGCCTCTCACGGCCCAACACTAGGCCGCGGGGTCCCATTCAGTTCCCGGCTCGATCATCGCCCGGGAGAGGGCCTTGCTTTATCCCGCTTCGGCCGCGGGGCGCGGGCTTAAGCCGTCTGGTAATTCCACTCGAATTCGATGTCGCGATAGGCCGCTTCGGGCATTTGTGACTTGAGACCCTTGCGGGCGAGTTCCCCGTCGAATTTTTCCCGGATCCAGGGTTCTTCATCGGGGTATTCGATCTGGTCCCTCTTTCTATCCTCCACCCGTTCGCTGTAGCCGCTGAGCCCCTGAGGCGTGCGCAGCGCCAGGTACCGGGCCGGCTCCGCAGTGACGTTGAAGTGCTGGTGAAACCAGCGGTTGGGAGGGACGAACACGCTGCCCTCATGCCAGGGGATCACCACCTTTTCTTTGCCCTCCTGCCACATGACGGAGTACCCCTCCCCCGTGGGGATCACAATGACGACGCCCGGGCCGTGGCGATGGGCCTTCTTGTAGCTCTGGGCGGGAAAGACCGACATGTGCGAGCAAACCGTCGCGCCGGGGAACCGGATATGGACGACTTTGCTCCCCCCGCCCCGGCCCGTCTGGTCGTTGAGCTTGTCCCAGCTGCGCATATCGGGGAAAAAATTGCCGTACCAGATGTCCCTGTTGCTGAGCCCCCCCAGCCCGCCCTTGATGCGCTTGGCCTGGGAATAGAATTCCTCGTTGCCCCCGTTGGTCCCGCCGAAATCAGGCGCGTAGGCATTGTTGAAAAAGAACTGGGGGTCGGGGACCACGGACATGGCCACGGGCAGGTAGTTGTAGTGCAGCAGCCGGGCCGGGCTCTGCCCCTGCATGTTCGCGAGCTGGCGATAGGTGTTGCGCGGGATGAGGAACATGCTGTGCTTTTGCCATTCGAAGGTCTTTTTCGCGCCGCCTTCCGCCGCCCAGACGGTGGTGAGGCCCCGTCCCCCGGCCACGTAAACCACTTCGTCCAGGGCAAACCGCATGGGAGGGATGGTTTTCCCCGCGGGGATCTCGGTGACCCGGGCCTCGCTGATGCCCTCCTGGCCTGTGAGCCGGAGGAACGCGGTGTGGCACTGGCGCTCCTCCCACCATCCCAACTCCAGGGTCCGGATATCTTCTACGTAATAGCCCGCATGAACCGGCACGCCATGGGACCGGACCCAGGTTTCGTAGGGTTTCATGAGAGCGGTCAAATCTAAATTGTTTTCGGCCATGGGAATCCCCCGTGTTCCATAAATAGCGACAATCGTTTGCCAAAGTCAATCCCGCAACGCGCAGTCGCGGGAGCATGAATCCCTTTAGGGGCTTGACTTGCCTTGGGCCGTATAATAAGGGAAGAAATCCCCGTGATTTCAGGTTGCTTGCAGGTCCCAAGGGCGGAGAGGAGTAAGAGTAAAATGAAGATCTTTCGGCTGTTGACGGCCACGTTGCTCGTCGTGGCGCTGACGGACACGGGTTTTTCCGCATCCCTCCCCGATTCCACCCAGGCGCTGCTGAAGCAGTTCAGCCTGGACCCCGCCATGCTCGCCAATATCGACAAGGAGCTTGCGGTCCCCGACAGGTGGATCGAGGAGGCGAAAAAGGAAGGCAAGCTGAGAATCCGTTCCACCCCGGCCCAGCCCAGCGAGCTAAAAACCCTTTTGGGCCCCTTCAAAGAGCGCTACCCCTTTATTGAGGTTGAATTCTCCGGCACCAACCAGCGGGACCGTTCCGTGAGAACCCTGATGTCGTACAAGAGCGGGCGGATCCTGGCGGACTTCATGACCAGCATCGGGGGGTTCATTGCCGAGTATGAAAAAGCCAATGCCCTTGAGGACCTGAGCGATATTCCGGGCGCCCGGGCGGTTCCCGCCGAGGCCAAGGACCCCGCGGGCCATTGGCTCAGCATCAACCAGAACTTCTGGTGCATGTCCTACAACTCCCGCCTGGTGAAAAAGGAAGAGCTCCCCAAAAAGTGGGAAGATATCTTGACGGACCCCAAGTGGCGGAACGGCAACCTCGGGATGGGCAACAGGCCCCAGCTCACCGCGCTGTTTCTCTGGAAGGCCAAGGGCGAACAGTGGACCAAGAATTTCGTTACCAAGCTTTTCACCGAGGTCAAGCCCCAGTTGCGCAGGGAAGGAATGAACCAGCTGACCCAGCTGGTTGCAGCCGGCGAATTTCTTGCCGCCTGGCCCTCCAACAACAAGCGCCCTTACCAGATGCAGCTCGAAGGGGCCCCGGTGGGCTTCACCTGCCCCGAGCCCGTACCCGTTTCCACAGAAGACGCCGTCATCCTGCGGGGCGGCAACGTCCACACGGCCAAGCTCTTCACCAACTGGCTCCTGAGCAAAGAAGGACAGCTGGCCCAATACGCCTTTGAGTACGCCACCCCGTTTGACCCCGAGCTCAGAGCCAAACTGATGCCCTTCCGCGACCAGATCCTGGGCAGGGCTGAAGTCTTTGGAAACCGCGAATTCGAAGACAAAGTCATGCCGGAGTTGTCCAGGTTCTGGAACGACCTCTGGCTCCACGGAGGCGGCACGCGCGCACCAAGCCGATGAGGCATGGCGCCGCCTCGCTCCGTTAGCCTTGTCCGGCGCGGGATCCATTGCCACAGGGGAAAGAGCAAGGGAAAAACCATGGCATCGCTCCCATTCGCGTTACGGCACGCCCGGGGTGTATATTTCCACTACGAGTCCTGTTGACGGAGGAACTCATACTCAATGTGGTTTTATGCCATTTTTTTGCTTGTTGCATTTTTCGTCCTGACCCCGCTTCTTCTGCTGGTCCTCGGCAGTTTCAGCACGGCGTCCCTGCCCACGGATTTTTCCCTCTCCACCATGGGGCTCATCAACTACGTCAAAGTTTATTCCGACCCCCTGACCTACGAGCTCACCGTCAATACGGCCATCTACGTGGGGGGCAGCGTGGTGGTGGGCATCGGACTGGCCTTTATCCTGGCCTGGTTGGTCGACCGCACCAACGTGCCGTGGAAAATCCTCATTTACGCGGGCGTTCCCATGGTGATCGCCATCCCGAGCATGCTCCAGGCCATGGCGTGGATCTTGATGCTGAGCCCCCGCATCGGCTTCTTCAACACGTGGCTCAAGGCCCTCTTCGGCATGGAATCCACCCCCATCAACATCTATTCCCTCGGAGGCATGATCTTCATCGAGGGGCTGAGGCTGGTGCCCACGGCCTTCCTCATGCTCGTTCCCCTCATGCGGAGCATGGACCCGGCGTTGGAAGAAGCCGCGGCCGTTTCCGGAGCCTCGCCTATGTCCACCACCCGCAAGGTCACCTTGCGACTTCTGGCCCCCGGCCTCGTGGCCGTCACCATCTACCAGGCCATGACCGCCCTGGAGCTGTTCGAGGTCCCCGGCATTCTGGGCCTTCCCTCGGGGATCTACGTCTTCAGCACCAAGATCTATTCCATCGTCCATTCGGCCACCTTTCCCCCGCCTTACGGCCAGGCCAACGCCCTGGCCATGGTCTATCTGGGCATCGCGGTGATCACCACGTATCTCTACTCCAAGATGATCGCCCGAACGGAGAGGTACACCGTCATTACGGGCAAGGCCTATCGGCCCCGCCTCATTGATCTCGGGCCCTGGCGCTGGCCCGCCGTGAGCATTGTCCTCATCTATCTATTTGTGTCCGTGGTTCTCCCCTTTGTCGTCCTCCTCTACGCCTCTTTCATCCCGTACCTGCAGGCCCCCTCCATGGAGGCCTTCAACCACATGACGCTGAAAAACTACCGCATGGTACTGGAATACGACGAGCTCGGGCAGGCGCTGTGGAACACGGGTATCATGGTGCTGGTCACCGCCACCGCCACAACGTTCCTGTCCTTTTTCATCTCCATGGTGGTTGTGCGAAGCCGCTTCTGGGGCCGGCGACTGCTGGACCAACTCGCTTTCATGCCCCACGCCATCCCCGGCATGGTCATGGGCCTGGCCTTCATCTGGGTATTTCTCAAAATCGATTTCATCCCCCTCTACGGCACCATCTGGTCCATCTGTATCGCCTTCACCATTAGCTTTATATCCTACGGGACGCGCACCATGAACGCGTCGGTCATCCAGATCCATAAGGAGCTCGAGGAAGCGGCCTACATGAGCGGGGCGCGCCCCTGGCGCACCATGGTCCGCATCTTCTTTCCCCTCATGATGCCTGCCTTTGCGGGGGTGTGGATCTGGGTGGTGCTCCACGCCGTGCGCATCGCCGGCACCCCCCTCATGCTCTACGAGGGATCCAACAACCAGGTCCTGGCCATTCTCATCTGGAACATGTGGGACTGGGGACAGATCGGCGGGGTTGCCGCCATCGGGACTATGCTTATCGCCAGTTTGATGTTATTGACAGTCGGCGTCCGGATGCTCGGTTTCCGCCGGCACCTGAATTGAGGAGAAATCAACCATGATACGTATCGAGAATCTCCACATGCGTTACCGGTCGGAGATGGGCGAGGTGCACGCCGTGCGCGGCATCAACATCAACGTCAAGCCGGGACAGTTCTACACCCTGCTCGGCCCCAGCGGCTGCGGCAAGACTTCCACCTTAAGATCCGTGGCCGGCCTGGAAACCCCCGACGAAGGCGAAATCTCCATTGGCGACGATATCGTTTTTTCATCTTCCAAGAAAATTTCCATTCCGCCGTACAAGCGGGACATCGGCATGGTCTTCCAGTCCTACGCCATCTGGCCCCACATGACGGTGTTCAGCAACGTGGCCTTCCCCCTCAAGGAGATGGGACGGAAGTTCTCCTCAGCCGAGATCCGGGAAAAGGTGCTCGAGGTGCTATCCCTGGTCCAGCTGGACGGATTGGAAGACCGGCCCGCCCCCTTCCTGAGCGGCGGCCAGCAGCAGAGACTGGCCCTGGCCCGGGCGCTGGTCAAAGAACCCCGCGTATTGCTGCTGGACGAGCCCCTGAGCAACCTGGACGCAAAGCTTCGCGAGGAGACGCGCCTGGAGGTGCGGGAGCTGGTGAACCGCCTCGGCATTACCACCCTCTACGTGACCCATGACCAGCTCGAGGCCCTGACCATGTCCGACGTGGTGGCCGTAATGAGCCAGGGGGAAATCATCCAGGAGGCGCCTCCCCACGAAATCTATCAGGCGCCGCGGGAACGCTTTGTCGCCAATTTCATCGGTCTGGCCAATTTTCTCGAGGGAGAAGTGAAGGCCGTGCCCAGCAACGGGCAGGCCTTCGGCGAGGTCAGAACGCCGGGCGGCATGATCCGGTGCACCCTTGCGGACGGCGTCGGCATCGGGGAAAAGGTAGTGATTCTAATCCGCCCCGAAGACGCGAACCTGGTTGACGGCACCACCGCGACCGAGGGCAATATTTTGACCGCCAGCGTGGATTCCGTTATCTTCATGGGAGACACCCTGGAGTGCCGGGTCATCACCGGGGGACAGACCCTGAGGGTCAAGCTTCACCCCTCGTCGCCCCTCTCCCGCGGGGATTCGGTTTTTCTTGAATTGCCTCCCAACCGGTGCCGGGCCATTCGAGCCTGAAACCGCGCTCCCGGGAAAAAAACGCCCGGGCCGTCACCCACTCTGGTTGAGAGGCAGGAGTTTCGAGGTGATGCCGTTCTTTTCCAACTCCCGGTAGTATTCCTCGCGGATGGCGGGATCTTCCATTTCATAGGTGATGTTGAACGCCCACGCGTGGCGGTCTTTACTCTGGGCGCTGCTCGAGACGATCTCATAGTCCTTTCCCCAGCCGTACCGGCTTCCCATACCGCGAAAAGCCAGCATCCGGAAGGGCCCCTTGCCGGTATTGAAGTGCTGGTGGAACTCGTTGTGCACCGGGGACACGACGGCGTAGGGCTTGAGGGGAACCCGGCGCCGCTTCTTTTCCTCCCCGGGCATGAAGAGCAGCTCGTACCCCTCGCCCTCAATGACGATGACGTGCGCTCCCGGACCGTGCCGATGCGCCGTCATGTAGGTCCCCTCCACGACCTCATTGACGTGCATGCCCATGGAAGTGGCCGCCATGGAAAGCTGCATGACGGTGTGGCGGACCCCCCGGATGGGATTGTCATCCAGGGCAAAGGTGCGGATATCGGGGATAAAGTTGGTCTCGAAGATCCGATGCTCCCAGTGAATGCCGTCGTCGGAAAAGAAGTTCTGCATGGCGTGGGAGTAGCGGTCCTTGAAGGGAAAAGGGTTGTTAAAGACGAATTCCAAGTTGTGGTAAAAATTGATCGCGTAGGCCATGTTGGTTCCGAAAACGACGCGGCAGGGCTCGTCGGCGGAGCTGTTGAATTCCTGATGCCAGGCGTTCAGCGGAATGGCCAGCAGCGCGCCCTCTTCCCATTCAATGGTCTGCTTGGGCTCCCCCTCCTGCCAGATGGTGGTCGCTCCCCTGCCCTTCATGACGTACATGATGGCGTCGTAGACGTGATGCTCGGGCTTGAGCTCTCCCTTGGGAGGGATTTCAACGATCTGGAGGTTGTAAGTCTCTTGCGCGCCGAGTCGCGTATAGGCGGCCCGGCCGCCCCTTCTTTCCCAATCCTCGAGGGGGAGAGAGGCGAGATCCTCCAGGGCGCTGCCCTCGTAGAGCGGGACGCCCTCCCGCTTGACAAAGTCCTGATATGAGCTCTTGATGTACCAATCTTCAAAGCTTTGTGTGCCCTTAGCCATGGCGGTTTCCTCGTAGTGGCGCCCGCGACCCGGCCGGAGGAGCAACCGGTGATTTCCGGGTTACCTCTTTTTCTGGGAGTCGAAGTCCTCTCGACACAGCTTCATCATTTCCCTGTAGTCCTGGCGCAGCTCCTCGTTCGTCGGACGACCCACGTGCCAATAGCCGTTGTAGATCTTGTAAATCGTCAGATCCGGAAGCAGGGAGAACGAGTAAGGAATCGCCTCGGGACGACCGTGCTTGTTGACGTGATATATGTCGAGCCCCTTGATGGCCGTAAGCTCGTGATCGCTGAGAAAGGGGAACTCCGCGCCCAGCCCGGCACGAAAGGCGTCGCAGACTTCAGGCGGCTCGACACTGATGACCACGAGCTTGCAGTAGTTTACCCGAAGCTCCTTTTGCAACTCCGTCAGGTTCCGTAACTGGACCTGGCATTTACCTCACCAATGGCCGCGAAAGAAAACCACCGCCAGGGGGAACCCCCCCGCTATCTCGGACAACCTGACCTTCTTGCCATCATGGTCCGGCAGTTCCAGATCTGGAAAAGCTCTTCCGACTTCCTGGTTCATGAAACCTCCTATTGAGAGAGAAAAACAGCGCGGTGGCCTGCCCCCGGGCCCATGAGGCGCGGCTCCCCCGTTTAGGGCGCCGTCCCCCGCGGCCGCCATTCAAATAACGGCCACGACCTCGATCTGGAAGAACATCTTCCCCCGCATGTCGACTTTCATGGCGTGCCGGGCCGGCCGGTCATCTTCGTTGGGGAACATCTTTTCCCACTCTTTGTTGACGTTATCGCGGTATTTCTCCTCCCTCATCAGCACCGTCATATGCACGATGTTGTCCGGCGTGCCCCCTGCGAGCTTCATGAAAGTCCTCAGGTTGCGGAACATGGCTGCCGCCTGTTCGTCGGGATCCTCGGGAAGGGTATCCTTTTCCGTGTCCCTGCCTCCGATCGCCGAAGAAAACACCATGTTGCCGATCTTGGCTCCGTTGGGAATGGGCGCCCCATGGGGCATCCCGGGTATATCAATGGTCTGTCGCAATTTGGCCATCTCTCAAGTCCCCTTTCGTCAATAGATTTCTTCAGCCCACCGTGGACCGGATGAGCTTGGGGGAAGCTAACACCAGAAGGAGAAGCCAGTCAACCCCGATCCGACCTGACTCGGCCCCGGGAATTATCTTCCCCGGCCATCCTGTGAGACGAGGAGACCGCGGGTTCCGCCACCCTGGAACTCACCTTGAGTGCCATCGGGGAGCCACGGTCCATCGGGTTGCCTGCCGTGCCAAGGATGGCCTCAGGGACCTCAAAGCCGGTCGTTTTTTGTCGCACGGGGTCAAACACCTCGACCCTTCCTTTCAGCGAGCTGGGGCGCGGTGACGCGGGACCCCCTCGCCTTGCGGCCAAGCCGCCTGCCTAAAGGCCGGGCACAGGACCGGGGCGCTTAGCGTAAAATTCTGGATTTGTCGCTTGACAGGCGTTGCCCAATGGGCGAAGATGCCGTCGCTTGGCAGGCGCTGCGTGTTTTTTTTATTCGGCTATGGATCCGCAGGTCTTTATGACGACCGGCGAAGTGGCCCGGTATCTGAGGGTGGACAAGTACACCATCTATCGGCTGGTCGCCAAGGGAAAGCTTCCGGCCTTCAAAGTCGGCAACCAGTGGCGGTTCAAAAGAAGCATCCTGGAGAGGTGGTTAAACAAAAACCGCAGCGCCCCCTTGGAGCACTGACCCGGTCCCTGGCACCCCGACGTATTGCCCGGGGACAAGCCTAGAGTTCGCCGCTGTTCCCGGCCCTGATCCGGCTCAGGACATTTTCCTCAACCCACCGCCCGTCCCACCATTCCAACGGCAAAACGGGCACGCCATGAATCAGGGTGGTGTAGTGAAGATGATCGCCCGTAGTCAGACCCGTTTCTCCGGTTTTTCCGATCACCTGTTTGCGCTCCACCTTATCCCCTTTTTTCACGCTGAGGGTGCTCATGTGGCTGTATAAGGTAAACAGGCCCAACCCGTGGTCAATGATGACCGTCCTCCCGTAAATTCCGAGATCGTCGCTAAAGACCACGATGCCGTTGTTTGCGGCTTCCACGGGATAATTTCGAGTCACCGCGAGGTCATAGCCCAGGTGGAAGGCGCGATCAATGATCTCGCCTTTGTAATAATAGGTGCGTTCGTCCCCGAAGTTGGCCTCCACCTGAGAGTTCGAGAGCTGATGGAAGGGCTGGTCCCACAGGAGCTCGTTTTTGGATTCGGCACAGACCTCGTTGATCTTGGCCTCGTTTTGCGACCGCATGTCATGGTTGACCGCCACAAAGGCTTTCTTCATGCCTCGCTGGCCCGACGGGTCTCCTCCCAGCAAGGGGATGACCCGGCTCTGAATCAGCTCGTCGGATAACTGGACGCTTTTCTTCCTCTTCTTGATGTTTTTAAGAACGTATGTGAACTCGCGCTGGGAAACGTTTCCTGCGGCGTCTTCGGCAATAATCAGCGCCTTGCTGTCCACGACGTCATGGGGGTGGGCGAAAAACGCCAGATACATGTCCGGGGCCTTGAGGTTACCCCGGTACCCCTTGAAGAAATAGGACCCGACCTTGACGCCGCTTAGTACCGCGTCCGGAGAGGTCTGATAGAAGACGAGGCCGGAGCCCCCGAAGTTGATGTAACGATCGGTGCTGATGAGATGGAGCGTGGGCGGCGTCATGTCCACGACGACATAGAGTTCCTGGGTGGCTTCGTTTCCGTTGAAGAACCCCCAGAAGGACCGGTCCCGGGCGGTGACGCGCAACACTCCCGGTCCATCGGCGTGCTGCACCTTGTCCGGGGTAAGGGTTATGGAAAATTTCTTGCTCTTCACGCCGGAATCGTACTCCTCCGATACGATGGGGTAATCCCGCTCGCCGGCCCGCAGGACCACGGCCGCATTTTTCAGGCCCGTACCCTGGTCCACGATCTCGATTTCAAAGGGGCGCGTCCCGATGTAACCCTGATCCAGCTTGATGCTGATTACGGGAGCCGTCCACTCGAATTGCCAGCGAGCCCACAGGCCCCCGGCCACAATCACGACAAGGAGGAGAAGGTAAAGGAGAACCCTTTTAAGGTTAAACATTCTCAACCGCCACCCTGGTTTCCTGGAAAGTAGGTCCCTGCGGGACCCCTGGGGTCCAGCCAGCGGGGACCGGACTCAAGCGCGCGTGAAATTCAAACTGCGTACAGATAGCTTATTTTGTATCACAAAGTACCGCGGAATTCCATTTGCAGGAAAAAGACGCAGGGGCCGCGGTTTGCGCCTTGAAATGGACAAAGCGGTGCGGGGGCTGTACGAAAGCGTCAGAATGAAAAGAGTATCAAAATACGGGGGATGGGCGCCAAGCCCGACGGCCAAGGCGGCGGTGGAAACATGGAATGCTGCCCTCTAGCAACGCCTGCTCTCCGCCGGCCTCGAACCTTTACATCACAAGGTAGATAAATATACCGATCAGAACGACCAAAATGATATATTTTTTCGGATCCTTCTCCGTCTCGATCTTCATGGAACCCTCCCTCACTAAAAAACCGACACGAACAGAGTCGTAACCTTCGAAAAGATAAAGCAAATTGTATGCCAAGGGCAGACGGGATGCAGGCCTCGAGGCCCACTGAGAGCCTCGTCCGTATTGAAAACATCCAAATAATATCAAGTATTTATAGCGATTGCCCGGCAGGGGCAGGATCTCTTTGACATTTGGGCGCTGCCGCATTCCAGGCCGATGCCCGGACGGCGATGCCCCACGCCCTTTTAGTGAATCGGCCGGATCGAAACGCCGGGATGCGGGCCGCCCCTGGGCCAGGGCTAGCCCAGGGGTTTCATGTCGGTTCTGGCATGTGGAGGCGTGTTGATTTCAAAGTGGATGCCCGAGGGACTCGTGATCTTGTTCTGGCGCCGGTCGCGGGCCGGTTCTTCCACCGTAAATCCATGGGCACGAAGACGCGCCGTCAATTCGTCGACCTCCGCGTCCGTAGCAACATCGAAGGCCAGGTGGTTAAGGATGCATTGGCTATCTCCGTATCCGGCCACGGGGCCCTCCACGGCGTACAGAATGAACTCGTGGTCCCGCAGAGGGTCGGCGGTGAAAAAGGCGTTGCGATTTCCTTTCCTCACCAGTTTGAGCCCGATGATCTTTTCCCAGAAATCGCACTCCTGCTGAAAAAGCTCCCGAGGAACATTAAACCCGGTATGACTCAACCTTGCCAGTGTCGCCATGGGGAACGGCCCTCCTTTGCCTTCGTGGTCGGACGCCCTGCGGGGAAAGCGGTCACGATGAGACTCTGGGCCCTGTTTACCTCAGGGGTCCCTCCGTCGTCAAGCGGGTCACCTGCCGTTGACACTCTTTTTCCTCTGTTATCAAATAGGCCCATGTCTGGATGGGACACGCTGCTGGGATTTCTCCTCGCCTTCCTTCTGTTCCTGCTGACCCAGCTCGGCAGGGAACGAAAGCAACGACGGGCTCTCCGCCGGGCGCTGCTTCTGCATCTTCGGGCTCTGGAAGCGGCGCTGAGCGCCACGGTGATACGCTCCTCTTACGGACTGGACGATCCAACCCCCGGCGTCCGCGAATTGCGGTGGTACCTCGCGGAGGGCCGGCCGAGAATCGACCCCTCGCCCCTTCCCAAATCGATGGCAGAGCTCAAAGACCGATCGGACGAAGAGATCGCAAGCTACCTCAAGGGCCGGCGGCGGGAGCCCGACCGTCTATTTCAGGCTCCCCCCATCCAGGGCTATGCGCTCCAGAGTATACTTACAATCCACGGATCGGGGTTTTCGACCAAGGAGCTCGACCTGCTCGCGGACCTTTCCTACCAAATCGCTTATCTCCAAGCCCAGAGGGACCAGATTGCGTACTGCCATCAACTGACCTCGGGCCTGATCGAGGAAGGGAACCACGGGCGGATCCGCGAGAGGATCGCACGGTTGGAGAAACGGTACTACGAGCGATTGGAATCCATCCTGCGCCACTTTCGCAGTACCCTTGCTAAACTGGAAGAAAAACCGGTGGGCCTGAAACGGTACCTGCGGGCGCCGCGGACGACGGTTTAGCGCCCTTACCACGGACGCGCCGCGGACGGGAAAGGGCGTCTATTTTTTGAAGACGCGGGTTTTTAAAGCCTCGGGGCTCGTGTAGCGGTGAGGCGGCGTGTTGATTTCAAAATCGATGCCCGCCGGACTGGTTACCTTATTTTGCTTTCGGTCCATGGCCGGTTCATCGACCTCGAATCCATGCTCGCGAAAGCGCGCCGTCAGTTCATCGACCTCAGCGTCCGTGCCCACGTCAAAGGCCAGGTGGTGGAGGATGCATTCATCCTGCCCGTGGGCGGCCACAGGCCCATCCACGGCGAACAGGATGAATTCGTGGTCCCTGAGCGGGTCCGCCGCGAAGAATGCCCCTTCGGGGATTCTTCGCACCAAGGTGAGACCGACGACGTTTTGCCAGAAGTCGACTTCTTTTTCAAAGATCTCCTTGGGGACCTTGAATCCCACGTGACTCAATCTTCCCAGCGTGGCCATCGCGTCCTCCCTTACGCAAATCCATGGCGCCCTCCCTGGATGGGAGCCAGCGCTTTCTTTACTGGCGTATATCAGAAGGGTGCCGGTTGTCAACGGCAAGCTATACAGGGCGCCGAACCGGCGCGCCATGTCGCCCAAACAAGGCACGGGAGCGCGCCCGGGCCGCACAAGGGGTGGGACGGCGAAGGACAAACGAGCGAGGAGGGACGCCCGGCCCTTCGCCTCAAGGGGCACAACCCCACCCTCCCGCGACAACGGGAAGGCTGACCGCCGCGAAGCCGCGGCGGATGTCAATTGTAGACCTCGACCCAGACGGTGAATTTTTGTGTGTTCGACGGCGCGATGGCGCCCACCGCCATCACCCGCCGGGAAATTTCGGCTCCGTTTTCGTCGTGAACCGTCAGAATCACTGAATACTCCGACGGGCGGTTGAGGGCCGGGTGCTGCACGGTGCCTTCCACCCTGAGGGGTTGGTACACGTAGGTGGGCTGAGGACCCAGGCCGATGGCGTCCGACCGTATATAGTGCTGGCATTGGGGACAAGCGGCCGCGCTTTCGAGAATTGTTGATTTGCAGTGGGGGCAGCTTCGAGTCTTTCCCGGGGATGAATCCGACGCGCTGCTCATAAATTGTAGCCTTCCTCCTTTTCGTTGACGGGCTTTTTGTCCCCCACTGCTTTCTTATCGCCGGCAACCTTCCTCAGCTCCGCTATCTTTTCCGGCTGCTGTTCCCAGCCAAACTCCACCATGCCCCTCATTCGCGACCCCGCGGCCACGGTGAGGGAACTGGCCTTCACATCACCGATCAACTTGCACGTCTCCAGCAGCTTGACCTGGTTCGAGGCGGTGATATTGCCCTCGATATTTCCGGCGATGGTGACGTTGTCCGCAACGATCTCTCCGTTGATATCGGCTCCCGAGTCGATGGCAAGGTTGCCCCGGACCTGAACATCGCCCTTGAAGCTCCCGCCGATACGGATATCCCCGTCCCCTTTGATTTTACCCTCGATGTTAAAACCAGGACCGATGAGGGATTCCTGCCCGGCTTTTTCACTGAAAGTGCTGCCGCTGGTCAGCGGCTCGTCTTTGCTTGGCTGCAACCAATTTGCCATAAGATTTGCTCCCTTCTCTTTTATCAGGCCGTCTCGAGCTTCCGCCCGGGACGGGTTTCACGGTAAAACCGGCACACTACCCCGGGCAGCACCGATTACGTTTGCGAACTTGTTTTTACCGGAGGATGCGGGAAGCCCTCGCCGCTGTTAACGGTGGCAATGAGCATGGAAATCATCTGCGAGATCTCCGATGTGGAAAAGGGTTTTTCAATGTACCGCACCGGGTATTGCTTTTGCTCTTCTTCCAGCGCGCTGCGGAACGGATCCAGGTCGCCGGTAATGTAGATGGTTTTTATATTGGGGTCATGGGAGCGGATCTTCCTCATCATGTCGAGGCCATTCTGCCCGGGCATGAAAATGTCCGAGATGATCAAATCCGGCTTCAAGGCCTGGTATTGAATGTACCCTTCGATCCCGTTGGCCGCGGTACCTACTTTGTGGCCTTCCCGCTCCAGGCGCACCTGGATAAGAGACGCCAGGCCTCGATTGTCGTCCACGATCAATACTTTCATGGGATTCAACGGCCCCCCTGGTATCCGTCCCGCTCTTCCCTGATTTCCAACCGGTGAGCCAGTTCCTCGTAAGAAAACCCGCTGAGCACGCGGCTGAACTGCGCCCGGAAGTTATCCGCCAGGCGTACGCGGTTCAAAACAAAGTCGTAGATCCGCCCTTCCCCTCTCGCACCACGCGCTTCGTTGGCTCTTTCATGGCAGTGGCAGCCGCAAGCAGCCGGGATTCCCGGGCACCCCTTTCCTCAAGATTCGGCGTATAACGATGATCCGGCCTCCCATGCGGTCCCCGGGACCGCCACGGGTATTCCCGCAAGGGGGGAGCAAGCATCATGCCATGGCCCCTTCCCGGCTACTCCACAGATTTCACAAAGAATTCTTATGTGGGAGAATCCCCGCGGCTAATCAAGTGCAGTGATTTTCCTACAACTGCCGGCGTTGAGGGCACCGCTGGCGTTGTTGCTTACCGTCCGGCTCGCGGGAAGCATCTCCCGATTAAGCCGAAAACTGGGTGACCACTTCCTCTGAGACCTCCTCGAGTTGCTCCATAGCCCCGTCGATTTCTTCCAACATGGCTTTCCACTGCTCCGCGGCACCGGCCCCCAGTTTTCCAATCCTGTCGCGAAGGCCGTTGGCCTTGTTTTCCACGGCCTCTACGGTCGCCCGGAGTTCCTGGTCAAATCCACCGCCTCTCGCCGCCGCTTCGGTTTTCAAGATTCGAATTTGCATGAACAGGTCCTGTAGTTTCCTTTCCACGGAATTACCGACCGTTTCTTTCTGCGCGGGGCTCAGTACCGTTGCCGTCCTTAGGGTCTGCCCGCCGTGCTCCCGGATTTTTTCATTGCTTGCCGCCGGAGGCGGCTCACCGTCACACGCGCCAAGCGCCAGGACGGTCACCCATAAAAGCGTACGGCATAGTCTCATGGCTTCGCCTCCGGAGAATCGTTTCCGCTGGGCATGGGATTTGCAATTCGCGTACCAGCGTTGCGGCGGGACCAGTTCGCTGCAATAACCAGCCATTTCAGAGCGGCTGGACTCCTAGAGTTGTATCCGGTGTAGTAAATTTCCTACAACAGCGAATGCTTCTTTGGTGATCCGCATGCCCGTGAAAAAGGACGATTCAAAAGGTGGGGAGGACTCCGTATGGCTGATTCCAGCCCCCTAAGACACTGGTCTTAAAAGCCGGGAAGGATGAACGGTTGCCTGACATAACGACGTTCTACGACATTTTTTATCGCCCCTCTTGCAACCGAAAAACGTACGACGGATGATTGGGTCCACGATTCGACGACACCCAAAACCGCATCGGCCCCGGGCGATACTGCTCCGGGGGGTTCCCCTTCGGGTCTTCACCTCATGAAGCTTACGATCTTTTCAAGGCTCGTCTCCGGATACTTGATGATCTTTGTGCTGGTCATGGGAATCAACATCTACACCCTGACCCAGCTCCACCAGCTCACCAATCTGACGGACTCCGTTCTAAAATCCGATGAACGTCTCCTCGAGCATGAAAACCAATTGAGGGAGTCGTTTCTGTCACAGTTGCGCTACGAAAAGAGATACGAAATCACCCGGGATCCCGCCTTTCAGAGGCAATTTCTTTCCTTCAAGCGGGAATTCCTCGCCCTCCTGGATGACGCGGCGGTCCTCACCGACACCGCCACTCGTCCGATGCTTGATTCCCTGCAGGAACATTACCGAAACTATAGTGACGCCGTAGCCGGCCAGATCACACCCGGAAAAGCAGGCCGACTTCGGTCCCCGAAGGGTCCCCACGCCCGTAAGGAAGCCGCTTCCGAAAAAATCCTGGCAACCCTGGACGCCGTCAAGACCTACGGTCAACGCAGCATCCGCGAGAAAACGGGCCGCTTGTCCCAGGTGGCGACCTCCGCGCAGCATGTGACGGGATTCGTCGCTGTTTTCTGTCTCGCCTTCATTGTGGGGATCTCCTTTTTGATCACCCGCGGCATCATTCGGCCCTTGTCCATCGTCAAGAAAAAGACGGAGGAAATCGGCAAGGGACAGTTTGATGGCGAGCTTACCCTTACATCGCCTCCGGAAATTTCCGAGCTTGCCGCCGCCATCAACATGATGTGCCTCAAGTTGCAGGAGGTCGACAAGATGAAGGCGGATTTCTTTACCCTGATGGCCCACGAGTTGCGAACGCCGCTGGCCTCCATTAAAGAAGGAATCAATCTGCTTTATGAAGGGGCGGGAGGATCGGTTTCGGAAAAACAAAAACGCATTCTCGCCATCTTAAGGGAAGAAGGCCTGCGATTAATCAATCTGGTCAACTCGCTTCTGGACCTATCCAAGATGGATGCGGGGATGGCAACGTACACTTTCCAGCGGGAAGAAGTGCCGCCGCTCCTGCGCAGAGTTCTCACGGAGATCTTACCGCTGGCCGAGGCCAAGCAAATCACCCTGGAGGAAGACATTCAGTTAAAAGAGGCCAACCTTAAGGTTGACAGCGAAAGGATTCTCCAGGTATTGCGTAACTTGGTCGGCAACGCAGTCAAGTTCACCCCGGAGGGCGGAAAGGTCACCCTGGGAGCCCGGCACGTGGACCGGGGCATCGAGGTATCCGTGAGCGACACCGGTCCGGGCATTCCCGAGGAAAGCATTGCGGCCATCTTTGACAAGTACCGGCAGGCGCCGATCAACGGCAACTCCCGGATGGCGGGAACGGGACTGGGCCTGGCCATTGCCAAGCACGTTATTTCAGCCCACGGCGGCGAGATATGGGTGGAAAGCAAGCCACAATGCGGAAGCACCTTTGCATTTGTATTACCCTTTTCATAGGTCTCGGCTTCCAATCGGGCTGCGCCGCTCTGAATGAAATCGGCGCGAACGGTATAGCCAGGCACCACCTGGCTCAAGCGGAACAACGGTTGGCGGCCAAGGACTTCGCCGGTGCGCTCACGGAAAGCCAGGAGGTTCTCTCCTGGTCCTCGGATCGCTACTTGCGGAATAAGGCGCTGCTCAATATGGCGATTGTCTACAGCCACCAGGACAGCCGTCAGCGCGATTCCGACAAGGCCATCGAGATCTTCAGAAAGCTTGCCCAGTCCGATCCTCGCAGCCCGTTTGCGCAGTACGCCGAAATATGGATAAGCTTGCGGCAGGCCAATGCGGAACTGAGCGATGAAAACCGCGAATTAAAACAGATTATTGAAAAAATAAAACAGATCGATATTGAAATTGAACAGAAACGAAGAAAGTAAAGGAAGAGAAACGTTACCGCCAAGCATCCTGATCGTAGATGACGATCCTAGCCTTCTCGAGCTTTTAAAGATCCGGTTGGAGGGGGCCCGTTACAGTGTGAGGACTGCGCTCAACGGCCAAGAAGCTCTCGGGATAACTCAAACCGAGATTTTCGATCTGTGTGTTTTTGATCTGAGGTTGAGCGATATGGACGGAGTCTCGCTCATGGAACGATTCCACGAGGCCAGTCCGGAAACCCCGGTGGTCATTCTTACAGCCCACGGCAGCATTGAAAACGCCGTTGAAGCCATGAAACGGGGCGCCTACAACTATCTGACCAAGCCCTTCGAGCCGCAGGAATTGCTGATACAAATCGAACGCGCCCTGGAAAAGCGAAGCCTCACCTCAAGAATCAAGAATCTGGAAGGGCTGCTCCACAAGAGCTACGACTTCGCCAATATCGTCGCGCGAAGCAAGGGCATGCAGAAGGTCCTGGACGTTGTGTCCACCATTGCCCGTACGGACTCCACCGTCTACCTCCAGGGGGAAAGCGGCACCGGCAAGGAGCTGGTGGCCAAGGCCATACACCTGGCCAGCCACCGCAAGGGTAAACCCTTCGTGGCGATCAACTGCGCCGCCATTCCGGAAACCCTTCTGGAAAGCGAGCTCTTTGGCCATGAAAAAGGGGCCTTCACTGGGGCCGTGAGAAGCACCAAGGGGCTTTTTACCCAGGCCCACGAGGGGACTATCTTCCTAGATGAGATCGGGGACATGCCGGTGTCCATCCAGGCAAAACTCCTCCGGGTGCTCGAGGAACGTAGCTTTTATCCCGTGGGCAGCGAAAAACCCGTAGATGTGGATACAAGAATCATCGTAGCGACCAACAGGGACCTGGAAGACCTTATCCAGAAGGACCTGTTTCGCCGTGACCTCTACTATCGAATTCATGTCATTCCTATCTACCTGCCGCCTCTGAGGGAGAGGAAGGAAGATATTCCACCCCTGGTGGAGTATATTCTCAAAAAATTCAACGACCGGATGAAAAAAAATATTACGGGACTTGACCCCCGGGCCATGCAAAAGCTGATCCAGTACGGCTGGCCGGGAAACGTTCGTGAACTGGAAAACACACTGGAGTGCGCCGCCGCCATCACGCAAAAAGACACCATCGACGAGGACCTGGTTCTGACGACCAAGCCCTCCAACAGCCATCGGTTGCCACCTCTCAAGGAAGCCAGGGACGAGTTCGAACGCGACTACCTAACCCAGATTCTTAGGAAAGCCAAAGGGAACGTCAGCCAGGCCGCCCGCCTTGCCGGGAAGTACCGCTCGGATTTTTACGACCTCTTGAGAAAACACAACGTCAGCGTCGAGGCTTTCAAAAAACTCAAACGGCTATAAACCGCGTCCGGAGAGAGCCGAAGACGAGGATGGGGCCCCCTGGCGGTCGGACCACGGCCGCTCCACTTTTTTCAGGCTAACCGATCACGACTGGACGAGTTCTTCGAAGGAAGGCTTGGGCATGCCTTCCTTCCACGTCGGATCGCGAAGCTCCAGGCGATTGCCGCTGGGATCGTAGAAATACAGCTCCCTTCCCGTGAAGTAACCCTTCGGGCGGTAGACAAGCTCCACGACGGGAACGTTCTTCTCGTGAAAGACCTTGCACGCCTGGACGAGGGTTTCCGGCTTCACCGTAAAGGAATGATGGACGAGGTCATTTTTTTCGGGAGCCTTCCTGCCGCGCTGGTTTTCCGCACACAGAAGGATATTGTGGTCCCCGACATTGAAGCAGGCCATGCCCGAATCGCCCAACCGCCCCACAAGCTTGAGGCCCAGCAGATCGCCGTAGAACGTGATCGACTCTTCCAGGTCATTGACCGGAATGGACCAATGGGTCACTCCCTCGATTTTTAACTGTCCCATGGCAGACTCCTTTCAAGCGTTCAATTTCCGCCTATGTTTAGCTTTCACGGACGCTCATAGTCAATAGGCGAATCCTGCGAAAGGGCTGCCGGTCTCTTTTCATCAAGGGGATCCCGCCAATCACCGCGGTTTCAGCCCCCAGGGCGATGACCGGAAGATCAGGAATACTGGTGGGCGCCTTCCAGAGGCCGCAACGGCCTGCCGCGCCAGGGGGCCGTCTTCGCAGCCTCACCGATGCAAACCACAGGGCAGTGGGCCAGCCGGGTTGTGGACTCCGAAACGCTTCGGGAAAAATGCCGTGTGAGCCAGCCTTTCGGTTTTTTGGCGAAGACGATGAGGTCGAAATCCTGGCGCGCCGCGACGTTGGCGATTTCATTGGAGACCTTTCCGAGGCCTATTTCCACCCGCCAGCGAAGCTGACGGATCTGGTCCTCGAAGTTATCCATGATGAAATGTTTGAGGCGGGACTCCTTCCGGGTCAGGAACTCACTCACCGTGAAATCCGGAGCTTGGAATGCCTTGGCCTCGCTCTGGTAGATGCGGACAATGTCAAAAACATCGGTCGCCGGAATGGATGTCACGTGGAGAAAAACCAACTCTGCGTGGTTCTGCTGGGCCAGGGAAATGGCATAGGCGACCCCCGCCTTGCACTGGCTGGAGAAATCTACAGGACAAAGAATTTTCCGGATCATCTGCGGATGGGCATCCCTCACCACGATGGTCCGCCCCTCCAGCCCGCTGCCGTTCAGCTTCTCAATGGCCTTGTCTGCTTCCTCCTGGGAAGCCATGACGACGAAGCCGTAACCGCGCGACTGACGGGTAAACCGGCCCTTGATCACGCCGCCGGAAACGACCGTTCCATAATTGGAAAAGAGCCCCTTGAGCTCACCGTCCGAAACCGAATGCGGCAATCCACCGACGTACAATTCTGTCTTCATAACACCTCCCGGATCAGGTTGCACGAATGCGACGTTGGCCACCCCAAGAGGTGCACCGAACGAATCTCGCAACGTAAATATGTGGAGATCTCTAGCTCCAGAGATCTAACGATTGCTACTTCGGCTACAGGTAGGAGCTATCGTACTGGGTTGCGAAAGAAGTAGATAACTTAGTATTACACATCCCACCCACCCAATCAAGCCCCCCCGGTTTAAAGCCGGCGAGCGGCCGCTGTGCGGAGCCCCGCCCCCGCGGGCCGGAGCCCGGGACCGGCTCCGAAGCCCTTCATTTTGCCCGATCCACCAACGCATGTCCGATCCACGGAGTTCCCTGGGTTTCGGGGCACCTGAACACTTGCCGGCGGACCTATCGGCGCAATGAAATTCCCTGGGGATCAAAAAGTTGATGCCGTGCAGCCGTCCAGTTTGGCCTCTTCTACCGAAGCGTAACATCTCCCTGGCCTCGTTCGGTTGTACGGCTCATCTCCTGGAACACGGTAGATACAACTCCCGACACTAAGAGTTGCATTGTCGCCCTTGACTGGGTGTGTGCCGGGACACTCCCTGTCCGAGGCAGGCGGCACACCATAGAATACCGTCCGGGTTTCGCCGGAAAGGTACTGTGGAATGTATCTGGCAGGGACCATTTGCCATCCTTGATAAGCTAAAAATACGAGGAGGACAGCAAAAGCAAAGCGCACGTACCGTGGCAGGTTTATCCCCGCCTTGCCTTCGGCTCTTTCGATCAGGTAGAGGGAGACGGCAAACAGGATGAGCCCGGCAAATACTAAGACAACCGTAGGTTCTTCCAATTCCACCCCCTTTTGAGAATTGGATATCGGGCTAACTTTTCACCCTGGCTCATTATAAAGACATGGCCGCCTCTCCAGTACCCTACTGTTACAAGTTACTCGCCTCTGTCGATTTTGTCCAGATTTGTCAGGCCGATGACGATCTGCGGACCGCGAGGGACGCGAGAAAGATATTTGCAAAACGTAATCGGAATCCCGATGAGAGACCCCGGTTATCCCGACAGGAGACGAATTCATCGGGTGTGGAATTAGGGCTCGCCGTAAAAACGCACGGCGTTATCGTAAAGGAACTTCGCCTTCTGTGCCCTGGTGAGATCGGTTCGACTCACGAGCTCGGTAGCGGCATTTTCCCTTGCCTCGCCGTGGGGAAAATCCGACGCAAAGAGCACGTGGTCCTCTCCCACGAGGTCCATCTCCCCGTGGAGCATTGGGTCCTCCGCCTCCGGGGCCACGAACACCCTCCCCGATTTGAGATAGTCGCCGATGTCTCTTTGTGGGAGCGTCTTTATCGCCTTGTCGGTGCGGTAGGTGGGAAGGTAGTGGCCGATGCGGCCGGCCATATAGAATAGCCACTCGGCGCCGAACTCCAGGAACGCCACCTTCAGGCCGGGATATTTGTCGAGCATGCCGTGCCCCACCACGGCCACGAAAGCAAGCACGGCGGGCAGCGACATGCCGATGGCATGGGCGTCAAGCCGGCTCTGGCAGAGGCGCTCGAAGGGCGGATAGCTCATTCCCATGTGCACGCAGAGCGGAAGACCACTGCGGTAGAGTTCATCCCACACGGGACTGAAGGCGGGATCCGACAACATGCATTCGCCCGCCGTGCCGTACACGACCGCAGCGCTCGCCCCCGCCGCCTGCATCTCATCGAGCGCCTCACACCCTTGCCGCGAATCACGAAGAGGCAGGAGCCCGGCCCACTTGAGCCGCTTCGGGAAGTCTTTGCATTGACGGCCCACGTAGCGGTTATAGGCCCGGAACAGCGCCGCTTCGAAGGTCGGGTCCGCGGTGGCGTTGGCGTAGAGCGTCGTGGGAAAAAGAAACTGAACGTCGATGCCCGCCGTGTCCAGGTCGCGGATGCGGGCCCCCGGGTTCGAGAGGTCCAGGCTTTCAATGATCCTGGGCGTTGCGCCGAACTCCTCAAGCACGTCCGTGGGCCGGTTGGCGCCCTGGGCGGCCGGCCCGAAGGGGTGGGGTTGCATACGGCCGTCCATCAGCCAGCCCGTGTTCCAGATGCCCATGCCCTCGGTATCGGAGACCCTCACGGGACGGGGCCGCCGCACCGCGTACTCGGGAGGCAGGTCTTGCCACATTCTGGGACTCAAAATGACATGGGCGTCGGCGTCATAAACCCGATAATCTTGAAACATGATTTCACCTCCCGGTCGGAAAAATGATTCTTGATCGTCCACGGCATAGACTTGGACGTTCAACTTTATATGCGTTCAAGAAAACTATCTATAAATCGCCATTTATGTCAACCCAAGTCGGTACTTCGGGTTGGCTTTCCGGCGGCCTGTTAAACTTGCAACCGGTTGTAGTTCTTCGTCGGCGAAAAGAGCTCTCAGCCCTCATAGTCAAAGAAGAAGCTTCGGTGGGTGTTGGCTCTGAAGCTTGAATGCTAGACCACTCCAAGGAACGCGACTCGCAACGGGTGAACAACAGCCCTGTCGTATTGCTCGAATATCGCATTGCAAGATCTGATCCCATGGCTATAGGCTGGGCCAAGCGGGGTTGAGCAGAATCTTACTGCACCTGAACCACCTCCCCGAGCTCCTCTGGCCGCACATAAACATGCTCGCATGGCAGCGGGGCCTGGGCCAGGACCACGATCATGTTGGCCTTGCCTGTGTTGATGATCTCGTGAGGCGAATTGACGGGTACATAGACCGCCTCACGCGCCGTTACTCTTTTCTTTTCCCTGCCCACAATAATTTCTCCTTCGCCTTCAACGAAGAAGAGGACTTCAGCCGAGTTGGGGTGGCGGTGAAGCGGGTTTTTCTGTCCCGGCTGGATGCAGTACATGTTGAAGTAAAGTTCGTCCATCTCAAAGAGCCGCTTGCGGACGAACGCTTTAGGATGGAACTCGATGTGGTTGTCAATCTTCAAGGTTTCCATAACTACCTCCTGTCTATCTCAGGAAAGGGCCGTTATTTCCAGATCGTCAAAACAACTCACAGAGTCCCAGATCGTCCAACGACCGACCCGCCCAGTGTAAAACATTCCGTTTGGATTGAAATAGCGATCGGATTGCCTTCCACATTGACGGTTTTTGCCGTTTCTGGCGGAATTTTCTCAACACGGCAGATCACGACGTAATTTCCCATGGTCCAGTCCTTTGCCTTTAAGCCGGCCTTCCCTGAGTCTGCTCGAGCGATGGCTTGACCGGGTCTTTTATGGTTACTGCAAAAATAACTGCCGCAAGGGCCATGAGCCCAGAGATAATGAAAAAACTGTTAAAGTAGCCGAGCGAGGCAATGAGAAAACCGGCCAGAATAGGGCCGGCGGCCTCGCCGGTATCCCAAATGGTTCCGAAGACCCCCATTGCCGAACCCATCCTACCGGCCTTTGCCAGATCAGCCACGAGCGCAGTCGTCGAGGGAGTAACGATCGCTACGCCCAAACCAAACAGGGAGGATAGGAAAAGAAGGCTGAGGAAAGCCTCGCCCAAGACAACCAGCGGAAGTATGAGAGCGCACAGAGCAAGGCCCAAAACGATCATAGGCTTTCTCCCCAGCCGGTCGGATAGCCAACCGCCGGCAGGCTTACCGATCATGGTCGTCGCGAGCTGACCTCCCATGATAAGGCCGATGGCGGCGTCGTTGTGGCCCATTCCCTTGGCATAAATCGGGAAAAATCCGAGGAAGGCGCCGTAGCCCACGTACATAGCCGCTTCCAGTGCGGAGACGATGATAACGGCCCGGTTTGAGACGACCTCAAGAAGGCCTCTGTTGAACTCCGTCAAACGCCAAGTAAATTGTGGCCATCGTCCCAAATTAGCCGTCGCCGGAACTAGGACCTTTTTTTCCTCGGGGGGAAGGCTAAGAACCATGAAGAAAGGAAGGATACCCAGCCCTCCCACAACCGAATAAGTAACAGCATAGCTTGCGGTGGAAAAGAGGATGAAGCCGCCTATCAGCGGACCCAGCGTGGCCCCCACATCGCCGGCTGAGGCAAACCATCCAAGCTTTTCACCCCGGCCTTTCTGAAAGAGATCCGCTACATAGGCTGCGGCCACGGGCGAGAAGATCGCTGTGGCAAAGCCGTGGAGAAAGCGCAACAAAAGAAGCCCTGCCGGTCCCGTGATCAGAGGGTACAGAAAAGGGGGGACGGCAAAGAAGACGGCTCCTAGAAGCATCATACGCCTGCGCCCGAGGATGTCGGAGAGCGCCCCGGCGGGGAGTTTGATAAAGATCCCGGTGATCGTGGAGGCTGCAACGATGAGACCGATGAGCTCCGGGGACGAGCCAAGATCCTGGGCAAAACGAGGCAGCACCGGGCTCCGCGCCATTTGGTAGCTGAAGCGCGACAGCATCCCGGCCATTACCAGAATCAGGAACGGCTTCATATCGGGGGCCTTCCTATTTGCGCTTCCTCCCGAAAAAATCGCGGCGTTGGGGGCTAGGCCTACGGACCCTTGATTTTGGGATTTTGGCCCCAATTTCATTCCATGCCGAACAGAGCCTTCGATCCTTACTCCCAGCTACCTTCCGCGCCACATTGCCTGCCGCATTGTGGCCCAACTCCGCCCGCTCCCCTATCTCCACAAACCTCATCAAACCGTACCGCCTCGTCAACTACCTTGCCGCCCCTCTCGCTTCAGGATACTCGTGGGGCCGCTCCGGAAGATCCCCTCGCTTGATACCATTAGAGCCGATCCGGAGAAAGGGTTGACATCTGCCGGCAATCACGGTGCGGGGCTTTCCAGGTGGGCGACCAGGGGCGCGATGGAGATTTCCCGGGAGAGGGGCACGTGGCGGCACAGGAGCTAATGACGGACGTTGTTGTGGCCGGGGGCGGGATGGCCGGGTTGGCGGCGGGTCTTCGGGCCCGTGAACTCGTCTGGGCGGACCCGTCTTTGACGCGGCAGGTAACCCATTAGCCGCAGATCGGCGCGGGACCGCGCAGCCAGCGGCTGGCGGGGGAACTGGGCCACCCCGTCAGCCTCTCCCTGCCGCTGCACGAGCTTCGCGATGCGCTGGGACGGATCGGGGACGGGGCCGAGGCGAGCGGACGTTCCAGGTCGGACATCGCCATAAGCTGGTGGAGCAATCTCTCCATTTCCCGCGATTGGGAGGCGATCAAGGAGCACCAGCTGGAGTTGGTGGCGACGCGCCTCCGCACGGACCCGGTCCGCTTTGCCCGGGGAGTCTCATCGGAACACCCGGGCGCAGACCCCGCGCTGATCCAGCGGTTGTCCGAGGCCGATAACCCGCTCCAGCATGGAGACCCCCGGGCAGCCTACGCCCAGATACTCATGGATTGTCCCGACGACCTGTGGCGCGGGTGGCTGAAGCGCCGGCTGGTGGATACTCCGGACGAGGTGGGCGCGACGCTTCGGCAGGCGCTCGACCACGAGGAGGTCTTCGAGGTCATCGTCGGGCCGCGCCAGCCCACGTCCAGACTGTCCGTCGAAGAGATCCTGGAGACCTTTGCACGCGAATTCCTGCGCGAGAATCCGACCCACAGGACCAGCCGGCCGAACCCGGAAGATTAAATTGTTCCCTGGCTGTAGACCGTGGCCGCTCACGAACGGTACGGCATGGATCCCGCATGGCAATCAAAAATGAATTTTTAGTCCGACAAGCCAGGTAAAAAAGAACTTTTCGTTGCGAACATCCAGGTCAGTGAAATTGAAGAGAAGATCAGATCCAAGCGAGATATCCCTTGTTAACCTATAATCCGCCCCAAAGCCAATGGGAATTAGAAAGCTCACGTCGTCCTCGTCCGGCCGGCCACGTCGGTCCAGTTCCGCGTAGATCAAACCAATGCCCCCCTGGACGTTGGGTTTGAGCTCGGGGAGTTCGGGAACATCGAAGGTGTATTTCGCCTGGGCCGTCGGTGCGATTTGGAAAAGATCATCGGAGATGCCGATCTGGAGTAACGGCCCTAACGAGAAGTTGTGGTTTAGAAAGTAATCCCCGCTAAACCCCAGGGCGAAAGCGCCGCCGTCTGCCGTTGCGCCCTGCGCCCCGATACCAAAGCTGAGGTTGAGCTTGCCGGTTCGAAGCTCACTCGACGTCCGCTCTTGAGCGACAACCAAAGCCGGGATATGGATGGCTGAAAGCAGTAAGAAAACGCTCGCTAGAACTACCTTTTCTTTCATGAAGTGTTCCTCCATTCCTTGACTTCCAACCGCGGTTGCATCCAGCGTTCGCGCGGGAACGAGCACTTGTCACCTTCTTTCCTTCCGCTGTTGTCTTTTACGAAAAGCAACGGCAATGCCAAAAAAAAGACCGCGTGTAAGGTGTCGTCACCGGGTGTATTTTCATAATCTTCCGCAAGTCCAGTCCCACGTTCGGGACCTTGGAAGCGTAGGAACTTCTCTTGGGGCTTTAGCGTTTGATCTGCATTCAGATGCAAATCCGATAACTTAGCGCAAAGCTCTTAGGTGTAGGGAAATCGGGTCACACGAGCGTGAACCGGTAATTGAATCAAGCCGGACCGTTCTCCCCATAGAGACGGGCCCATTTAAAAGCACGTAATCCGGGGGACTTGACGGGGTTCTGGATTCCGCTTCCATCAACCTCTGCCCTAACCATCATGGCATGCGCCTTGCTTGGACTTTACCCTTTAAAGAAGGTCGTCGCGCCAGGACTTAAATGATTTTACCCTAGTTAGGCCTTACGGCACGGGGCGCATGCAATATCCGGTTTCACCGTTGCTATACAGCGGGAGATAGTAGAAAGCAACGAATCCGGAGGTGGGAATGACTTGTGGACGAGCGAACCAATGGTGTTACGACGGAGGCCCTATGAAAATCAAAACTCTTGTTAGCGCCAGCTTGCTGGCCCTTCTTGTCCTTGCCGGCAATACGGGATGTGCCGGACCTTTAACCCAACGGGAACAAGGCGGGCTCATCGGGGGAGTCGCCGGCATGGGCACCGGGGCAATCATTGGGAGCACCGTGGGGCATGCGACAGCGGGAGCGCTGATTGGCGGGCCTATAGGTTTAATTGGAGGCGCTGTACTTGGCGACCAGCTCATGCGCCAGCGGCAGATGCAGATCGAGCAGCAGGCCGAGTCGGACAATGCACGCGCCGAGCTGGAGCGTTTAAGAAAAGAGAACGAGCAACTTAGGCGGGATAAGACAGATGACGCCACGGCGTGGAACTACTGGGGGCCGTAGCTTTGCAAATTGTTTGATCATTCTGGCCGAATTATTTGATCCACCCAGTACAACCCCTTATCTGCGGGCAAAACTATCCCCTCCAATCGAATAACCGTGTTTCAGGCCGGACAGTCCGCCCTTATCCCCCGCCACCCCGCTTCAGCACCTAGCTGCCCGGCAACCAGTGTGTTGTGATTATTCGGGAGTCCCAATGCCTCTAACACAGGAGCGTCGTAAAATGCGCAATCAGCGAACTACTGGCCGGAATAAAACGAAATCAGTGGCCGCATTGAGCGAAATACGCAATAACCGAGCTTTCAGAAAAGCAGCTATCCGGGATGCGGCGCGTGGGACCTCCGCCGCTGGACGACGAAGCCAAAGGGCTCATCGCCGTCAGATTGGATGCGAAGGTTTTGCGTTGGATCCGGTAAACTGCCGACGAGAAGAAACGTCCCTACCAGTCTCTAATCAACGATATTCTCGCAAGAGAAATGAAGAAGGCGAGTTAGCGTGAACCCAAACCCTACGCTTTATAGGGGCTCTTGCGACTCTGTTTGCTGAGAGATTTCAGGCGCTCGCGCGGTTGCCGAGAATCAAGGCTTCTTTCTTGCCGCGGCTCCAGTGCTTGAGCTGCCCCTCGCGGGCGAGGGCTTCGAGCTTGGACCGAAACTCCTCGAAATAGACAAGGTGAACCGGGCGGTATTTGAATGTGTATGCCGCACCCCGGCCATCATTGTGGGCTTTCAGGCGGGCTTGGAGATTTTCAGTAGATCCGACGTAGTAAGTGCCGCGGATTCTGCACGCCGTTCAACCTCCGGTTGCCAATGGATGAAAGGGAACTGGATTGACACCGAATAGGATGATAGAATTTTTTCACAACCAGTGCGCTCTTTAATTTAAAGCAGCACGGGGGGAAGTTACCGAGAAGGAGTTTGACCTTGGTGGCATGGCCTCAACCAGCAGACAAACACTCCCAGCGCGTCTTTGCTACGGAAGCCGCATGCGACGAAGTGATAGGATTCGATGAACATCTTGATGCTCACAAACACTTACCGCCCTCATGTGGGCGGTGTGGCACGAAGCGTGGAAGGTTTTGCAAATGAGTTTCGCAGGCTGGGCCACCGGGTCTTGGTAGCGGCTCCCGTCTTTGACGGCATGCCAAAAGAAGAAACGGACGTCATTCGTTTCCCGGCTATGCAGCGCTTCAACGGCAGCGATTTTTCCGTTCCTTTGCCCATCCCTGGCCGGTTGGCGGCGGCTCTCAGACAGTCACCACCGGATATTGTACACTCTCACCACCCCTTCTTGCTCGGGGACACCGCGCTCAGGGTAGCCGCCGCCAACAGGATCCCTATCGTTTTCACCCATCATACGCTCTACGAAAGGTACACGCATTACGTGCCGGGCGACTCGCCAAGAATGAAGCGCTTTGTGACCGAACTTGTCAACGGCTACTGCAGTCTCTGTGACGGCGTTATCGCCCCCAGTTCGTCGATCGCCGAACTGCTTCGACTTCGGGGGGTGACAACGCGCATCGCCGTAATTCCGACGGGGGTTGACTTGGATATCTTCGGTACCGGTGACGGCCCGGCCGTCCGGCGCAAGTATTTCCTTTCGCCGGATACGTTTATCGTTGGGCACGTTGGGAGATTGGCACCGGAAAAGAACCTACGTTTTCTCGCGCATGCCGTGGGCCGATTCCTCCTGACCCATGAAAACGCTCACTTTCTCGTTGCCGGTGAGGGACCTTCTCGAACGGAAATGGAGCAGATTTTTTCTACTCTCGGCCTAATCAATCGTATCCATGTGACCGGCGTCGTAGCTCCGTCAGAGCTGGCCGCGATCTACCATGCCATGGATGTTTTCGCATTTGCTTCCCACAGTGAAACCCAGGGGATGGTTCTCACCGAAGCGATGGCAGCTGGAGTACCGGTTGTTGCGCTTGATGCACCCGGTGTTCGTGAGGTTGTTCGGGACCGAGTGAATGGGCGTCTCCTGTCTGCGGAGGTCCTTGACGATTTTGTGGCGGCCCTTTCCTGGATTGCTTCGCTCGACCGGCAGAGAAAGGAGCCCTTGCACATAGAGGCCAAAAAGACTGCTCTCGAATTCTCTATGCCGCGCACCGCTGGCATGACACTGGACCTCTACGAATCCCTGATCGGATCCAAGCCTGTCGACAAGAAGGCCGGTGCCGGCCGTTGGAATTCAGCACGGAGGCAGATCGAGAAGGAATGGCATATTTTACGTAACATTGCCAATGCTTTTGGCGGTGCTGTGCTCTCCCGGCCGGATGCGGCAAAGGATTAGGAGGGGTACCTGCCCAGTTACCATGTTTGGTCGATTTAACCTGTTTAGGATATCCAGCGGACCTGCCCTTCATCGCACGCCAATTTCTTGGGTTGGTGTGATTGGAGCATGTTGGACTTTACTTCTCCGCCTCTACGGGCGCACATGGCGCCAAGAGTTGATTGGAATTCAAGACCTAGACACGAGGCTCAACCGTACAGAGCGAGTTTTTCTTTGTTTCTGGCATGGCAAGTATCTACCGCTACTTTTCCTTCTTCGAGGCCGGAAAGCATGCGTTTTCACGAGCTTCTCCTTTCGAGGAAAACTCCTCGCGAACATCTGCCGTCGCTTCGGGTATGACTGCGTTGAAATCCCGCAGAACGACCGACCTCAAACACAGGAACGCCTGCGCGATGGGATGGAGAAGCACCGTACCTGTGCCCTCGCCGTCGATGGCCCCCTCGGCCCATACCACGTCGTGAAACGCCGACCGGTTGAGGTCGCTTCCCGTTTAGGTTTCATGATCGTGCCTGTGTCGTTCGCTTCGAAGCATAGTTTTTTGCTACGGTCTCGCTGGGACCGAATGGAACTTCCGTACCCCTTTACCAAAGTCTGCCTGGTCGTAGGGAGGGCGATGAGTCTTTCTCCCCGGTTGACCTTTAAGGAGACGCTTGCAAAGACTCACGAGATCCGTAAGGCTCTGGAAGACAGCGAGCAACAGGCCAAACAATGCTTTGCCCCGGAAATTCAAAACGTATCCAGCGATGAGTGACCGGCTCTTCATTATTTACGAAGAGGAACTTCAGCACCGAGCCTGGCCACGGGGCCACGGGGTCAGCCACGGGGTCTAGGCATTACAATCTTATCAATCTTGTTTTAGGCTGCGAGTCACGACGGGGTGGGGGAGGTCTTGCAATCAAGCAGGTTGCCGCCCGAAATCCGGGAGAGAGGGGTTTAAAGAATTGATGGTGGTCGCAGCAGGACTCAAACCTGCGACCTCTTGCATGTGAGGGTGCCTATCATAGATCCCAACGAGGACCCAGAGTCGCAGTAATTCCTTATACTTAACGAGGTTAGCTATCTATCAACCGCCCGGCGTTTTCCCCTCAATCCCCCCTTTTCCCACTCTTTTCCGTCCAAACCCGCTACCGTAGCGGGTCGACTCAGAGTTCTCAAATTCCATCCTCCGGCACCCTTTCCGCTCGCTTTGCACCGGTTTTATTTCTAATCCGAGGATCCTTGCGTCAATCTTGAGCCGGCCGGCATAATCCGCTACACATTAATTCGAAGTAAGCAGCGCGAGCGGATCATGGCCGATACGTGGATCACAGACATGACGCATTTCCTTGATGCGGAGGGGAAGATCGCGGCACAACTTCTCTCCAAGCGGCTGATTCAGCATTTCGGTTCGATCATCGCTGCTGTGACGAGCGAACCCGTTATGCTTCCGAGGCAGTTGAACCTCAAGTGCCGGAGGAGACCCTCCAAAAAGCCATGCTCCGGGACCATCCACGTCGGCTTCGAGCCGGGCACAACAAACATTTTCTGGCACTGCCCGGTTTGCGAAGACCGGGGCGCGATCCGCAACTGGCAGAGAACACCATGGGACAAAGGAGCCAGGCCGGAGTTGCCTACGATCAACCGCGTAACCTACCGCCATGGCTTAGTCCGTGACGATGATCTTGAGGAGCTGGCCGGACTTGAAACCGTGGTTTTGGAGGGACCTTCCTTGTCCAGAGATATTGTCGTGGCAATTCATGATAACCAGCTTCTCGGAGCTGCAGGCGAGTACGGTGATCCCCTGGTGGGCGATCCTCTGCAGTACGATGAATTGACTATCGAGCACGCTGGCGGCACAACCAGGATTGGACTGTGCAATCGTGGTATCATGCTACTCACTACGCATGAGGAGTTTTATAAACAAGTGCATCGCGTCTGCGAGGCTATCGAAAGGGCTATAAAGATGCCCCAGGCGGTCTCATAGACAAACGTGCCCGGTGGTGCCGCTGGTCTTCAAAAGCGAATTAAGGCAAAACCCAAAGCCCCGAAAACGACTGATAAATAGCCGTTTTTAAGGGAGATTTTCACGATTTTCTTTTTGCCACCAGGTGCTCCACAAAGCCCGATTTTGCCCTCCGAATCGCAACAATTTTCACAACACTCCAAGATTGATCAAATTAGAGTCGCTGCCCTCACGGTCCGCCCCCTGTTCCCGTTGGCGTCGTAGGTGTAGCTTTTGCCGTCAGTAGTCGAGGTGACCGCGGATGGGTGATTGATATCGTCGTAGTAGTACCAGACCCCGGCCTTCACCACGAAGTTTCCGACGGCGTCGTAGCAGTAGTCCTGGGTGATCTGGCTCTAGCCGGGTCCGAAGGTGCCTGTGGCGGAAGTGAGACGGTTTAAAGCATCGCAGGTGAAGGTCCGCGAGCCGGGAAATACGGCGTCGGTAATGCCGGTTATGTAATCTACCTGGGAATCCGGAGTGTTCGACCAGGTCCCTTGCAAAATATAATTATTGAAATATAATTTGTGTTATGGCGAAGCCCCTGAAGAAGGTTCTGGCTGCGAATCTGAGAGCCTACCGGCTTGGAGCCGGGTTATCCCAGAGCGATTTGGCAAAAAAGGCTAGTACGCTTCAGCCAAGGGTCGCTGTCATGGAGTCCGCAAAGGACCCTACCCTCCCAAGGCTTGAATGGTTAGAACGAGTAGCGGAGGCATTGGGAGTCACCGTCCCTGATCTTCTGACAGAAAAGGCTACGCTGGATGCCGAAGCTCTTTCCTCACTCCCCGAGGATGAAGACAATTTAGCAGCTCACCTTAGAGAACTCGGGGCGCCGCTCACGGGACCGACCAGGAAAAGCCGATCCTTCAGCCCTGAGGCGACGGTTTTGGGAGTTCTACGGGCAGTTCCGTCAGCGCGCATGGTTGAGTGCTTGCCCGCGCTCCTTGTTAGTAATGACTTAGACGACGATAAATTGCTGCGGCTCGCCAAAGAACGAGGTTTGGTCAACCGGCTTGGTTTCGTTGTGGATGCCGCCGTAACTTTGGCTGAGGAAAAGACGGATCGGAAAAAGGCCTCGCGCCTCCTTGCGCTCGCAAAAAGACTCTGGGTGGGGAGACAAAGAGAGACCGAAGAATTTCTGATGCGCGAAGTGCCTGAAAACCCCGAATTCCGGACCTGGCTGAAGAAAAAAACACCACGGGCGGGCAAGAAATGGGGAGTGTACGGCGCCTATAGCCTGGAACGATTTCGTGAAGCCCTTAAACGAGCCGCTTGAGAGCTTTCGCCGCCTTCTAAAGGAGGCGAAAACCAAAATCGCCTCTCCCATTGAAATTGTTCTCGTTGGTGGGGCTGCCGCCCTTCTGAGCAACGCTGTAAAACGGGTAACCGAAGATGTCGATATCCTGGCTTCCGGCGAGACGGTAAGAACACTCAAGGACGCTGGCGTTCTGAAATCCCTCATTCAACCCGTCTCCGATTCTTTCCTCTGCCTTCACCCGGACTATCGCAAGACTTGCATTTACGTGCGTGAACTTTCCTCCCCGCCCAAGATCAGAGTGTACCGACTC
>Ga0326597_10000686_pt1 | contig 58712 bp, 53 predicted proteins | sample RVTome_12_FD_203789 | JGI IMG/M metagenome (GOLD analysis project Ga0326597, IMG submission 203789) | Soil microbial communities from uranium-contaminated site in the Upper Colorado River Basin, Wyoming, United States - RVT100D185 | ecosystem: Environmental > Terrestrial > Soil > Contaminated >...
GGCCGCAGCTCCACCTCGGCTGTCTCACCGTCACGGGCGAGACGCTGGGCGCGCGGCTCGACGCGGCCCCGCGCTACGTGGACCGCTCGGTGATACGCGCCCGCTCCGAGCCGGTCATGGCCGTGGGGGGGCTCTGCGCGCTCTTCGGCTCCCTGGCTCCGGGCGGCGCGATCCTCAAGCGCTCGGCCGCGGATAGGCACCTCTTCGAGACCGAGGCCGCCGCCGTGGTGTTCGAGTCGCTCGAGGACCTGGCGGCGCGCGTCGATGATCCCGACCTGCCCGTGACGCCCGAGAGCATCCTCGTCCTCAAGAACGCGGGCCCCAAGGGCGCGCCCGGCATGCCCGAGGCGGGCTATCTTCCGATCCCGCAGAAGCTCGCGCGCGCCGGCGTCAAGGACATGGTGCGCATCTCGGACGCGCGGATGAGCGGCACGGCCTTCGGCACTATCGTGCTGCACGTGACGCCGGAGGCCGCCGTGGGCGGTCCGCTGGCGCTCGTCGAGACGGGCGACCGTATCCGCCTCAGCGTGAAGGGGCGGAAGCTCGATCTCCTGGTGAGCGAGGCTCTGCTCTCGAAGCGGCGGGCGACGTGGACACCCGTCGTCCCGCCGGAGCGCGGCTACAGGAAGCTCTACCTCGACCACGTGCTCCAGGCTGATGCCGGATGCGATTTCGATTTCCTCCGCCCACGCGGCTGAAAAAGGCCCATCTGCGCCATTTAGCCAGACGGCTGTTGGGGCGCCCTCGGCCGCACGCTAAACGTAGAGGGACTACGCCTCGCGTGCGGAATCAACTCAGCCCTCGTCTCGTGACGGCATAGGCCGTCGCTCACCTCGAACAGCGGGGCGCCGCCTCGCATCTGGACCTTTTTGAGCCGCGTGGTGGACTTGACTCTTCGCGAGCAGTGTTCGCCTGACCGGGCGGGTGGCGTCGGGGGCGGCGGCAGCGCGATGGGGTTGCCCGTGTTCCAGTGGACGGTCTGCTTGATCGCGCTGATCTTCCACCCGGCGGGCGTGCGCACGAGGGTGTGGGTGTAGGCACAGTAGGTATCGAAGCGCTCGCCGTCTTCGGGGGCGGAAGCGGTGGATCACCGCGGCGGACACGCACGTGGCGCGGTCGCCGTCCACGGTGACGATGTGGTTTGGAGGGATTCCTCCTTTAGCCTATTTCGCTTGGAAATCCGTCACTTCTCGCTAATCCACCGATTCCCAGAGCTGTTTACCAATCTTTTCAGCTGGTTAGCAGAGCCATCCCCAGCTTACCCACATATTGTGGATGGGCAGCTAGCCGACCACATCATATGGGGTGTCTCAACCGGAGACAGTCTCCAAAAAGGCAAATGTTGACAGGGGTTTATCCTTCCATTAGAGTATCGCCTACTCCGACCCAGTAGCTCATGCTGACCTCGGAAAGGTGGAGGAGGGACATGATCACCGTTCCCGCGCACCGCGTGAAGCAATTTGGCGTGGAATTCTTCCAGGCCTCTTTCTCGGCTAAGGACATCGATCGCCTGGTCAAGTTCGAAGTCCTGGGCTACGCGGGTGCGGCTGCTCCTCCAGGCAAGGCCAAGCGGGGCAATCGCTCGCGCGTGAACTGGGAGGCGCTCGAGAAGCGGATCGGCGAGAGCGAGGCCGCCTACCAGCGCCCGGTCATCCGCCGCAAGATCGACGAGCTCGTCGGCTACTACCGCGACTGCAAGGACGCGGGCACGCTGCCCGCCATCCCGGGCGCGGTCATCATCACCTCTGAGAAGCGCTTCACCTTCACGCCGATGGCGAGCCAGCACGACCTGGGGCTGCTGCAAATCCCCGAGGAGCACGGGGTTCTCCGCGTGCTCGACGGCCAGCACCGGCTGTTGGCGCTCCACGCGCTCACGCAGGCGGGGGAGAATCTCAGCATCGAGGTCCCCGCGGTCCTCTTCGACAGGCTCGACGCGCGACAGATCGTCGAGCTGTTCGTGACGATCAACGCCAAACACACCCGCCTCAACCCCTCGCACATCGTGAGCCTGGCCGGCCGCAAGCTCTACCCCGATCCGAACCAGGCGCTGGCCCACGACGTCATCCGCTCGCTCAACGAGGACGACACTTCGCCGCTCGCCGGCGAGATCAAGATGCTCGGCACCGGGCGCGGCCGCGTCTCGCAGGCGCCGCTGGCCGAGGAAATCGTGGACTTCCTCGAGACCGTGGAGAAGATCGGGGGCGGGGCGCGCCTGACCGAGCTCCGCCAGGGGGCCAAGCGCTTCTTCCTGAGCTACATCAAGGCGGTGGCAGGCGTCTTTCCCGCGGCGTGGGCGGGACGCAAGTATTCGATCAAGACCGGCGCGGCGCTCCGAGCCTTCATCCGTGTGGCTCCCGACGTCATGGCGCGCGCGCGGGAGCTCAAGCGCGATGCCTTCGATTACAACGCCATCCGCGAGGCGGTCAAGCCATGGGGCGACCACCTCAAGGACCGCCGCTTCGAGACCGAGGGCGAGTGGAAGAACAAGCTCCAGGGCGGCACCCGCGGGACGGTGGAAGCGCTGACCCGCGAGCTCCGCGACGCGCTGAGGTAGACGCCCGCGGCGCGGGCTAGGCTTTCTCGTCCCAGGGAAAGTTCGCGGCGAGGATCTCGAAGGTTCTCTTGCCGCCCGGCAGGTGCGCCGTCACCGTGTCCCCGACCTTCTTGCCGATGAGCGTGCGCGCCAGCGGCGCCATGACGGAAATACGGCCGCGTGCGGGATCTGTCTCCTCGGAACCCACGATCTGGTACCGGCTCTCCTTGCCGCCCTCATTTCCGAGGCGCACGGTGGAGCCGAAGGTGACGCGGTCGCCGGAGGTGGGCGGCTCGATGACCTCGGCGTGCCCCAGCTTGCTCTCCAGATCGTTGATCCGCGCCTCGATGAAGCTCTGCTTCTCGCGCGCGGCATGGTACTCGGCGTTCTCCGAGAGGTCGCCGTGAGCGCGGGCCTCGGCGATCGCCCTCGTGATCGCGGGCCGTTCGACACGCTTGAGGCGGTCGAGCTCGTCTTTGAGACGGGCGTGTCCTTCGCGCGTCATGGGCGTGCGCTGGATGGACATGCTCTCTCTACCGTTCCGGCACCGTCTCGCCCTGCACCTGGATCTTGGCGCCCGTGAAGAGAGCCTTGATCCACCGCTCCCACGCCTGGTTCCGCTTCGCCTCGAGCAGCTGGACGCGCATCTGGTCGCGCGCCTTGTCGAAGCCCTGGGGATCCGCGGCGCGCCGCTCGACCGTCTTGACCACGTAGGATCCGGTGGCGGTCCGCACGGGCTCGGAGATCCCGCCCATCGGGGTGTGGAGCGCCGCCAGCAGCACGGCGCCCGGCAGCGCTTCCTTGTCCTTCGGGGGCTCGCCGCTCGAGAAGAGCGGGGTCTCGCCGGCCGGGAGCTTGTCACGGCGCGCGGCGGCCAGGAAGTCGCCCGTTCTTGCGCTCGCGGCGAACGCCTTGGCGCGCTCATCGGCCAAGATTCCCGCGCGCTCGCGCTTGAGCTCGCTCACTGCCTTGTCCTTGATCTCGGCGAAGGGCGGCACGCCGGCCGGGAACGATTCGGCCACGCGGGCGATCACGAAGCCGCCCGAGGTCTTGACCGGCGGCGACACGCCGCCCACGGCGAGACCGAAGAGGGCTTCCTCGAGCTGCGGGTCGCGCCCGATGCCCTCGATCCCGTCACCGCGCGCAACCGTCGCGTCCTTCGAATCGACGCCGAGCTTTTTCGCCTCGGCCGCAAAATCCTTCGCCGCAGTCAGCGCCGGCTTCGCTTCGTCCGCCTTGGCCTGCGCGGCGTGCTCGCTGCGCTCGGCGCCGAGCTTCTCCTGGATCTTCGCTGCCGCCTCGCGGAACGGCTGGAGGCCGCCGTCCTGCACGTCGGAGACCATGATGGCGTGGTAGCCGAACGGCGTGCGCACGGGCTGGGGCGAGATTTCCCCCTTCTTGAGGGCGAACACCGCCTCCTCGAACTGCGGCACCATCTCGCCCTTGCCCACGAAGCCGAGATCACCGCCCTGGGGCGCCGTCGCGGGGTCTTCCGACAGCTCCTTGGCCAGCTTGCCGAAGTCCTCTCCGGCCTTGGCCCGACGGATCGCCTGCTCGATCTTCGCCTTGGACTTGCTCTCCGCCTCGCTGCCGCCGGTGGGCGGCACACGCACCAGGATGTGCGAGGTCTTGAGCCGCTTGGGCCGCTCGAACTCGGCCCGGTGCTCCTTGTAGTACGCCTCGGCCTCCGAGTCGGGAACGGCCTTCGCGAAGACCTTCGGGGCGATCAGGACGTACTGGATCCGGCGGCGCTCCGGCCGGCTGAACTGCGCCTCGTGCGTCTTCACGTACGCTTCCGCATCCGTGTCGCTGACCGTCACCTGGGCCAGGAGCGGCCCGCTCTCGATGTGGGCCCAGTCCGCGCGCACGCGCTCGAAGCGCGTCATGTACGCCTGCTCCACCTCCGCGTCGGACACCTTGATGCCGTCCTTGATGAGGGCCTCCATCTTCTGTCGCACGAGGTCCCGGCGCACTTCGCTCTCGAACTCTCCGGGCTCGATGCGGGCCTGCTTGAGCTGGGCCAGGTACTGAGCACGGGAGAAGCGCCCGTCATCCTGGAAGGCGGGAATCGACTGGATGCGGAGCCGCAGCTCCTCGTCGCCGACCGTGATGCCCTCGCGCTTGGACTGCTGCACGACGAGCGCTTCCTGGACGAGGTCGCTGACGACCTGCTGGGTCAGGCCCATGCGCTCGGCCATCGCCGGCGTGATGTCCTGCTGGTAGGCGCGGCGGTAGTACTCGACGTAATTCCGCTGCATGCGCTGGAAGCGGCCGGCCGGTATCTCCTCGCCGTTGACCGTGGCGACGGCACTCGCGCGGGCACCGTCCCCCTGCATGGGGCCTGAGCCGTAGAAAAAAAGCGACGTCGCGATGAACGCGACGATGACGACCAGGAGGACGAACTTCAGCCCCCTGAAATACTCCCGCATGGCTCCGATCAGCAACGCGACCTCCTTAGGGCGGATTCAGCCGGCGACGCGGCAGCGGCTCTAGCCTACCACAGCCGCCCCGCGGCTAGACGCGCAGGAGGGAGCGGATTGCAGGCAGGGCAAAGTAGATGACAAAGGCGGCCCCTGACCCTGGAGCGCCGGGATGCCGGCGAAGCCCAGGATGGCCGGGTTCACGAAGATGATGAAGGCCATGACCATGAAGGTGGTCAGGCCCCCGCGGACCTCGCCGCCCACCGTCGCCCCCGAGCGCGCCAGGGCGAAAAAGCGTTCGAGCAGGGCTCAGTGGCCTTCGGGATGCTCGACGTGGGGCTGCGCCCCGCCCTCCTCCGGCACCACGCGCCGCGCGACGGTGAGAAAGCCCGTGTGCGCGACCATCCGGTGGAAGGGACGCACCGACAACCCGTCGATATTCCACGGCCGCATCAGCGTCTCGAAGGTCTCGACGAGCGAATAGCCGGGATGCCGGCGCAGCGCTTCGGACAGCTGGTGGGACTGGATGATCGTCGGCACGTAGGAAAGGAAGATGCCGCCCGAGCGCAACACGCGCGTGACGGGCTCGACCAGATGCCACGGCTCGGGCAGGTCGAAGACGGCGCGGTCCACCGGCTCCTCCTCGGCGAGCCCCTCCTCCACAGGCCGGAGCCGGACGGCGAGGTTCGACACCTCGCCAATGCGCATGTGGATGTTGGCGAGCGCGCGCCGCGCGAAGTCCTCGCGCTGCTCGTAGGTGATGACCTTGCCCTCGGGCCCGACGGCACGCAGGAGCGCCAGCGTCAGCGCGCCCGACCCCATCCCCGCCTCGAGCACGCGCGCGCCCGGGAAGATGTCGGCCCAGAAGAGGACCATCGCGAGGTCCTTCGGGTAGATGACCTGGGCGCCGCGCGGCATGTCGAGCACGTACTCGGCCAGCGTCGGTCGCAGCGCGAGGCACCGAGTGCCCTTGGAGGTGCGCACCCACGAGCCGTCGGGCTCGCCGATGATGTCCTCGTGCTTGATCCATCCACGGTCGGAGTGGAAGGTCTCGCCCTTTCGCAGCAGGATGAGATGGCGTTTGCCGCGCTGGTCGATGAGGAGCGTCTGCTCGCCATCCTGGAATCGGGAGAGGGGGCTCACGGGCGGGCTTTCCTCAGCGCGAGCGCGGCTCGGGCAGCGTCAGTGAGACGGCGCAGCCCAGGATCGGCATGAGCGCGGAGATCCACAGCGCCGAGGACAATCCCCAGCGGTCCGCGACCCAGCCGAGTGCGGTGGCGCCCACGCCGCCCGCGCCGATGGCGAAGCCCACGATGAGCCCCGAGGCCATGCCGAGGTTGCGCGGCATGTAGGCCTGCCCCAGCACCACGGCGACGGTGAAGGTCGACACCAGCACGAAGCCGAGGGCGGCCAGGAGCACGAAGGTCCACACGCCGCTCACGAGCAGGAACGCCACCGCGAGCGGGGCGGCGAGGAAGAACACGCCGACCATGGTGCGGCGGTGGCCGACCCGGTCCGCGATCGGTCCCGCGATGAGCGTGCCCGCGGCGCCCGCGCCGAGGAAGACGGCCAGGAGGGTGCCGACCATGCGCGGGTCGCCCTTGAGGACCTCGAGGTAGTAGAACGGCATGTAGGTCGTGAAACCGAGCTGGGTCCACGACCGGATGGAGATGACGAGGACGAGCAGGCTCATGCCTCCGACCATGGTCCTGGGCGCGAGGGTTGCGCCCTGACCGCGCGCCGGCAGCGGCAGCGACAGTCCCGGCAGCACGGCCATCAGGAGCGCCCCCACGAGGAGCCCGGGCAGGAGCATGCCCAGGGTCCCGGGCATCCCGAAGCCCGTGAGGAGGAGCGTGATGAACGGCGGCCCCAGCGCGATGCCGATGTTTCCGCCGGTCGAGAAGATGGAGACGCCGGTCGCCTTGCGCTCCCCGGCGACCTGGGTCGCGGTGCGGTAGCCCTCGGGGTGATACGCGGCGATGCCGAAGCCGCTCACCATCACGAGCGCCAGCACGGCGTAGTAGGACGGCGCCACGCCGCTCAGCGCGAGGCCGAGCGAGGAGAGGACGACGGACAGCGGCAGGAGCCACCGCCGCGCAGTCTTGTCGGCGAGGAAGCCGAAGAGCGGCTGGATCAGCGACGACGTGATGTTGGCCATGAGCACGATCACGCCGGTCGCCGTGTACGTGAGACCGAGCGCGGCCTTCAGATACGGCAGCAGCGCGGGGAGCGAGCCCTGGTTCGTGTCGATGACGAGGTGCCCGAGCGCGAGCAGCACGAGGAGCCTGTAGTTCGGCCTCGCCCGATCGGCGGCCGCCGCGACGGCGTGGGCCGGAAGGGCGATGGCGGGCGCGCTCGGGTCGGGCGTCATGGACCCCTATGCTACACTACCGCCGCCATGCGGGTCATCGAGTTGGGACACGTGTCGCTCTTCGTGCGCGACCTCGATTCGTCCGTTAGCTTCTATCGAGACGTACTCCGCCTTCGCGAGACGGGGCGCGCCAAAGACGGGCGCATCGTGTTCCTCTCCGCCGGCGCTCACCACCACGACATCTCGCTCGAGCTGGCGCGCGTCGACGCGCAGCCTCTTCCCGCCGGAGCGCCCGGCCTCTACCACGTCGCCTTCTGCATCGGCAGCACGCGCGAGGACCTGCAGGCGGCGCGCCGAGACGCGGAGCAGGCGGGGCTTCAGCCCTTCGGCGAGACGGGCGGCGCGACGCCCTGTTTCTGCGTCAAGGATCCCGACGGCCACACCGTCGAGCTCTACGCCGCCCTGCCCGCCTGACGCGCGCGCCACATCAGCGCGCCGCGCCAGGCACGGCGGCGCTCACATGCCGAAGGCGTCGAGACCCGTGATGTCGCGCCCCACGATCAGCGTGTGGATGTCGTGGGTGCCCTCATAAGTGTTGACCGTCTCGAGGTTCAGCATGTGGCGGATGACCGGGTGCTCGTCCACGATGCCGGCGGCGCCCATGATGTCGCGCGCCAGGCGGGCCGCGTCGAGCGCCATCTGGACGTTGTTCCTCTTGGCCATGGATATCTGCTGCGGGCGGGCCTTGCCCTCGTCCTTGAGCTGGCCGAGGCGCAGGCACAGGAGCTGGGCCTTGGTGATTTCCGTGATCATCCAGACGAGCTTCTGCTGGACGAGCTGGAACGAGCCGATGGGCTTCCCGAACTGTATGCGTTGCTGGGAGTACTTGAGCGACCAGTCGTAGCAGGCCGTGGCCGCGCCGACGGCACCCCACGCGATTCCGTAGCGGGCCTGGGAGAGACAGCCGAGCGGTCCCTTGAGCCCCTCGGCGCCGGGCAGCTTGTTCTCGAGCGGAATCTTGCAGTCGGCGAAGGCGAGCTCCGACGTGATCGACGCGCGCATGGAGAACTTGCCGTGGATGTCGAGCGTCGAAAAGCCGGGCGTGCCGCGCTCGACCAGATAGCCGCCGATCTCGCCGTCGTCGCCCTTTGCCCAGACCACGGCGATCTCGGCGACCGAGCCGTTCGTGATCCAGAGCTTCGTCCCGTTGACCACGTACTCGTTGCCCTTCTTGACGGCGCGCGTCGCCATGGAGCCCGGGTCGGACCCGTGGTCCGGCTCGGTCAACCCGAAACAGCCGAGCGACTGCCCGGACTGCAGCCGCGGCAGCCACTTCTCCTTCTGCGCTTCCGAACCGTAGGCGTAGATCGGGTACATGACGAGGCCGCTCTGGACCGAGGCGAAGGAGCGCAGCCCCGAATCCCCGCGCTCGAGCTCCTGCATGATGAGGCCGTAGGCGACGTTGTCGAGGCCGGCGCAGCCGTAGCCCTTGAGCGTGGCGCCGAAGACGCCCATCTCGCCCAGCGGCTTGGCGACTTCCAGCGGGAATGTGCCCGCGCGATGATGGCCGGCCACGATCGGCATGAACTCCTTCTCCACCCAGTCCCGGACGGCGTCCCGCACCATCCGCTGCTCTTCCGTCAGCAATGCCTCGATGCCGTAGTAGTCGACGCCGCGATAGGTGGCCATGGGTGAGCCCTCAGGTCTAGGGGTTGGCGACTAGAGGTTGGTCGGGTGGGCGGGGCGCTCTTCTCCGAGCGCCTGGTTGAGAGCTTTCGCAAGCGCCTGATCGTGCTCGTGGGTCTTGGCGAAGATCCGGCACTGCGCAACCTTGCCCGGCAGGTACTTGAGCAGCTCCATGAGCGGCTCCGCCGACACGGTGCGCGTGGCCGAGTCGTAGACATAGATCTGGCGGTCCTGCATCCCGATGGGATTGAGCGGCCGCGGGTCCTGCTGGGCCATGTCGATCTTGAACGGGAAGTCCCGCATCCCCGTCGGCAGCAGCTCGCGCACGCGCCGCTCGACCTCCTCAGCTTTCATGAAGCCGAACCCCCTGCGCGGCTCGAAGAGATCGAGCACGACCTCGTGGGACATCCGCCACTTCAGCCGCCGGTCGAGGATGTGCCGCCACTCCTGGCCGAGGGCCTTGCGCTCGGGATCGCCGGCGTCCTGCCAGCGCGCGACCTCTTCGAGCAGGGTCCACTCGGTCAGATGGAGATAGGGCGCCAGCTCCTTGTTGAGATCGTAGGGGAACATGAGCCGGATGGTATCGCGGAAGATCTCCTTCAGGTGCAGGTCGATGCCTCGCGTGGTCCGGTGATAGTAGACGTTCGTGTACATGTAAAATCGGGCGTTCAGGAACATGATGAACGCCTGGATACCCCCGCGGTCGAGCGTCAGCCCCTTGTCGCTGAAGAACGAGTAGTAGATGATCCGCTCGATGTCGATGGGGCCGACGGCCACGCCGCACATGTACGAGTCGCGGAGCACGTAGTCCATGTTGTCGGCGGTGTAGATCCCGCTGAGCAGCGGCTTGAGGTGGGGGAGCCAGCGCGGGTGCTCGGCCTCGGGCCGCGTCCGGTCCTTGCCCATGAGGTAGCAGATCCAGTCGGGGTCGATGGCCTCGCCGGTCTCGAACGGCGCCGAGGGGCTGCGCCGGAGCCCGCGGACCATGTCTGCGATCTGCTCGCGGATGATCCGCTGACCGACGATCTCGTGCGTGAGACCGAAATCCGCCAGGAAGTTGTCGTCGAAGAAGTGCCCGAAGGGCCCGTGCCCGATGTCGTGGAGGAGCCCCGACATCCGCAGCAGCTCTTCCAGGAGCGCCGCCGACGGGGCGTCGGGGAACTCGGCTTTGAGTGAGGGGTGCAGCTGCTGGGCGAAGCGACCCGCCAGGTGCATGGCCCCCAGCGAGTGCTGGAAGCGGCTGTGCTCGGCGGCCGGGAAGACCCAGCGCGCCGACTGGAGCTGGGGCACGCGCCGGAGCCGCTGGATCCAGGGCGAGTCGAGAAGGTCCTGCTCCGTCGCCTCTCCTGGGATGCCGTCCGGACGCGTGTAAAGGATGTACTGGTGGATGGGGTCGGCGATGAGACCGCGCCCCTGGTAGGTGTCCACGCCGCGCATTGGGGGCCCGCCTACCGGTCGCCGGTCGTCAGGAGACGGTAACGGTCCACGGGGCGCACGGTGATCGCCTCGAGGCGCGCCTCGCGCATGACCACGAGCTGGACGTCCTGCCCGACCAGGCCAAGCCAGAGCCGCCGGTAGAACTCAGCCTGGCTCGAGACTTCGGCGCCGTTGACGCGCACGATGACGTCGCCCGGGCGGAAACCCGCCGCGCGCGCCGGTCCGATGGGCGACACACCCGCCACAACCACGCCCCCGCCGGCGAGCTCTCGCGTGTACAGCCCGATCCACGGCCGCGGGCGGCGGCTCTCGACGCGGCCCTTGGCGATCAGCTCCTCCTTGCCGTTGACGAACTGCTCGATCGGGACGGCGAGGTTGACGAAGGGCGCCTCCCCGAGCCGGAGCGAGGTGATACCCACGACGGCGCCCATCGCATCCACCAGGGCCGCGCCGCCGAAGGCCGGGCTATAGGGCGCCACGACAAGCGCGCGGTCGAGCATGTACTCCCACGAGGCGGCGAATGGCCTAATCTCCCGGACCCTGCCCGGCACCGCCACGAGGGTGCCGTCGCCGTCCAGACCCACGGTGCCCGTCACGTCCCCGACAGCCATCCTGGTCGAGTCGCCGAGCGTGGCCGCCCGCCAGGGCCCGGGCCCGTCCAGCTTGACCACGCCCAGCCCCGACTCGAGGTCGAGGCCGACGAGCTTGGCCGGGACCTTCCGCCCGTCGCGGAGCGTCACGCTGATCCACGCGGCGTCCAGCAGGACATAGCTCACCGTGAGCGCGTACCCGGCCTGATCGAAGATGACACCGCTGCCCGAGCGCTCGGCGCCGAGCGTCGCCGCGGACGCCCGGTCGGGGGGCACTTCGACGTGGATGCCGACGATGGACGGCGCGACGCGCTCGATATGGGACGGGAGGGAGGAGATCCGGTCAGGGTCCGGCCGGGGCGCGCCGCCCTTCGGCGCGGCGACGAGCAGCGCGGGGAGCGCCAGCAGCAGGACGGCGGCGAGCAGGGCGGAGCGGCGCATGGCTATCTGGAAGAGTACTGCTTCTCGTAGTACGCGCGGAAGGCGCCGGACTTGATCGGCTTCCACCACGCCTCGTGCCCTTTGTACCACGCCACGGTCGCCTCGAGGGCGGCGGCGAAGGGATGCGCCGGCTTCCATCCGAGCGCCCGGATCTTCCTCGAGTCGAGCGCGTAGCGCCGGTCGTGGCCCGGCCGGTCCGCCACCTTCGTGATGAGGGTCTCGGGCTTGCCGAGCAGGTTCAGGACCTGCCGGGTCAGCACCACGTTCTCGACCTCGTGGCCGCCGCCGATGTTGTAGATCTCGCCGTCCTTGCCCTTGCGGAGCACCAGGTCGATGGCCGCGCAGTTGTCGAGAACGTAGAGCCAGTCGCGCACGTTCTTGCCGTCGCCGTAGAGCGGCAGCGGCGTGCCTTCGATCGCGTTGGTGATGAAGAGCGGGATGACCTTCTCCGGGTACTGGTACGGGCCGAAGTTGTTGCTGCTGCGCGTGATCACCACGGGCAGGCGGTGCGTGATCCAGTACGCCCGGGCGAGGAGGTCGGCTGCGGCCTTGGAGGCCGAGTAGGGATTGGACGGGTTCAGCGGATCGAGCTCGCGCGCGGCGCCCTTGGCGATGCTCCCGTACACCTCGTCGGTGCCGACGGCGACGAAGCGCCCGATCTTCCGCTGCCGCGCCGCCTCGAGGAGCGTGAAGGTGCCGCTGACGTTGGTCTTCAAGAACTCGTCGGCGCCCGCGTTCGAGCGGTCCACGTGGGTCTCGGCGGCGAAGTGGACGACGGCATCCACGCCCTCCATCCCCGCGTCCACCACGGCGCGGTCGCAGATATCGCCGTGGACGAAGCGGTAGCGCGGATCCTTCTCGACGTCGCGGAGGTTCTCGAGGTTGCCCGCGTAGGTCAGCTTGTCGAGGTTGACCACCTCGTCCTCGGGGTGAGAGGTCAGGATGTGGCGGACGTAGTTCGAGCCGATGAAGCCCGCCCCGCCCGTCACGAGGATCTTCACGGGCGGCCTACCCCCGCACGACGTCCCAGACGTCCGTGCCGGAGAAGTCCCACGGCAGGCGTCCCTCGTCGCACTCGGCCAGGGCCGCCTGAAACTGCACGTCGACGAAATAGATGATGCGTCCCCGCGTCGCGGCGAGGTTCTTCACGCCGTGCGCCACTCCCGGCGGAATGCGCACGAGGCGGGAGGCGCCGTCGCCCAGGACGAGCCGGCGCGCCACGCTCGAAGTCGGCGAGCCCGCGCGGACGTCGAGCAGCACCAGGAGCATCTTGTCGCCGGGCGGGACGAACCAGACGTCCGTCTGGCCCCGGTGGATGTGGAAGGCCTTGATGGCGCCGGGCTCCACCTCGCTGTAGTTGATCTGCTTGACCTCGAAGCCCGGAAGGGCGGCGTGCATACCCGCTCCGAGGCGCCCGAGCTCCGTGAAGTTCCCGCCGTCGTCCGCGAAGCGCTTGAGGTCGACGAGCTCCACGCCCTGGATGGTCGGCTGCGCGGCGTAGTCCTGCACCGAGTAGGCGCGCTGGGCGTCGTCGTTGAGGCGCATCAGAGGAGCCCGACCTCGCTGCGGTCGCCCAGCATGAAGTTGAACGACCTGGGCTTGCGCGCGCTCCTGTGAATGGACACGTTGCGCCCGATGAGGCTGGACTCGATGCGGCCACCGATGTCCGAGATGCTGGCACCCTCGAGGACGATGGAGTGCTCGACCTCGCTGCCCCGCACCACGACGCCGTCGCCGATGGAGGTAAAGGGCCCAATGTAGGCGCTCTCGATCACGGCGCCCTTGCCGATGATCGCGGGCCCCCGCACCGTGCTCTTGACCACCCGCGCGCCGGCCTCGACCACGACCTTGCCCGCGATGTCGGAGTCCTCGACGACGCCGTCCGTCCTCGGCACGAGCGTGTCGAGGATGATGCGGTTGGCCTCGAGCATGTCCTCGAGCTTGCCCGTGTCCTTCCACCAGCCTTCGATGACGTGCGGCCGGACGACGTGCCCATGGTCGATGAGCCACTGGATCGCGTCCGTGATCTCGAGCTCGCCGCGCGCCGAGGGCTTGATGGCCTTGACCGCCTGGAAGATCGTCGCGTCGAACATGTAGACGCCGACCAGCGCCAGGTCCGACGGCGGGACCTTGGGCTTCTCGATGAGCCGCACCACCTGGCCGTCCCGGAGCTCGGCGACGCCGAACTGGGTCGGATCGGGCACGCGGGCGAGCAGGATCTGGCTCTGCGGCTTCTCCTCGCGGAAGCGCGTGACGAGCGGCTCGAGCTTCTCGCGGATCAGGTTGTCGCCCAGGTACATGCAGAAGGAGTCCGAGCCCAGGAAGGGCTCGGAGACGAAGACCGCGTGCGCGAGTCCCAGCGGGGCGTCCTGCTGGATGTAGGTCACCGACACGCCGAAGCGCGAGCCGTCGCCGACGGCGTCACGGATCTCCTGGTGGGTCTCGCCGACCACGATGCCGATCTCGCGGATACCGGAAGCCGCCAGCGCCTCGATCCCGTAGAAGAGGATGGGCTTGTTGGCTACCGGGACCAGCTGCTTGGCCGAGGTGAAGGTGATGGGGCGGAGCCGCGTTCCGCGCCCGCCCGAGAGGATTAATCCTTTCATTTCCCGGCCGATTATAGCAGTCTTGTCCCGGCTCCGAAAGGGTGGACGGTCTTCTTCCTTGATCCGACCGGGAATGGTGGTAATATGAACCCGTTGATTCTAAAGACGCAACCGTACCAAGGAGCGAGCGCATGAAGACGCTGAAGGAGATGCTAGGCGAGGCCCGGCAGGTTATCCCGGAGCAGCCACCGGCCGAGCTCAAGAAGCGGCTCGACGCTGGCGAGCCTGTCGTGGTCATTGATGTGCGCGACCCCGACGAGTACCGCGACGGCTCGATCGAGGGCGCCGCGAACATCAGCCGCGGCTTCCTCGAGTTCCGCATCGGCGCGGCCGCGGCCGATCAGAAGACGCCCATCGTGCTCTACTGCCAGACCGGGCTTCGCTCCATGCTTGCGGCCAAGGCGCTCCACGATCTCGGCTATACGAACGTGGTCAACCTCCAGGGCGGCTTCCAGCGCTGGGCCCAGTCGGGCCTCGCGGTCGTGAAGGACGCGCCGCTCGGCAGCGAGCAGATCCAGCGCTACAGCCGCCACTTCCTCCTCCCGCAGATCGGTGAGAAGGGGCAGCGCAAGCTCCTGCGCTCGAAGGTGCTCCTGATCGGCGCGGGCGGTCTGGGTTCCCCGACCGCGCTCTATCTGGCCGCCGCGGGGGTGGGGACGCTCGGGCTCATGGACGGCGACGTCGTGGACGTCTCCAACCTGCAGCGCCAGGTGCTGCACACGACGGCCAGCGTGGGACGCCCCAAGGTGGACTCCGGCGCCGAGACCATCCAGGCGCTCAACCCCGACATCAACGTCATCAAGCTGCCCACGCGCATCGACGTGGACAACGTGATGGAGATCATCAAGGACTACGACCTCGTCGTGGACGGCTCGGACAACTTCGACACCCGCTACCTCGTCAACGACGCCTGCTGCCTCGCGGGCAAGACCAATGTCCACGGCTCGATCTTCCAGTTCGAGGGCATGGCGACGGTCTTCGCGCCGGGGCAAGGCCCCTGCTACCGCTGCCTCTATCCCACGCCGCCGCCGGCGGGCCTCGTCCCCTCCTGAAGCGAGGCCGGCGTCCTGGGCGTGCTCCCAGGCGTGATCGGACTGGTGCAGGCGACCGAGGCCATCAAGCTCCTGCTCGGCATCGGTGAGCCCCTCATCGGGCGGCTCCTGACCTACGACGCCCTCGGCATGCGCTTCCGCGAGGTCAAGCTCAGGCGCGATCCGCAGTGCCCGGTGTGCGGGGAGCACCCGAGCATCCGGGACCTCGCGATCCACCGCGAGGGCGCCCCGGCGGCCTGCGCCATCGACGACAACGGGCATCAGGCCGCGGCCATCTCTCCCGCAGCCAAGGCCGGAGGCTAGCGGCTCCCCTCGTGTTGTGGGCGGCCGTCGCCGGCCGGGCCCTCGGCCTGCTCGTGATGGCCCTGCTCGGCTGGCAGATCCTCGATCGCGAGCTGGATTTCAATTCAACGACCGGGCCGCTGCGCTTCATTCACGGCATCGACCTCGTCATCCACGAGGCCGGCCACACTTTCGCGCTCTTCCTGCCGCGCTTCCTCTATGTCCTCGCCGGCTCAGCCCTCCAGGTCATTCTGCCGGCCGTCTGCGCGTGGACCTTCCTCCAACAGCGCCAGCTGGGTTCGTTTGCCGTGGCGCTCTTCTGGACGGGTGAGAGCGTCACGGATGTCGCAATCTATATGGCCGACGCGAAGAGGCGGGCGCTGCCGCTCCTCGGCGGCGACCCGACCGGCCACGACTGGAACGATCTGCTCGGGCAGCTCGGGCTGCTCAACTGGGGGCAGGCGCTCGGGCGGCTGACCTTCGGCCTGGGCATGGTGATCATCATGATCGCGCTCGGCATCTGGCCAACGAGACCTATCGCGCCTGGCAGCGCGCGTCCCGCGCCTGAATCGCAGCCGGGACCACGGCGGGCCCGGCCTTGAGGCCGCCGCCGACTTGGGCAATAATCGCCGGTATCCGCTTCGAAGGAGGCCGCCTAATGGAAGAGCAGAAGAAGACCGGGTCCACGCCGCGCGAGCGCGTCGTCGCCGCCTACAAGGGCGGGTTCGCCGACCGCGTGCCGGCCTACCCCATCGCCGGCACCTTCGCCGGCTGTCTGGACGGCCTGTCCATCGAGGAGTACTGCACCAACCCCACCAAGGCCACGAAGGCGATGCTCAACTACTACGAGCGGTACCAACCCGATATCATGATCGCCTTCAACGACCTCGCCAAGGAAGCTGAAGCCATCGGGTGCCACGTGAAGTACTCGGACTACGTGGTCCCGTCCATCGACCGTCACGTCCTGCAGGACGACAAGGGCAAGCTCGCGTCGCTCGAGGTCCCCGACCCCAAGCGGGACGGGCGGTTGCCGGCATTTCTCGAGCAGTGCTCGGCGCTCTCCGCCGCGGGGATCCCGAGCGCGCTCGGCTCCGTCAACGTCGGCCCCTGGACGATCGCCATGCTGATGCGGAATCCGGAGGTGATGTGCCTCGACACGATCGACGACCCGGAGTTCGTCCACGAGCTGATGCGGTTCGCGACGGAATACGCCAAGGTCGTGGGCGACGCGGTCCTCGAGACCAAGATCGGCCTCAGCTACTCGGACCCCACCGCCTCCTGCTCGCTCGTGGGGCCCGACACGTATCGGGAATTCATCAAGCCCTACCACAAGGACCTGGTGGACTACTTCAAGGCCAAGCGGGTCGGCACCACGGTGCACATCTGCGGCACGACCCACCAGATCCACGAGGACCTGATGGACGTCGGGTTCGTGGCGATCACCATCGACCTCGACCAGCAGAGCGATCCGGCGCTCAAGGTCGACCAGCTCGACAAGCTCGTCACGCTGGGCAACCAGCGGGGCGTGGTGGGGATTGGCAACGTCGACGTGACCATCTTCGAGCGCGCCACCCGGGAGGAAATCGAGGCCGAGGTGCGGCGCTGCATCGACACGGTCGGGCCCCGCTCCCGCTTCGTGCTGTCCACCTCGTGCGAGCTGCCACCGCGCGCCAACCCCGACTGCGTCCGATGGTTCATGGAGGCCGCCCGCGAGTACGGGCGCTACGACCGGATCCTGGACCGCTGACGGGGGCCCGTCACGCAAGTCCTGATTGATGCGCCAAAGGTGCTTTCGGTCCGAGATCCACACGGTGTGGTCAGAGTGGCCCAGAGGTCTTACTTCGGGAGGTCTTGTCAATGAAGCCAGAGCCTGCAGCGAAGATCAAGTATGGAGTGTGGGGCCTCATTTGTGGGGCAGTCATCGCCATGATCATCGGCTTTGCGTGGGGCGGCTGGACAACCTCCGGCACGACCCAAACGATGACCAAAGAGGCGGTCTTGGCGAGTCAGGCGGCGATCTGCGTCGCCCAATTTATGAAGCAACCGAACCATGAAGAGAAACTTAAAGCACTCGAGGAAGTGAATAGCTGGCAGAGAGCTGAAGCCATTGAAAAGGGCGGCTGGGATAAGATGCCCGGGCAAGCAAAGGCTGACTCTGCTGTAGCCCGAGCATGCGCCGATGGACTTGAACTTCTCATGAAGAAATGAGATTGGTCCGTCCGCTTGGAATGGGCTCGCCGCCGCTTCGCTGATGCCGGTCGAGCAGCGGCGGGGGAGATATGGCGCGCCCGGAGGGATTCGAACCCCCGACCCTCGGCTTAGAAGGCCGATGCTCTGTCCACCTGAGCTACGGGCGCGTCCCTCGATTATGGCGACATATGGGACGCCCAGCAACTTCCGAATGGCCGGGGGCCCGAACATGTGGCCGCTCGCCGGCGGCACCCTGCGTTCTTCGACCTGGGCCAGCCAGGCTCGTGCGCCGCGTTTTCCGACCAACCCTAGAGGCGTCTAGTTCGATACCGCGGCCTTCAGCGTGCATCCTTGGCCCGACTGATCACGAGGCCCAGCGTGAGTTTGCTCTTCTCAAATCCGTCGGCCTGGCCGGACTCCTCCGCGTCGAGCGCCTCGAGCGGGCGCTGAGCTTCAGGGGCCTGCTCTCACAGATGACCGAGAGCCACACCTCGCGCCAGTCATACTCCCTGCCGAGTCTCCGTTTGACACGCGCCCTGTTTGGGCAGACCCTCTGGCGAATCGGACGACTCCCATGGCAGGGCGGCAGGCAGCCGGCCGCAGGCGGTGCGTGCAGGTTCCCAGCGAAAGGAGCTTCGTATGCCTCGAGTTCAACGAGCCAGGAAGAGTGCACCGTCCGCCACCGTTCGCCCCTCCCGGGGCCGGGTCATGCCCAAGATCCCCGTGACCCAGGACCAGCTCGACGCCCATCCCGACACCCTCGATTTCCGGGACAAGATGTACGTGCCCACGCTGGTCGAGGTGCCCACGCGCATACCGCTCGAGCGATACCAGGCGTGCTACAAGAACAAGAAGGTGCCCGTGCTGGACCAGGGCAAGGAGGGCGCCTGCACCGGTTTCGGCCTCGCCGCCGTGGCCAACTTCCTCTTGCAGCAGCGGCGCGTCGTCCCGGATTCCACGCTGGTCAGCCCGCGCATGCTGTACGAGATGGCCCGCCGCTATGACGAATGGCCGGGCGAAGCGTATGCCGGCTCCAGCGCCCGCGGCGCGATGAAGGGCTGGAACAAGCACGGTGTGTGCGCCAACACGCTCTGGCCCTACGACACCAGCAAGCCGGGCGGCACGTTGACGCACGCCCGGGCGCTCAACGCGGCCGCGCGGCCGCTCGGCGCGTATTTCCGGGTCAACCACCAGGAGATCGTCGCCATGCACAGCGCCCTGGCGGAGGTCGGCATACTCTATGCCACGGGCACGGTGCACAAAGGCTGGGGCCAGATCGGCGCGGACGGCGTCATTCCCTTCACCGCCGACGCCCTGGGCGGCCACGCCTTCGCCATTGTCGGCTACGACGAGCGGGGCTTCTGGATCCAGAATTCCTGGAACGAGACGTGGGGCAAGGGCGGCTTTGCCTTGATCACCTACGACGACTGGCTGGCCAACGGCACCGATGTCTGGGTGGGCCGTCTCGGCGCGCCCGTGAACCTGGCCGAGCAAAAGAAGGACACGAAGGCGCACGCCAGCCTGAGCACGAGATCTGATTTTTCCTTCACCGATCTGCGACCGCATATCATCAGCGTGGGCAATGACGGCCTGCTTCGCCCTGACGGGACATTCGGCACCACGGAGGCCGACGTCAAGACGCTCTTCGCCCAGGATCTGCCCCGCATCACGTCGGGCTGGGCCAAGAAGCGGCTGTTGCTCTACGCGCACGGCGGGCTGGTGGGGGAGAACGACGCGCTGCAGCGCGTCGAAGAGTATCGCAAGCCGCTCATCGAGGCACAGGTCTATCCGCTGGCCTTTATCTGGAAGACGGATTTCATGACCACGTTGCGAAACATCCTGCAGGACGCGCTGGCCCGCCGCCGCCCGGAGGGCCTACTGGACGTCGCGAAAGATTTCATGCTCGACCGGCTCGACGACACGCTCGAACCGCTGGCTCGGGTGGCGGGCAAGCCGCTCTGGAGCGAGATGAAGGAAAACGCGCTGCGCGCCACTACGCTAGGCAAAGGCGGCGCCCGGCTCGTCCTCGCCGAGCTGGCCACGTTGCTCGCGGCCGACCCGGCCTGGGAGATTCACGTGGCCGGCCACAGCGCCGGGAGCATCTTCATGGCGCCCCTCGTGCAACTCTGGTGTGGCAAGGGGACGATCGATAGCGGGCCCGCGAAAGGCCTCACCGGCGTGGGTGGCAAGGTCGCCTCGCTCACGCTCTGGGCCCCGGCCTGTACCATGAAACTGTTTGACGAGACCTACCTGCCCTCGATCCAGAACAAGTCGGTCAAGCGCTTCTCTCTCTTCACCCTCAAGGACCCGGCGGAGCAGGATGACGATTGCGCCAGCATCTATCACAAATCGTTGCTCTATCTCGTCTCCAACGCCCTCGAGGACAAGTCCGGGCTGTTCTTTGCGGACGGTGAACCGTTGCTGGGTCTGGAGCGGTTCATCATCGACCAGCGGGACGTGTTCCAGGTTCCCACCGAGACCGAGATCAAGAAGACAAACCCGCCTGTGGTCCCCCTCTTCGGTGTGCCGGCGGCCCAATGGGTCCGCAGCCCGAACGGCCTACCCGAGGGGGAATCGGCCAACGCCTCCCACGCCCGGCATCACGGCGATTTCGACGACGACAGGGCCACCGTTCTCTCGACCCTCGCCCGCATCACCCTCACCCGCGGCGGAGTCGGCCAGGCCGCGGTCGAATTCGCGCCTTCGGCCTCCTCGCTGCGGGCTCGTCGGCGAACGCTGGTGTAGAGCGGCAGCTGACATTCGTTCCCGATTGGGTCGGGCACGGGCGGGACCACCTTCAGCGGGACCCGCCCTCCGGGTCGGCGAGGAGGACATCGGCCGCCTTCTCGCCGATCATGTAGACCGCGCTGGCGATGAAGAATCCCGGGATCCGCGGGAACACGGAGGCGTCCACCACGCGCAGGCCGCGTGTGCCGTGCACCCGGAAGTCGGAGCTGAGCACGCCGTTCTGCTCTCTCGCTCCGATCGGGCAGGTGCAGGAGGCGTGGTGCCCCCAGGCGTTGCTGCGGATAAAGTCCTTGATCTCGTCGTCCGACCGGACGTGCTCGCCGGGCACTTCCTCAGCGCCGATCAGCCGATTGTGCCGGATGCGCCTGGTCACGCTGCGAGCGAACTTGACGGCGTCGACCACCGAGTCGAGATCCTCGCCCGCTGAATCGCTGCTCTCCTCGAAATAGCGGAAGTTGATGGCCGGTGTCTCGCACGGATCCGCGGAGCGCAGCGTCACCTCGCCCGCCCGATTGTTCGTGTGCGCCTTGACGATCGTCCAGCTCAGGTAGTTGAGCTGCTCGGCCAGGGCCCGCGAGTAGCCCGGGAAATAGCCCTGGAACCGCCCCAGCAGCGCCATGCAAAACAGGTCCGGCAGCGGCCGGGTCGAAGCGGAGCGCTTGACGATGCCGAGGACCGCTCCGTTGGTCGCGTACACGCCTTGCCGCCGGTCCGCCCACTGACGATAGTGCGGGTCACCCCTGGCGAACGTGGCGCCCTTCAGGACCTCCCACTGGTCGAAGTTCATCCGGTTCACCACGCTGATCTCGTAGCGGTCCTGGAGGTTCTTGCCCACGCCCGGAAGATCCACCCGGACGTCGATGCCGTGGCGCTCTAGCGTCTCTCGTGGACCAATGCCGGAGAGCATCAGCAGCTGGGGCGTATTGAAGGCCCCGCCCGCCAGGATGACCTCCCGCGAGGCGCGGACCCCGCGGCGCTCGCCCCCTCCGCCGCTCGGTCGGCGGTGCGCGCGGTAGAGCCGTTCACCTTGCAGGTATTCGACGCCGATCGCCCGGTTCTGGTCGTCGAGGAGCACGCGGGTCGCCAGCGCGTTCAGCTCGAGCTTGAGCCGGCCGGGATATCGCCGTGCCGTGTCGAGGACGCGTTCCCGCGAGCCCATCCGCGCGTGATGGCGGGTCGTGAGCGGCATGTACCCGATTCCGACCGCATTCTGTTTCACCAGCCGCCAGTCGTTCAGGTCGAGCTGACCCTTCACCAGCCAGCGCATGCCCCGCAGCGGCTGCCTATCCTGGAGGAGGACCTCGCGGGCGGACTCCTTGATCATCTTGATCAGGGCCCGGTCGTCCCGCATGGACTTGGGGATCGACTTCTCGGTGTGGAGCCACCCCTTCCAGCCGTGACGCGTGGGGTCGACGCCCAGCTTGGCGAGCCATCGATACGGCCATCGGTGCCGGCAGTTCTCCAGCCGCTGGAAGTAGGTGCGCATGTGCTCGGAGTCCCACGAGCGGTCGCCGGTGAGGCTGGCGATATCGTCCCAGTCGGCGTCGTGCGGATAGAGCATGATCATGGCGTTGTGGGCGGTGCAGCCCCCCAAGGTCCCGGCCCGCGGATACAGGACCCCGTCGACGCGCTCGCCATCCCAGGTCTCGCGGTACTTGGGGTCCCGGCGCTGCAGCGGGTCGCTGCCGTAGTGGCGGACGAAGAAGTTCCAGCTCAGCGCGTCGTTTTCCGCCGCGAAGCCGTGGAACGCGGGAACGTCATAGTCGTCGGGTAGCCGGTTTCCGCCGGGGTCGACCGGATCGCCGCCGGCGAGCTGCTTCGGATCGCCGCCCGCCTCGAGCAAGACGACCGAGCGTCCGGCCTCGGCAAGACGCGCGGCCACGGTCCCGCCGCCCGCGCCCGAGCCCACGACGACGTACTCGCAGTCCGCCTGACCGGTGGCCTGCACGCTAGAAGGTCTTCAGGAACTCGATCAGGGCCCGCTTGTCTTCATCGCTGAGCCCGGGCTCCTCCTTGAAGGCATCGGTGCCGAAGTAGTGGCCGCGGTTCACGACGAGGTCCGGGCACTTGCTCAGCTTGAGCAGCCGCTCGCCCAGGTCCGCGAATTTCTTCCGCGCTTCGTCGTCGGTGGCCTGCGGCGGGAGCGTCTTCAGCTCGCGATCGATGTGGATCAGCAGCTTGAGAATCTCTGCGCCGTGCTTGATCTGCTCGTCGCGGCTTCCCCCGTCCGGCAGCAGCTCGAGGCTGCCCAAGAGACTCACCGGGATGCCCGCGGGGATCGGCCCGATCCTGACGCCGCCGTCGCCGAACAGCCAGGGGGCGTAACGATGAAGCGGTCCGAGCAGCGGCCGCAGGAAACCGGGGAGATAGCCGGCCGCCACGCGCAGGTAGCTTCGCGCCGTCGTGCGATCGATGACGCCGGGGATCTTGGCCCCGAGCACGGGGTCCTTGTCCCGCTTCTCCGGCCACAGCAGCTGTTCGATCGAGTCATTGAAGGACCGCATCCGGGCCTCCACGGACGGGCTTTCCTCGAACTTCCCCACGGTGTTGTTCTGGAGGAATGGAGCCATCGACCAGAGGCTGACGAGTGAGGCGGGCCGCGTGTAGCCGCGCCCGCCCGCCGGCATCGTGTACGGCCGCGGCTGGCCCGTGAACGGGTCGTACACCGTGATCGTCCCCACCGACGGAAGATCCTTGTAAGACTTCGACGAGAAGTTGTCCCAGATGTTTCCGCCGATCGCGTTGGTCGCCAGCGGGCTGCAGGCGTTCGTCTCGAGAAGCGTGACCGGCACGCGGACATCCGTGGACAGGAAATTGTCGGTCAGGAAATCGTCCGCCAGCACGATCTGTCGCATCTTCTGCTTGTACTCATCCGTCTTCGTCCACTCCCAGTAGCGAAGCCAGCAGCCGAGGTAACCGGGTCCGGCGCACCCGCCGGGATCGAGCCCCACCGCGGGCTCGGGGGCCTTGCTCGAATGGCAGCGGGCGCAGCGCTCCGCGAACACCGTCTTGCCGCGCCTGAGCACCGCCTGGTCCTTCGTCAGGTGCGCCCCGCCTCCGGGAGCATCCTTCAGATAGTGCGGCGCGGTGCTGTTGAGGAAGAAGAGGGCCATGGCCGGCGTCTGCGCCTCGGTCGCCAGCCAGTACGCGGAATTCTTGCGCGCAACGTCGATCCTGATGGGCGTGATCGGCGTCCCGCCTGCCAAGGCGTTGAAGTGCAGCAGCCATTCCTCGCTGAACAAGCCGATATTGAGATACACGCGGTTGAGCGCGCCCAGCGCGCCCACGGAGTCAGACCCGTCTTTGAGGACGCGGGGTGTCAAGACCGTATCCGGCTTCTGGAAAAACTCCGTCAACGGTCCTTCCTTGACGAAATCGTTGAACTGGCTGTTGTTCAAGCTGCCGCCCGCCAGGGTCTCCTTGCCCCAGAGCTTGGCGATCCCCAGGCGCGCTCCCAGGTTGTAGACGGCGTTCATGGAGCGCGGGTTGTTGATGTAGTCCGTCGACACCAAGGACGTGTCGAGGGTGCCGGGTCGCGAGCTGTGAAGCAGCTGATACATGTAGTTGGATTGGTCGTACTGCCAGGTGAAGATGCGGTCGACCCAGAAGTACTGCGCGCCGACGTTCGAGGCGAGATTCTCCCACTTCGGGTTCTCCGGGTCGGCGGGCGGCTTGACCGGGTTCGGCCCCACGTGGCAGAACCCGCACGACATGCCGACCCGATAGGGCCGGACCAGGTCCTTCGACAGGTAGTAGTTCTCGTCGTTGTAGTACTTGTCCGCGTCCCACTTCTTGGCTGCTGCCTCGTTGAAGTCTGGATTCGGAAAGAGCCGAAGCCCGACGATCCCGGTGGCGTATCCGTAGAACGACCCGACCGGGAGATTCTTGCCGCGCGCGCCGATCGCCACCCCTGGATACTTCGTGTCGTTCTCAAAGGGGTCCGGGGGACAGTCGGCGGTGCGCTTGTCGAGCCACAGGCCGTAGCGCTGGGGATCGGGGCCTGTGGGCTTCTCGAAGCAGGGCTCGTTGACCAGCCCGAAGTAGGTCCAGCGGTTCTCCCGGCTGCCCTTGAGGGACTTGTGCGAAGACAGGATCTTGAGAAGATCGAAAGCGCCGAAGCTGTTGACCGTGATGGCGTCCCAGAAGCGGTCGTTGCCGCCGGTCCACACGATCCACGTGTTGCGCCCCTGCTCTTCCTTGAGTGCCAGGGTCACGCCGCCATCCATCTCGCGGAAGTAGGGCTCGTCAGCCGCAGGAAACGACGCGGCAGTCCTGCCCGCGCGGCTGGCCTCGTCGAGGACGTGTTCCGCCTTATCTCTGCCGCAGCCCGCGAAAAGGAGAAAGAAGAGAGGCAGGACAGTGACAGTCACGCGCAGGTGGCGTCCGGTCATAGTGGTCTCCCTCGTCGCTGGTCGGCGGCCCCTTGCTCACGCGGGAACGAATCCGCGGTGTATCCTCCCCCAGTGCTTGCGAGAATGTCAACCAACAAAAGGCGCGCTCAGGAGGTGAACGCGACGCATAGGGCCGGCTAGAGTGTCTTGAGAAATTCGATGAGCGCGCGCTTGTCGGCATCGGACAGGTTCGCGCCATACAGGTGCCCGCGGTCTTCAACCAGATCGGGGCACGTGTTGGCGGACAGCAGCGCCGCGATCAGCCTCTTCCGGATCTCGTCGCTCGCCGGTGCGGCGGCGAGATTGAAAAGATCGAGCCGTTTGGCCGCGGCCTCGGCCAGGGCGGCGTTGACGGCGGGAATCAGCCTGAGCAGATTCCCCAGATTCGGCTCAATATTCGCCAGGAGGTTGATCGGGGTGCCCTTGGGAATCGGGCCGATCTCGAGGACACCCTTTCGGCGCAGGGGCTTGAGCACGTCGGGGACGAAGGATTCCGGAATTCTGATGAAACTGCGCTCGGTCGTGGTCGAGATGGACCCCATACCGCGGCGCCGCTCGGGCCACAGGAGCTTCTCGATAGCATCGTCGAAGGCGCGCAGGCGGCCCGTGACCGATGGATCACCAGTGAACACGCCCACCGAGTTATTGTGCAGGTAGGGCGCGGACGACCACATGGAGATCAGCGAGGGCACCCGGTAGTATCCCGGACCATTGGCCGGTACCTTGAAACTGTAGGGTCTCGACGCGTCCGTCGGATCGAACGTCTCAATGACCCCCACCGAGTCCAGGGTCTTGTACGTCTCGGAGGAAAAATTGTCCCAGATGTGCCCCGCCGTGGCATTGGTCGCAAGCGCCCGGCACGCATTGGTCTTGATCCGCGACACTCGATATCGCCTGTCGGTGGACAGGAAGTTGCCGTCCCTGAAATCCGGGCGCATGACCGCCTCGCGACGCCATTGCGGCGCCTCGACGCGCCCGGCCCCGGTCCCTGCCGGAGGTTGCTTGCTCGAATGGCAGGCGGCGCACGTCTCGGCGAACACGATCTTGCCGCGATCCAACGTCGCCGCGTCGCGCGTGATGAACGCGCGGCCCCCGGGCGCGTCCTCGAGATGCATCGGCTTGATCCGCATGAAGAACTTGGCGATGTTGCCGACCCGGTCGTACGTCGCCTGCCAGTAGACAGAGTTCCTGGAGGCCTGCGCAACGCTGAAGGGTCGCTGGGGCCTGAGCCCGAGCAGCAGGTCGTGATCCGTCAGCCACTGCTGGGAGTAGAGCCCTTCGTTCACGTAGACGCGCATGACGGCGTCCCCGACGCCGACCGAATCCGCGCCGTCCTTCAGGATGTGCGGCACCTTCCGCGTCCCGCCGCCGGCCACCCGCTCCTCCACTGCCACGGCGAGCCGGGACTCGAGGTCGAAGAGGGCATTGATCGCGCTCGGATTGTTGATGTGATCATTCGCGGGGCGTGACGTGTCGGAGGTGCCCGGTGGCTGGGCGTTGAGCATCTCCCACAGGAAGCTGCCCGGCTGCGAGCCGGTGGCGAAGACCTTGCCCTCGCGGAAGTACTGATTGCCGATGGCGGAGGCCAGGTTCTCCCACCTCGGGTTCTCCGGATCGGCGGGAGCCTTGAGCGGATGGGGCCCGACGTGGCACAGGCCGCACGTCACGCCGACGCGGTACGGTCTGACGAGCTTGGGGTCGTCGAAATAGCTCCGGTCAGCGTAATAGCGATCGGGATCCCAGGACCTCCTGGCCCGGTCGTCGAAGTCGGGATTCGGATAGATGCGGAAGCCCATGACGCCCGAGGATCGCCCGTAGATCCTCTCGTCGATGCCGGGTGGAGCCGGCGCGACTCGCTCGTCCAGCCACAGGCCGTGCGCGTCGGGCTCTCGAGCCATCCGGAAGCCGGGCTCGTTGACGAGTCCCATCTCCGCGAAGCGATGTGGACGCTTGCGCGAGTCGAGCGTCTTGAGCAGGTCGACGATGCCGTAGCCCTCACGGGCGATGCGATCCCAGAACACCTGGTTGCCGGCGGTCCACAGGATCCAGGTGTTGCGGCCCTTGATCTCGTCCTGGGTGAGGCGGATGCCGCCGTCCATCTGCCTGAAGACGTCCTCGGCCGCCTGGGGAAAGTCCGCCGCAGTCAGCCCGGCGGCCTTGGCATCATCGGGTGGATATACTGGGGGTGGATATTCTGGAGACTGGCCGCAAGCGGCGACAGAGCAAAGGAGAGAGGCTGACGCAAGTACGGAGACCCTGCGGTGGAGCATATCTCCCTAACGCATCTTCCGGTATTCCATCAGCGCATCCTTCTCCGCCGGCGGAAGATTCGTCCCGAACGCGTGGCCTCGATTGCCCCCCGCCTAGCCAGCCGGCGGGGCACCGGCGCTCCTTCCCGTCGTGAATTTCTGCAGAGTGATGCCAACGACGACGAGAGACGCGCCGAGACCGGACAGCGACACCGTGAGATAGACACCGCCGAGATGCGGCACGTCGAACAGGAACGCCTTGAGAACAGCCCCCACGAGCAGCGCGAGCGCCGCGCCGCGCGCAGCGGGCCAGCGGATGAGGAAGCCGAGGATGAGAAGGCCGGTCGCGATCACCGCCCAGGCGACCGTGTACCAGACGTTCTCCGCCGGCTGCGAGGTCGCGAAGTCGAAATTCAATGCGCCATTCGCGGAGTGGAAGCGGTTCGCAATCACGATGTTGATCAGGAACCAGAGCTCGAAGAGCCCGGCCACGGAGAAGATCCGCTGCAGCACGGGAACGTCGAGGCGAATGACGTACGCCGCGGCGAACATCGCCAGCCCGCAGACGACGTAGACGGTCCAGAGGACGTACAGGCCGGAATCGAAGGCCAACCCCAAGAACACCACCACGGCCACTCCGGTCGCCCACGGCAGCAACACGGGATGACGGACCCGCGTGAAGATCCAGGCGAGCGCCGCAACCTCAATCGCCCAGAGCGCGACGAGCCATCCCGCCGGCAACAGCATGGGAAGGGCGACGTTGAAGAACGCCAGCGTGAGCGACGCGAGCAGCGTGATGCGCGGCTCGCGCGGCTCGAACCTCACGGCGCGCCACAGCAGAACGGCCATGAGCACGCCCTCAGCCAGCGGCACCAGTCCGATCAACCAGCGGTGCTGCGCTTCGACGTCGGCGCGCGTCATCCAGGCGATGACGAACACGAAGAGACTGGCCAGACCCGCGGCGATGGACGGATCGAGCGACGCCTTTGCTCGCGCGCCGAGCGCCAGTGGATAGGCGACGAAGAGGAGGTACGGCACGACGGCGATCGCCGGCAGCGTCCAGACCGAGTACTGCGCCCATTGCGCGGGCGAGTACGCGGCAATGACCATCGCCACGAAGAACGGGACGGCCAGAATGGCAAGCACGTGGTGCTCGGAAACCCAGGCCACCGCGAAGAGCGCGGCGAAGAGGAGGGCGTGCAAGGCGATCAGCGTCCACGGCGGCGGATGGAGCGTCATCAGCGTGATGCACGACAATGCGATGCCGATCGCGGCGACGATCGGCCTTCGGCTTCGGATGGCGACGACGAGAACGGCCACCAGCATCACGAGCATCGCCATGATGATCGCGCCCCACTGCTGCGGCTCGCGAATGGCGATCCCGATGAAGGCACCGAAGAGCAGCCCCGCGAACGGCGGGGCCTTGACGAGATAGAGCGCGATGAAGAGCGCGAGCCACAGCAGCAACCATGGCCACGATGCGTGCGTGTACGAGACGCGCAGCCAGACAATGAACGTGATCAGCGTGGCGGCGCCGCCCGCCGCGTGCAGCCACTTCGGGCCGCCGCGCCAGACGATAGCCAGAAGGCCGGCGTCGACGATCAGCAGGAACGCGAACAGGACGTTGTACTGCGGGCCGTAGTTCAGATGCGCCGCGACGTAGACGGCGAAAACGAGCGGGAGATGCGCGGCCGCGGCGGCGATCCATCGAACCCCGGCCGGGCGATCGTCCGGCCGCCCGTACCAGAGCGGAACGGTCCCCACCACCGCGAACACGGCGAAGATCCCCGCGGCGAGCGGCAGAAGACTGACGTTGATCTCCTGCAGCGCCCATCCCCATTCGTAGAGCGCCGTCAGGATGGCGCTCAGCGCGCTGAGCAGCCACCAGCCTTTCCGTGCGGCAAGCCAGGCGATGCCGATGTTGAGGGCCAGGAGGCCCGAGAAGACCGCGCGCGGATAGTTCTCCGTCGAAGACAACAGGAAAACCGTGACGAAACCACCCAGCAGGCCGAGGACGGGGACGACAATCGAATCGCGGCGCGTGGCGAGAGCCGCCGCGGCCGCAGCGACCAGCAACATCCCGATGAACGCCACCACCAGCGGGACGAGCGCCCACCGCGCGTGCACCGCGTAGAGGGCCGCGTAGAGAATTCCGATCCCCGCGGCGTCGAGCGCGTTCGCGGTGACGCGGTATCTCCCCGCGATCCATCGCTCGGCTACGATGGCCAGCGCGATTCCGGTGCCGAGGCCGAGTCCGGCGCGCAGCCATGGATGTCCGCCCGAGGAGCGGAAAAGGAACACCGCCGCGAGCACCAGCGCGATGCCGGCGGCCCAGGAGAAGACACGAATGCCGATCGACGTCCACTCGCTCTTCGTCGGCGGGCGATGCGCGGCCGGCTGGTCGCTCATAGCGTCTTCAGGTACTCGAGCAGCGCGTCCTTGTCGCCCTGCCGCAGGTTCACGCCGTACTCATGTCCCATGTTTCCGTTGGAGCGCCAGCGCACGTCGTACAGCGTGCCGACGTGCTTCACGGTGTCCCACGATGCGCCGAGGCGCTTCGCCTGCTCTTCCAGCGAGATGAAGCCAACGTTGAGCGGATCGTAGACATCGTAGCCGCGATAGAAGATCTGCGGCCGCCGCGCCACGGGGGTGAGCAGATCGCGCAGCGTCGGCACGGACCCGTTGTGCAGATACGGCGCGCGCAGCCAGATGCCGTCGAGGAACGCGGCGATGTAGCCGGTCGGGTTGGCTTCCACCAGACCCCTGCGCTCGATACCGAAGGCCTTCACCGTCTCGTTCGCCCGAATGGCCGCATCCTTGTTCCAGCTCTTGATCCGTTCGATGTCGGTGCCGACCTCTTCGACCGGCACCACCGTGCCGGTGCGCTCGCTCCAATGGCAGCTCGCGCAGTTCGCATCGAAAACCGCCTTCCCCGCGGTTGCTTTCGCCTGGTCGACGGGGAAGGGGAACTTCGGCGCCTGGTACTCATCCAGGTACTTGTTCAGCCAGCGCACCTCGTCGAGGAACACCCGATTGCTGCGGGGCGCCGCGCCGAGGAGGCCGAGGGCGGAGTCGATGATCACGGAGTTGGCGTCCCAACTGTCGCCCGCGAAGTTCATGCGCGTTCCCTGGCGCGTCTTGTACTTCTTGATGTTCCAGATCGACGGCATGTCGGTGGGGCCCAGCGTGTCGTCCAGCGGCGAGGTGGTCAGGAAGTACTTCGTGAGGTTCATGGCGTCGTCGCGGCCGCGGCCCCAGTCGGGCCACTTCGGCAGGCCGTGGATGTAGATCCAGGCGAAGCGCGGTCCGCGCTCGAGCAGGCGCTTTCTGGTGACCGGAATCAGGACGAAACGGTAGATCTGCCTGTCGATCCACGACAGATTGGCGTCAAGGTTGATCTCGTTCATCAACGTGCCGGAGTTGAACCGCGGATCGCGGGCGCAATCGACGAGGAAGCGGAAGAACGCCTCGAGATTGAAGGTGTGATTCGGGCCGGTGGGGACGAACTTCGGATTGTCGTTCGGCGACAGGCGATAACTCGCGACGTGGCACCCGGCGCAGTTGTTGGCCACGCGCTCGAATCCGATGGTCTTCTTGGTGAACCCGATGGGCAGTTCCCTCCCCATTTCCCACGCCACGCCGAACGAGGCGTATCCGTTGGGGCCGGGAAGCTTGTCGGGGAAGACGCGCGGAAGGACGTAGAGGATCCAGTACGGGATGCCGGCGTTGTCCTCCCCACCGATGGAGCCGTACATGAAGCGTTCGTCCGCCGTGTTGAAAGGCGGCTGCGCCACCACGCGGAAGAACTTGTACCAGCCGAACCATGCGCCGAACGCGAGAACCACGAATAGGACCACGAGCGTGATTCGAAGCGTCCGTGTTCTTTCAGGCGTCCACGCGATCATGCGTCGCTCTCCTCAAAACGTCTTCATGTACTCGACGATCGCGTCTTTGTCGGCGGACGGCAGCTTCGCGCCGAAGGTGTGGCCGCGGTTCGATTTGGTCGGCTTGCTGGTGTCGTAGAGGGTGAACTTGCGGCCGTTCTCCTCCGCCACGTCGCTGACGAAACCAACCCTCACCGGGTCGAGGACGTCATAGCCGCGGTAGAACCTCGGCCGCCGCAGCTCCGGCGGATCGAGGAGCTCGCGCAGCGTCGGCACCGATCCGTTGTGCAGGTATGGGCCGCGCAGCCAGATGCCGTCCAGCGGCGCGTTGGCGTAGCCGGCGGTCTTTCGAAAATGTCTGAATCGATACGTCGTGCCGGCGTAGAGGGTGTTCTGGCTCGCGCTCAGCTCGTACGTGTACGAGGCGTAATGGTCGGAATCGGTGCCGACGACGGCGATCGGCGTGACGTGTCCGACGTACCGGCCGCTGAAGTCCTGGCCGCTCTGGCCGTGGCAGCTCCCGCAGTACTCCCCGTAGACCACCGCGCCGCGAGCGGCCTTTGCCTTGTCGATGGGAAACGGGAACGGCGGCGGGGCCGCGTCCAACAGCCAGTTCTGCAGGCGTTCGATCGCCGCATGGTCAACGGTCGCCGGCGTCGCGCCGGTGCCGAAGGCTGCGCTCAAGTTGCGCTCATTGACCTCGGTGTTGTTGCCGGTCCAGTGCAGCGTCATCGGCTTGCCGTCGTCACGATGCTTTCGCTTGCGCTGGTTCCAGATCGACGGGAAATCGGTCGCGCCACGCCGCTCGTGCTCCGGCAGCAGGCTGATGTTGAAGTTCAATCCCGCCTTCGCCGAGTTCCACGTGTCCACGCGTCCCGGCCCCCACGACTCGAAATCCAGGGGGAGGAAACGATTGCGCAGCATCAACAGCCGCTCGCGCGCGAGGGCGACGGCCACCGGGTACACCAGATACCGGTCGAGCAAACCGAGTCTGCCGCCGGACTGCTTCTCGATGGCCGGGACGAGGACGTCCGCGGTGAAGCGCTCGTCCACGACGATGTCGGTCAGGAACTTTTCGAGCAGCCCGAGATCGAAGTGTGCCGCCCCCGTGGCGACGTAGACCTTTCGCTTCTTGTCCGGCGCCTCGCGCACGGTGGTGACGTGGCAGACGGCGCAGTTGACGAACACGCGATCAATGCCGAGGTTGCGGCGCTGCATCATGCCGACCGGCAGCTCTCTGCGCCGGCCGTGCTCGTCCTCCTCGTACACCATGCCGAAGGCCTCGTAGCCCACGCCGCCGTTCTTTGGGAGCTTGTCCGCGAAGACGACCGGCAAGGCCTTCCACATCCACAACGGGAATCCCGCGTTGCGCTCGCCGCCGGTCGAGCCGTACTTGAAGTGGTCCTCGATGTTGGCGTACGTCACCGGTCGGTCCGGCAGGAAACGCATGGCCAGCATGATTCCGATGAGCAACGGTACGCCCACGACGACCGCGAGCAGGGTCCAGAAACGCCGGCGCCATCGGTCCATCGGTCGACTCCTCGCTCAGCCCTTGAATTGGAGCGCGAAGTCGATCAGCCTCTTCTTGCCCCCGTACACCTTGCCGAGATACAGCCCGGGCCCGATCTGGCGGATCTCATCGCGGATCCACCCGGCGACGAACGAGGTCTCCGAGTAGTCGAGCACGATGCATTCCTTGCCATCGAGCCAGCTCGGCCCCTTGTACACCTTGGCGATGATGGCGTTGAACCCGAACGACGTGAGGCGGTTCTTCAGCGTCCCGCTCTTGGCGTCGAAGGTCTTGCCCTGCCACGCGAAGTGGCTGATGAAGCTGGCGATCTCCGGACTGTAGGTCGTGCCCGGGGCGATGATCGCGGTGCCCTGCGCCTCGCCGTTGGGGATCTCGCCAGCCGCGCTGCTGGTGAAGAGCGCGTCGAGCTCCGCCTGCGACATCTTCAGAAGCTGCGGCACGTTGTATGCCATGGTCACTCCCTCCTTATGTTGAGGCGGAGCGTCAGGGGGCCTGCGCCGGCTGGGGGCCATCCTGCTCCGACCCACTCCCGTGGTCAAGGGGAGGGGTGAAGGGGCAGGATGGGTCCGGCGTCCATCAGCCGGCCAGCGACTCGATCGCCCGCATCTCGTCGGCGGACAGCGTGAGGTCGCGGCAGGCCAGGTCTTCCTTCATGTGCCCGGCGTCGGTGGTGCCGGTCAGCGGCAGCATGCCGATCGCGTGCGCGAAACGGAACACGACCTGGGCCGGCGTGGCCTTGCCGCGCGTGGCAAGCCCGGCCACCAGCGGGTGGCGCAGGACCGCCGGGTTGGCGGTGAGCAGCGAGAAGCCCTGGTAGACGATCTTTCGATCCTTGCACAGCGTCCGAACGTCGCGGTCCCAGCCGGCGCGGGCGAAGCAGCGGTTCTGGACGAAATCGGGGGTCTCGGCGTGGGCGGCCACCATCTGCTGCAACTGGCTCGGGGAAACGTTGCTCACGCCCAGGAGCCGCGTGCGGCCGGCATCACGCTCCTTCACCATCGCGTTCCAGACCTCGGCATCGGCGTCGGTCCAGCCGTGGCCGGAGGCGGGCCCGTGCAGCACGTAGCTGTCCACGTAGTCGGTGCCGAGGTGTTCGAGCGAGCTGGCCATCGACTGGGCGACCTGCGTGGACAGGTCGGCCGCCGGGTCGTACGGCAGGCGGTGATCCTGGCCGGAGCGGTAGGTGAATTTCGTCTGCAGGAAGAGATCCGCCCGCGTGACCACCCCCGCGCGATAGGCGGCCGCGAGCCCCCGGCCAACACCTTCCTCGAAGTAGTGCCGCCGCTGGTTGGCCGTGTCGATGCCCCGGAAGCCCGTACGGAGCGCGAGCTCGGTCAGGGCCTGGGTGCGGTCTTCCTTCCAGGCGGTTCCGTAGAGAAAATCGGGAACGGGTCCGGAATGATGCGCCGGCATCGCCTCATTCTGCCATGGTCACCGCTTCCCTCAGCGCCGCACCGTCAGCCGCGGCGAAGCCTGGCCCACGTGAATGTGGGCGCCCGAGCTCGATCCGGGGATGACCCCCCACGCGGCGATGAAGGGGATGCCGGACGCGCGCAGGTGGGCCATCAAGGCCCGGCCCTCCGGGCCGTCGGGGTGTACCGCCACGTCGAGCGCATGGCGGTGATCAAATCCCATCCGGTCGTGGAGCGCCGTCTGGCCGAAGGCGCTGATGGGCAGCGCCCGGCCGAACTGCGCCATGAAGAAACGCTGCAGCTTGGGCGTATCGCCAGCCAGGGACCAGCTCGCGGGACCGTTGAAGCGCACGAGGCCCACCGTCTCCTCATACCCCCCCAGCTTGAGCGGCCTGACCCTGACCACCTCAGCGATCCGCGCTTCCGTCAGCATGCGGTCGGCCTCCGCCCTGTCGCGGCGCGTGTCGGCTACGTTCTTCTGGGCCGCGGCGAACGCCCGCCGGCTCTGTTGAAGCTCGTCCACCGACAGTGCGCCGCGCTCGAAAAGATCCTGGCTGATCTGGGCCAGCTCGGTTTGCCGCGCCAGTTCCCGCTCGTAAATCTCCAGCACGGGTTCGAGTGTGGCGCGGTATTTCTCCAGGGCCAGCGCCGAATCGGCGGCCAGCTTCTCGAGCCGGCTCGTGGAGCGGGCCGGAGCTGGCTCGGAAGGCTTGGAGGAAGGCTGAGAGGCTGGCAGCCGCGGCGCTTGGGCCGGCGAATCGGGGGCGCCTGTCAGCACAAGTGCTGCAGCGGCGACGGTCAGAACAAGACGTCGCGAAGCGCGCGGTCTCGGCATCAGGGTTGCTGCGTGTCCTACCACACGTTGCCGGCCGCGACCGCCAGGATGTCAGCGCCGTCGATTGAGAACACGCAGGGGGTCATGGTCGAGCTCCTCATGGACTAAACGCCGCGTCCGTGGATTATCGCCATTTCGGGGACGCCCGGCAACGTCTGAATGGTGGCGCACACCGCGAGAAAAACGACATAGACCGCAAAGTCGCTGACGGCGGCCATCAGGGTCAGATCGCCGATCAAGGCGAACAGCGACGCCGCGAGAACGAAGGCCAGCTACACCGATTCACCGGCATACGCCGTCGCGGCGCCGATCAGCACGTGGATGTCGGCGCCGATGATGATCCCGACGCCGCCGGCCGTCGATCCGTGATTCGGCTGGCGGGTCGGGCCTCACGCGGTCAGCGTGAGACGATTCGGTGTGGCCGAGGACCTATCTCGCGCCGAGCGCGCGCGCCGCCTTGGCGTACTGGCCGGGAGACACCCAGAGGATGGCGCCGTAGCGGCCGCTGCCGGCGCAGACGGCGTCGATGGCGATGACGTTGATCCGCTTCGCCGCAAGCTTGGCCATGAGCTTGGCCCCCTCGCCGACTCGATCGGCGCCGCTCACCAGGAAGGCGCGCTTGGGGCCGGCGATCTTCCAGTTGTTCTTCCGGGCCACCTTGCGGAAAGCGGACGGCTTCGCGGGGATGAAGTCCATCTGGGCGCCGCCCCGATGCGGAAAACCTGAGAAGGCGGTCAGGTTGATGCCGGCCTTGTGAAGCTCGCCGAGGGCGCGCGCACCCTGCCCCGGCCGGTTCGGCACCATCATCTTGAAGTAGGGCACCTTCTTGACGTTCGCCATGGACGTCTCCTCCTCGAGACCTCGAGGTAACGCTGCTTCGTGCGCTGCAAGGAAGACCCGCCGGCGACCACAAACCCCGCGGCCGCCGGCGAGTCGTGGAATGGTCGGGGTGAGAGGATTTGAACCTCCGACCCCCTGCTCCCAAAGCAGGTGCGCTACCGAGCTGCGCCACACCCCGGATTACCTGGAAATCTTATCATTTCGAGCTCTCCACTGTGTTTGCAAGTAAGCAGGTGCTCATCTTGCTTATACTATGTCCGCAAAAACTTATCCTAATTGAACGCACCCTCCGAATATTTGCCCGGCCGCAGTGTCCCAAAATGTCCTGGCCCGTCCCAAGAAAACCGTCAGCGTGACGCCAGCAACGCTTGATGGAAAACAGGTCCGCACACGAACCGGATTCGTACGACGCCGACCCTCTTGCCCCGCCGGCCCGCGATGCGCTCGGCCCAGTCCCGCAGCGCGGCCGTGCAGGGATCGCGGAGACGGAGCATCGAGACGGCGGCCTGGATCAACAGCCAGCGCATGCGGCTCGAGCCCGCTTTGGTGATCCGCCCCCGGCGTTGCGTCTCCCCCGAGCTCAGCTCCCGCGGCACCAGCCCCACGTAGGCGGCGACCTCATGCGCGCGGCGAGAATGCAAGTCCGGCTTTCCTCCTTGTGCACATCGATGCCAATATGGTCTATGGCTGGCCCCTCCTCTGTGCGCCTGTCGGCCGCCAGCCCTTGAACCGCTGCCAGTGAGAAGGGACGGACGACATGGACCACCACTACGACCTCGTGGTCGTCGGAACAGGGGTGACATCGGCGGTGGCCTCACGGTGTCGCGAAGCGGGGTGGACCGTGGCCGTGGTGGATTCGCGGCCGTTCGGAGGCACGTGCGCGCTTCGGGGCTGCGTGCCGAAGAAGATGTTGGTCAGCGCGGCGGAGGGCGATGACCGGCTGGTGGGACGGCGCATCCTCATCGCGGCGGGCGCCATGCCGGCGCCGCCCGGGCAGGGGTGCACGCGACCATCCTCCACCGGGGTGCCAGGCCGCTGGAAGGCTTCGACCCGGATCTCGTCGACCTGCTCGTCAAGCGCACCCGGGAGGTTGGCATCCGTGTGGAGGTCGACATTGAGGTCCGCGGCGTCGAAACGGTCGGCAGCGATCTCGTCGCACGGGGCGTCCGCCGCGGCCAGGACCGCGGCTTCGAGGCGGATCTTGTCGTCCACAGCGCGGGCCGCGTGCCCGAGGTCGACGATCTGGACCTCGAGGCGGCAGGCGTCCAGCGCGAGAAGCGCGGTGTCACCGTCAACGAGTTCCTGCAAAGCGTGTCGAATCCGGCTGTGTACGCGGGAGGCGACGCCGCCGCCAGCGGCCCGCCCCTCACGCCCAAGGCCGACCACGATGTCGAAGTGCTCGTCACGAATCTGCTGGAGGGCAATCGGCGGGTACCGAACTACGCCGGCATCGCGTCGGCCGTCTTCAGCGTCCCCCCGCTGACGTCGGCCGGGCTGACCGAGGCGGCCGCACGCGCCGCCGGGCGGCGGTTTCGCACGAACTGGCAAGACAGCTCGGGGTGGTTCAACACGCGCCGGGTCGGGGAGACCACATCGGGTTTCAAGGTGCTGGTCGAGGAGCAGACGGATCGCATCATCGGCGCGCACCTCCTCGGGCCCCACGCCGATGAGATGATCAACGTGTTCGCCGTTGCCATCCGCCTTGGGATCCCGGCGCGCGATCTGAAGCAGACGCCCTTCGCGTATCCAACACACGGCTCGGACATCCGATTCATGCTCTGACGGGGGTCCAACCCCGGCGACCTCGCGTCGAGGACCGGTGGCGGCGCACCTCAGCGGGGGCCTGCCCGGCATCCCGAGCGGCGCGCCGAGGGCGGTCAGCGGTCCTTGGAGCTGATCGGGGTCCGCCGACCCGGCTGCTGGTGGCCGATCGCCTTCCGGTGGCCCTGCCACCACGCCCGGACCTCGCTCACGTGCTCCCGCTCGTGGCTCCAGCCTGGCGCGGGGAGCCATTCCACCACGGGGTAGGCATGTGAAGGATCGCGCAGCGACTCCGGCGGGAGGCGCTCGAACTGCCGGATGAGGTCGGCGTGCACGCGCTCCATGCGCTGGAGGAGCGGGCGAAGGCCGAGCCGGCGCAATCGGGCGACCGACCGCGCGTTGAAACGATCGGCGTCAGCCATGCTCTCGAACCAGTGGATGCGATCCACCCGGTCCTTCCCGATGAGCCGGAACCGACGTGTGGTCTCCTCATCGCAACTCAGGAGATGGGCGAGGAGGTCCTTCACGGACCACCGATCCTGGGTGCGCGGCCGCAGGATCTCGGGCTCGGGCAGCCGCGCGAGGAACGCCAGGGTCGAGCGGCGGGTCGCCGTCATGCGTCTGACGGCGCGGCGCTGCCAGGCCGCGAGTGTCTTTGCCCTCGGAGGAGCCATCACGGTTTGACGGTAGACGAAGCGGCGCGGCCCGTCAACCGGACGCGCGACCCGCCCCGCGGCGGCCCATCGTCGTCTTGACGCTGCCCTCGGCGCGGGAATAGGATGCCCCAAGCCGTGTCGACGCGCCTGGCCGTGAGAGCCGGTCCACGAGGAGGAGGGTGCGTGATTGCCTGGAGATTCGTCCCCGTCGGATTGCTCGACCAGTCCTAGGGACCACGCCCTGATCGTTCTTCGCGACGTCACCAAGACGTTCGGCCCTCGCGTCGCTGTCGGTCATGTCTCGCTGGCGGTCGAGCCCGGCACGGTCCGGATCCTGCTCGGCTCTAGCGGGTCCGGCAAGTCGACGATCCTCCGCCTCGTCCTGGGGCTGCTGGCGCCGGACGCCGGCGAGGTCCGCGTGGACGGTCTCGCCGTCTCCGGCGACACGCGCCGCGATGCGCTCCGCCGGATGGGCTACGTCGTCCAGGAGGGCGCGCTCTACCCGCACATGACGGCGGCGGAAAACGCGACGCTGCCCGCGCGCGCCGAGAGCTGGACGGCGGAGCGCACGGCTGTCCGCCTGGCCACGCTGGCCGAGCTCGTGGGCCTCGAGCGAAGCCTGCTCGACCACTATCCGGCGGAGCTCAGCGGCGGCCAGCGCCAGCGCGCCGGCCTCATACGCGCCCTCATGCTCGATCCGCCTGTCCTGCTGCTCGACGAGCCCTTGGGCGCGCTCGATCCTATCTCGCGCGCGGAGCTCCAGGCACACCTCGTGCGCCTCTTTCGCGAGCTAGGAAAAACGGTCCTCCTCGTCACCCATGACGTGCGCGAGGCGTTCGTGTTCGGCTCCACCATCACGCTCCTCAACGAGGGTCGCATCGTGCAGGAGGGCACCTTCGCCGACCTCGCGCGACGACCGGCCGACCCCTACGTCGCCGAGTTCCTGCGGGCCCAGGCTCCGCCGCCCGCCATGACGGCGGCGCTCTCGGTGGGGATTCTTCATGAACAGGGATGCTGAGGCGGACGGGTGGCGCCCCCGGCGACCGCACCCACCTGTCCAACGGGTCCGCCCATGAATGATGTGGACTAGCATGGCGTCGCGGTGGGGCCGCCTGGCCGGGTTGCTCGTGGCCGGCATGACGATGCTCGCCGGGACCGCCGAGGGCGGCGCGGCGCCGGTTCGCGTGGGCTCCAAATCGTTCACCGAGAGCTACGTCATCGCGGAGATTGTGTCTCGGATCGTTGAGCAGGTCGGCGAAGCGCCGGTGGAGCGCCGGTTCGGGTTGGGCGGGACGGGCATTGTCTACGGCGCCCTGGTCAGCGGCGATATCGACGTGTACCCCGAGTACACCGGCACGATCAGTCGCGCCATCCTGAATGACCCTACAGTGACCGATGTGCCAGCGCTGCGAGCGCGGACGCGAGCGCGCGGCCTCATCATCAGCGAGCCGCTCGGCTTCGCCAACACGTACGCGCTCGCCGTGCGTCGCGACACGGCGGCGCGGCTGGGCCTGCGCGCGATCAGCGATCTCGCCCGGCATCCCGCCTTGACCGCCGCGTTCGACCCCGGCTTCCTTGATCGCGATGACGGCTGGCCGGGTCTCCAGCGCCACTACGGCCTCCACCTCGCCGCCGTTCGCGGCATGGAACACGCGCTCACGTACCCGGCGCTGACCAGCGGCCGCGTGGACGTCATCGACGTGTTCTCGACCGACGGCCAGCTGGCGCGCGCCGATGTCGTCGTGCTCGCCGACGACGGCCACTTCTTCCCCGACTACGCCGCGGTCCTGCTGGCCCGGGCGTCGCTGGCCGACCGTCTGCCCCGGACGTGGGCCGCGCTCGAGCGCCGCCTCCGTGGACGGATCGACAACGCCACGATGGTCCGGCTCAACGCCCAGGTGGAGCTGGATCGGCGTTCGTTCGCCGAGGCCTCTGCCGCCTTCCTCGGCGAACGTAACGCGGGAGGCGCCGGGACCGTCGGCCCCGGCCTCGGTCGCAACCTCGTGACGCTCACCGTCGAGCATCTGGTCCTCGTCGGCGCCTCCCTCGTCGCGGCCATCGCCCTGGGTCTCCCCCTCGGACTTCTCGCCGCCCGCCGCCGGCTCCTCGGCCAGATCGAGTTGATGGGGGTCAGCGTGCTGCAGACGATCCCCGCGCTCGCGCTGCTGGCCTTCATGATCCCGCTGCTCGGTATCGGCCGGGTGCCGGCGCTCGTTGCCCTGTGTCTCTATGCGCTCCTGCCGATCGTCCGCAACACGTACGCAGGCATCAGCAGCCTCGATCGCCAGCTCCTGGACATGGCGACGGTGATGCGCCTGAACGGCTGGCGGCGGCTGGCGTGGATCGAGCTGCCGCTGGCGGCGGTGACGATCATGGCGGGCATCAAGACCGCCGCCGTGCTCACGGTGGGGACCGCGACGCTGGCGGCGTTCATCGGCGGCGGCGGCTACGGAACGCTCATCGTCACCGGGCTGGCGCTCAACGACGTGCCGATGATCCTCGCCGGCGCGGTCCCGGCCGCGCTGATGGCTCTTGCGATCCACGCCGCCTTCGAGGCGCTCGATCGCCTCGTGGTGCCTCGACCGCTTCGTGGATCGCCCGGCAGAGCGCGATAACCTCGTCGGCGTAGCCCGGAAACCAGGCGCTCATCCATTCCGGACGCTCGAAGAACGCCAGCGGGGGCTGCCCCGCTCGGCGGATGGCGCCGCGGTGGATGAGGCCGCTGGCGTTGATGAAGGAGACGTCTTCGAGAATCCGTCCCGGCGCCCGGATGCCAGCCGTGACCGGCGCGAGGCGGGCGACGGACTCCACGCTTTCGGCGACGCCGCGCAGGCAGAAGGCGTGGAGGCGACGCACGTGACGGGGCAGCAGCGCGGTCAGCACCGCGCGCATCGTGAGCCCGGAGAAGATCGTGTCGTCCACCACCGCCACCGCGTCCCCGTCCGGGAGCGCGGCGACCTGGGACCCGAGCGGCGCCGGCCCAGCCAGCGCGTAGCCGCCCGCATCGTCCTCCTCCCGCCACAGATCCACACGCTCGATCGTGGGGAACCATCCCGTGCGCGCGTGGATCTCGGCCGCCACTCGAGTGCCGGCTCGGCCGACGCCGATGGCCACCTCGAACGGGGCATGCGCGCCGCTGGCGATCAGCGCCTCGACCTGCCCCTCGAGCGTCAAAAGGACCACGCGTGGATCCTGCCGAAGCAGCGCCAGCAGGGCCTGGCCCAGGCGCTGCATGCGCGAATCGCGGCCGTGCGCGCGGATCTCCTCCGAGAGGTCGTCGTAGACGTAGAGTCGCCGCGGAACCGGTGTGGCCATCACGCAAGCCCTCCCGGACGCGCGATCGCCAGGCCGAAGCGGTCCGCCGGATCGGTGTGCCACTCGTCCAGGACGAGGCCAGCCTCGCCCAGCATTACGGCGACGGACTCGCGCGTGAACTTGTAGGAGCTCTCAGTCCAGATGCCGTCGCCGGCGGCGAAGTCGAGGACCAACCGAAGCGCCCTGAGATGGACGCGCTGGGGAGTGGCGGCGAGCAAGTGCATCTCGATCCGGCGCGCCTCCCCGTTGTAGAAGCTGTGGTGCCGCCAGGCCTCGGGGACGAAGTCGCCGTCGACGGCTCGGTTCACGACGCGGAGGATGTTGCGATTGAACTCGGGGGTGACGCCGGAGGCGTCGTTGTAGGCCGCCTCGAGCACTCGCCGATCCTTGACGAGGTCCACGCCCAGGAGGAACCGGCCGTCGGAGCCCAGGAGTCGCCGCACCTGGGCGAGCAGCACGCCCCGGGCGGGCGGATCGAAATTCCCGATCGTGCTGCCGAGGAATAGGACGAGGCGGCGGCCGATGGGCGGCGGCAGGCATCCGAGGTGGCGCTCGAAGTCGGCCACGACCGCGTGCGGACGCACGTGTGGATAGGCGTCGGCGAGCGCCCCGACGGCCTGGGCGAGGCCGTCGCGGCCGACGTCCATCGCGAGGTATCGCACGCCGCGGCCGTCCGCCAGCGCGTCGAGCAGCCAGCGGACCTTGCGGCAAGAACCGGGCCCCAGCTCCACGATGTCGCGCGGGCGGAGCCGGCGCATGAGACCCTCGGCGACATCGCGCAGGACGGCATCCTCGGCCCGCGTGAGGTAGTACTCGGGCAGCTCCGTGATGCACTCGAAGAGCGCGGAGCCGATGTCATCGTAGAAGTACTTGGGCGGCAGCTGTCGCGGGCGCGCGGTGAGGCCTCGCCGGATGTCCTCGGCCATGCGCGCGAGGACTCTGGCTTCGTCGGCATGGACGTCGAGCAGGCAGCTCATGGTCGGTCCTCAGAGCGCCACGGTGCGAAACCCGGCGACGATGTTGCGCCGGTGCCGCATGTAGAAGTTCCGCCACGTGCTGCGGATGAGGCGCGATCGCGTGGTCCAGCCGCCGCCCCGCAGCACCTTCTTCTGCCCGAAGTAGGGCTGAGAGTACTCCTTGTACGGATCGCACTCGAAGCCGGGGTACGGCTGGAAGGTGTCGTCCACCCACTCCCACACGTTGCCGATCATCTGCCGACAGCCCACCGGACTGTCCCCCTCGGGCAGCGCGCGCACATCGATGGTGCCGCCGGCGCGGAAGTCGAGATTCGCGTGCTCGGGCGTCGGCGGCTCGTCGCCCCATGGGAACCGGCGCTTGCGGCCGGTCGCGGGCTCCAGCGCGGCCGCCATCTCCCACTCGGCTTCCGTCGGGAGCCGTCGCCCCGCCCACCGGCAGTAGGCCTGGGCCTCGTACCAGTTCACGTGCACGACGGGATGCCACGGCTCGAGCGGCACCACGGCGGCGAATCGCCGCTCCCACCAGCGGTCGTCGTGGCCGCGGACCCAGAACAGCGGATGTTCGACCCCCTCCCGGCGGCGCCACTCCCAGCCGCGCCGGTCCCAGAGCGGCCGCCGCCGGTACCCGCCGTCATCCACGAACTGTTGAAACTCCGCGTTCGTCACCGGTGTGGAGGCAATGCGGAGGGGCGGAACTTCGACGGAATGCGCCCATTTCTCGTTGTCGAAGACGAAGGGCTCGTCGCGGGTGACCCCGAGCGCGAAGGCCCCACCCGGGACGGCGACGTCACGAGGCCGATAGGCCGGGTCCAGCGGCGGCGGCGCGACCCCGGCATCGAAGCGGGTCAGGCGCGGGCGCGCATAACCGAGGGTCTGCAGGATGAGGATGAGGTTCTCGGTGTGCATGTCCTCGTGGAGCCCGGCAAGGGTGTAGAAGTAGGCCTCCTCGGCGCTCGGCTCGCGGGAGCCGAGCCGGGCCACGCTCCGGTCCAGCACGGCGGAGATGTACTCGGCCGTTCCCCGCCGCGACGGATACCGATGGTCCCAGCGCTCCGTGTACGGCACGTTGAATGCGTCGTAGATGGCATCCGAGCCCGGCAGCAGCGGCGCGCGGCCGTCGAGGCGGCGCAGGATCCAGTGCTCCTGGAACCAGCCGACGTGGCCCATTTCCCAGATCGGTGGTTCGAGGAAGTTGGCGCGGGTGCCCAGCATGTGGGAGTCCGTCAGACCGTCGAGGAGCTGGAGCTCGACGCTTCGCGCATCCAGCAGCGCCTCGGCGAGGGAAGCGGCCGTTGGGCGTCCTCGAGGGTCGGTCATGTGGCGGGATCCCGATGCCGGGTCCTAGTCTACCGCGGCTTCAAAGCCGTGCGGAACCCGTCAGGACAAGGCCGTGAACAGAGTAGTAGTTCAACGGGTCGCCGGTCCCGCCGCTGGGCAAGGGTCACGACCATTCGCTCTCCGGCCGATCGAGCATCGCACGATCCCAGCGTGCCAGGTCGGCGGCCGCCTCATAGGCGTTCTGGAAGAACGCCAGCATCGTATCGTCCGGCGTTGCCGTGGTCCGGACGGCCTGGGACGTGGCGGATGAGACCATGGCTCATCTTTTCCCGAAGCGGCAAGGGCGGGCACGCTTGAACGCGGCGCTACCTTGCGGATCGATCATCATGCGTTCGCTCACGGTACGAACGTGCTGGTTCTGCTTGAGCATGCGCTCCACATACCATCCGTCGCCTCCCCTGTCCAGGCGGAAGCCAATACCAGGGGTCAGACGAAACTACCCAGGATGCTCCGGCAGGCCCTGCTGACGTCACGCTGACGGTGTCCCAGAGATTTGACGGGTAGATCCGGGACTGCCCAGGACGGCAGCCGAATGGAAAGAGTTGTTCCGGGATGTATTTAGACCGCACGGGACGTAGAGCCCCACCGCTCCCAAAGCAGGTGCGCTACCGAGGTGCGCCACACCCCAGTGTGTCCTCGCGAGTATACCGCCCGGCCCGAAGCTCGTTCAAGACTCGCCCAGAAGCCACTCGCGGGCGCGGTGACACGCCTGCGCGCGATGGCTGACGCGATTCTTCTCCTCCGCGGAGAGCTCGGCGAAGCCGCGCCCGAGCGGCGGGTAGAAGAAAAGCGGGTCGTAGCCGAAGCCGCCGGCTCCGCGCGGCGCATCCAGGAGGACGCCGTGGACCACGCCTTCGACGGCGGTCTCGCGGCGGCGGCGCGGGCAGACGATGGCGATGAGGCAGCGGAAGCGCGCGGTCCGCTTCTCCCGCGGCACTGACACCATCTCTCTCAGCATGACCTCGCAGCGCTCGGGATCGCTCAAGCCGGGGCCGCCGTAGCGGGCCGAGAGCACCCCGGGACCACCGCCGAGGGCGTCCACCTCGATGCCCGAGTCGTCCGCCAGGGACGTCTCGCCGGTCGCGGAGGCCACGGCACGCGCCTTGGCAAGGGCGTTCTCGGCGTAGGACGATTCGCCCTCGGGAGGCAGGATGACCCCCGGGAAGTCAGCGAGATTCAGAATGCGGAAGGGGATGCCTTCGAGGAGCGCGGCCATCTCGCGCGCCTTGGCGCGGTTGGCCGTGGCCAGCACCAGCGTCCGCTCGGAGGACGCCGACTCAGAGGACGAAGGACGTCTCGCCGCGCGCGTCGACAACGCGCCGCTGGAGCCCGATCAGGCGCCCGATGCCTTGCTCTGCCAGCGCCAGCATTGCGGCCAGGCCGTCCCGGCCGAAGGGCGTCTGCTCGGCCGTCCCCTGCACCTCGACGAACGCGCCGGCGCCCGTCATGACCACGTTCATGTCCACCTCGGCGGTCGAATCCTCGACGTAGTTCAAGTCGAGCGCGGGCACGCCCCCGACGATGCCGACGCTGATCGCGGCGACGCAGTCCCGCACGGGCGTGCTCGGCAGCACACCGGCCTTGACAACGGTGCCGATGGCGTCCGCCATGGCGATGAAGCTGCCGGTGATCGCCGCCGTGCGCGTGCCGCCGTCGGCCTGGATGACATCGCAATCCATCCACACAGTGCGCTCACCGAGCTTCGCCATTTCGACCACGGCGCGGAGCGAGCGTCCCACAAGCCGCTGGATCTCGTGAGAGCGCCCGGAAGGCCCGCTCCGCTCGCGGTTCATGCGCGTGTTGGTCGAGCGCGGCAGCATGCCGTATTCCGCGGTCACCCAGCCTTTGCCCTGCCCCTTGAGGAAGGCCGGTACCTTCTCCTCGATGGACGCCGTGCAGATGACCTTGGTGTCGCCGAACTCGACGAGGGCCGATCCCTCGGGATGCCGCAGGTAGTCGCGGGTGATGCGCACCGGGCGCAGCTGGTCCGCGGCCCGGCCGTCCTGCCTGACGCTCATCGAGCGGCCTCATTCCTGACCGGTTGTGTCTGGACTGTCCGCACCCGCTGGTCGTAGCGATGCTTGTATTCGGCGAGGCTCGCGTAAATGGCGCGCGCGATCGCCTCTCGGTGCTTGCCGGAGGCGAGCTTCCTCTCCTCCTTCGGGTTCGTCAGAAATCCGATCTCGATCAGGATGGCCGGCATGGCGGCGCCGCCCAAGACGTAGAAGCCGGCCTGCTTGACGCCGCGGTTGACGAGGCGGAGCGACTGGGTCATCGAGTCCTGTACGGTTTCAGCGAGGAAGCTCGACTCCTGCTGGAACTCGGACTGGGCCATGTCCCAGAGAATGCTCTTGAGGAGATCCGTCTTCTGGCGCGACTGGGGGTTCTCGAGCTGGACGACGCCGTTCTCGATCGCGGCGATCTGGCGGGCCTCGTTGTCCGTCGCCTCCGAGGAGAGGAAGTACGTTTCGACGCCCTCGGAGACCGAGCGCGGGTGGGCGTTGGCGTGGATGGAGACGAAGAGGTCGGCGCGCTGCTTGTTGGCAAAGTTGGTGCGCTCGCGCAGCGGCACGAAGACGTCCGTGCTCCGCGTCAGGACCACCTTGATGCCCAGGCCGTCTTCGATCATCCGCGCGGCGCGCCGGGTCACATCGAGGACCACGTCCTTTTCCTGGACGCCCTTGGGCCCTCTCGCGCCGGGGTCGTGGCCGCCGTGGCCCGCGTCGAGCACGATCAGCTTGAGCGGCGGCGCGCCGCCGTTATTGGCGCGGGGCCCTTCAGTGCCCGCCCCCTCCTTCGCGCGGTAGATGTCCACGACCACGCGGAAAGGATCCTGGAGCGATGTGGTCTTGACCTGGGCGGCGAGGCCCTCGAGGACGATGTGCAGCACGGCATCGGGCCCGGCGGACTCGAGCCGCGCTTCCTTGACAAGCCCGTCGCCAATTTCCTCGACATGGACGCCTGGCACATTGAGGCCGCTCAGCCTCACGCGAATCTCGCTGCGGCCGGCTGCCGTGAGGTACGACAGCCCCGCGGCCGCTTCGACGACGATCCGGGTGAAGGACGGGTACGAGCGGAAACGGAGCTCCTCGAAGGCCACCGTTGAATTCACGCGCTTGACGGGCGCCTTCGCTGACGCCACTGCGGGACGCACGGCGCTCAGGCCGGGAGCCAGCCGGCCCAGGCCCTTGTCGAGGAAGTCCGCCGGGATGAGCCAGCCCCTGGCGGTGACCCGCGGGGCTGCCTCGAGGGCGAGCGGCTGGCCCTGGAGGGTGAACCGTGACTGGTCGCGGTTGAACCGGGCGCTCCGTTTGGCGACGGTCAGCGTGCCGGTCCTGCCCTTGACGGCCCAGGAGCCCTTGAGGAGGCCGGCCAGGCGCTCGGCGGCAACATAGGAGGCGCCGTCGTCCATTACCTGGAGGGGCAGCTGCCCGAGGGTGCCCTTGGGCCCCTTGATCTCGACGGCGGCCGGGCGAGCGGAGGCGGCCTCGGCGGGAGACATCCCCGCCAGGGCGGCGCAGCTGAGCATGAACGCGGCCAGAATCCGTACGACGATGGGACCCATAGGAGACTCCCGCCATTCTATCAACGGCGGGCCATCGGGCGAAGCAAAAGGGCCCGCAGCGCTCTCACGCTGCGGGCCCCGAATGGTGGAGGCGGTGGGAATTGAACCCACGTCCGGAAACCCTCCGCGACAGGCGTCTACATCCATAGCCGGTTCTCTTGTGCTCTCGCCACCCATCCCTCCAACCGGCTGGTTGTCAGGGCGGCCAGCTCCTAGAAGTCTCGCCCCTCACCCAAGAGCGGGGTTTGGAGCCAGTCTCCGGAATATGACGTCCGAACCCGGACCCCGTCGACCCGATCCGGAGGACGCTGGCGGGTGTTAGGCCGCCAGAGCTAGCTGGTTGTCGGCAGCTATAACCGTGCCCGCGGTTTTACGAGGAACGAGCACCTCGGGATGCCACCTGCGCTTCATTGATCCCCGTCGAAACCGGTCGCCCCCCTTTCAGGCGCGCTGCCGCGCCCGTGCTTCTTTCGCCATCTCGCGCTTCGCCTCGCGCTCGCGCAGGCTCGCGCGCTTGTCGTGGAGCTTCTTGCCGCGCGCCAGCCCCAGCTCGCACTTGGCGCGCCCACCTTTGAAGTATAGACGAAGCGGGATGAGCGTCAACCCGCGCTCGGCGACCTTGCCGAGGAGCCGCTGGATCTCCTTCCTGTGCAGCAGGAGCTTGCGCTTGCGCTCGGGGTCGTGGTTGGCGTCCGTGCCGTGGTGGTACGGCGCGATGTAGCAGCCGATCAGCCACGCCTCGCCATTGTCGATGGCAGCGTAGCAGTCCTTGAAGTTGACCTGGGACTCGCGGAGCGACTTGACCTCGGTCCCGCGCAGCGCGATGCCGGCCTCGTAGGTCTCGAGAATCTCGTAGTCGTGGTAGGCCTTGCGGTTCCTGCTGATGACCTTGTCAGTGGCCATGGTGTCCCGAAACCCGCGTGCCTCTTGACTTCACGGGCTCGCCCGGTATTCTAGTGAGGCTGTTCGGGCCGAAGTGGCGGAATTGGCAGACGCGCATGATTCAGGGTCATGTGCCCGCAAGGGTGTGGGGGTTCGAGTCCCCCCTTCGGCACCACAGATTGCTCGGCGGGCGTGCCGCTTAGTGTACTCGGTCGGCCCGAACGTCAGCGAGAGTATTTCGGAAGTGCAGCAGCGACGTAATCTCCGGGAAATGCCCCGCCGGCCCGTTCCGCTCCGCGCAGTCACCGCGCTGTTCCTCAAGCGCCAGCACTTGTCTGCGCCGCGCAGGGTCCAGCTGACAGCAAAGCGCCTCGGCCGCTTCGTCGCGGACGTGGGTGGGATCCAGATGGACTCCATCAACGTCCTGGACCGCGCCCACTACCTCACGGTGTGGAGCCGCTTTGGCCCGTACGACCGCGCGCGGCTCGACCGGCTCGTTTACCGCCGCCGGCTCCTGTTCGAGTACTGGGCGCACGCAGCCTGCCTGGTGCCGACCTCTACCTTGCCGTGGTGGCACCGCGCCATGCTCGACTATCGAATCCGCCATACCGGCTGGTCGGACCTGCTCCGCCGGAACCCGAAGATGCTGGGGGATGTGAAAGCGGCGGTCGCAGCCAAGGGCCCGCTGGGCAACGCGGAATTCGCGGGGCGCCGCCCGAGTGGCCGTGGCGGGTGGTGGAGCTGGAGGCCCGTCCAGCACGCGCTGCACTACTTGTGGATGACCGGAGCGCTCACGATCCATTCGCGGCGTCACTTCAACAAGCGCTTCGATCTCTTCGAGCGCGCCATCCCGGCCGTGCTCGACTGCCAGACGGTCTCGCCCGAAGAGTTTCAGCGCTGGCACCTCGAGCGCTCGCTGCACGCCATGGGGGCGGCGACCGAGCGGGACTTGACCGGCTATCTGACCTTTCCCCGCTTCCGGCCCGGCGCGCGCCGGAACGCGTTGCGCGCCATGGTCGAGCGGGGCGAGGTCGCCGAGATCGAAGTCGAGGGATCGCGCCATCGCTGGCTCGTGCTCACGCGCGACCTGCCGGCGCTTGCGCGAGCGGGCCGGGTGCCGTCAGCATCGCGCGGAACGACGCTGCTCTCACCGTTCGACTCCCTTCTCTGGTACCGCGACCGGGCCGCGCGCCTCTTCGGCTTCGACTACCGCATCGAGGTCTACACGCCGGGCCACAAGCGCGTGCACGGCTACTACACGCTGCCGATCCTCCACCACGGGCATCTCATCGGCCGGGTCGACGCCAAGGCCCACCGCGCCGAACACCGGCTGGAGGTGCGTCGCGCGCACTTCGAGCCGTGGTTCGCGGCGGTGGAAGCGCGGCCGGGCGGAAAAGGGCGCGTGGATCAGGACGAGGCGATCGCGGGCGTGGCCGAGGCGCTCGCCTCGCTCGCCGCGTTCGTGGGCGGCGACGGGATCATACTGCGGCGCGTGACGCCGCACCGTCTACGGGCGCCGCTGGCGCGGGCGCTGCGCGAGGTCTAGCTCAGCTCGGACAAGACGACCCGCCGCCCCAGCTTCGACGACTGGTGCGCAGCCGCCACGACTCTGAGCGCGAGCAGTCCCGCCTCCGCGTCCACCGCCGGAGGCGTCCCGTGGGCGCAGGCGTCGAGGAAGAGCCGGAGCTCATGGCTCAACGGCTCGGGGCCCGCGGTCTTGTGGGTCTCGGACGCGCCCTCGGGGGCGTTCCAGGCACTGCCCTGCTTGACGTGGCGGTTGGCGAGGACCTTGACCTCGGCGGTGCCGAAGTCGCCGGAGAGCGTCTCCTGCTCGCCCACGATCACGCAGTCGCGGTAGGTGCCGGGCGCGAAGTAGCCGGCTTCCACGAAGGCGGGCACCCGGCCGTACTCCACGGCGCAGAAGCCTAGGTCGTCCATCCCGCGGCCGAGGAAATCGCGCAGCGTGGCCGTGACCGCCGTCGGCTCGCCATCGAGCAGATGGGCGAACAGATCGAAGTAGTGGATGCCGTCCGTCTGTGTCACGCCCACGTCCGTGCGCGGGCGTTTGAAGCCCGCGAAGCGCCCCGTGCAGTAGCGCACGGGCCCCACCGAGCCGCTCCGGATCCGCTCGCGCATGAAGGTCGTCACCGGGTGGAAGCGGAAGATGTGGCCGACCTGGAGCACGCGCTTGGTGGAGCGGACGACGTGGAGAAGCTCGCGGCCCTCGGCGACGGTCAGTGTCAGCGGCTTCTCGACGAAGCAGTCCTTCCCGGCGTGCAGGCACTCGCTCGCGAGCGCCAGGTGGTTGTCGGCGGGCGTGACGAGGTCGACCGCGTCCACGTGGTGCAGCGCCGCGCGGAAATCGGCGACCGCGCGCGCCTCGGGCACCCCCGCCTTGACGGCAAAAGCCCGGCGCTCGGCCGACACGTCGGCGACCCACACCTCGCAGCCCAGCTCGCCCAGCACGCGCAGGTGCTTCTCGCCCCAGCGCCCCAGCCCGATCAGCAGGACCTTCACCGGTGCACGCTCCCCTCGCCGCCCAGGTCCTCGGCGATCTCATACCGCAGCAGGCGGTCCTTCATCCAGCGCACCGCCAGCAGATCCTTGAAGGCGCTCCAGGCGCGGTTGCCGATGCCGTACTTGGACTCGCCGAATCGGCGCGGCCTGTGGTTGACCGGCACTTCCAGCACCCGGTAGCCCCGCATCTTGAGGAGCGTCGGGACGAAGCGGTGGAAGCCCTTGTAGAGGACCAGGTCGCGCAGGCACTCGCGCCTGAAAGCGCGGAAGGTACACCCGCTGTCCTGGACCGTCTCCTCCGTGAGAGCGTTTCGGACCCGGTTGGCCACGCGTGACGACGCGCGGCGGATCCACGAGTCGCCCGCGCCGCGGTTGACCCGCCAGCCCGTTACCGCGTCCCACTGGTCCAGGTGCGCCAGCATGCCAGGGATATCGTGCGGGTCGTTCTGGAGGTCGGCGTCCATCACCACGACCCATCGGCCGCGCACCGACTTGAAGCCGGCGTCTGTCGCCGCGGTCTCCCCGGCGTTGGCCTTGAGCCGCACGAGGCGCGCCCGCGGATCCAGCTCGTGGAAGGCCCGCACGATCTCCGCGCTCCGATCCCGGCTGCCGTCATCCACAAAAATAACTTCGTACCTGAGCCTTGTCGGGTCGAGGACTTCACGGATCTCCGGCCAGAGGAGCGGCAGGTTCTCCTCCTCGTTGTAGACCGGAACGACGATTGAGAGATCGAGCGCGGCGGCAGGCGCGCCGGCGGAGTCCGAGGCGATGGCGCTCACCCGCGCTGCGGCGGGTCGCTGCGCCGGTTGGTGCCCTGCCACTCCGTTACCAGGCGCTGCGGCAGGCCGAGCCTGTCGAGGACGCGCGCCAGCGTGTGGTCCACGAGGTCCTCGATCTGCTTCGGCCGGTTGTAGAAGGCGGGCATGGGCGGGAGGATGACCGCGCCCATCTCCGCGAGCGCCGTCAAGACGCGCAAGTGGCCCAGGTGAAGCGGCGTCTCGCGCACGACCAGAATGAGCGGTCGCCCCTCCTTGAGCGTCACGTCGGCCGCGCGCGTCATCAGGTTGTCTGCCAAGCAGTGGGCGATGGAGGCCGCCGTCTTGACGCTGCACGGCACGATGACCATGCCGTCGGTCTTGAACGAGCCCGAGGCGATGGTCGCGCCGATGTCCCTGTTGTCGTAGCGGTGCCCGGCCAAGGCCAGGACGTCCTTCACCGCCCAGTCCGTCTCCTCCGCGATGGTGCGCTTGGCGGCGTCGGACACGACCAGATGCGTCTCGACGTCGGGCAGCGCGCGCAGGAGCCCGAGGAAGCGGATGCCGTAGATCGCACCGGAGGCGCCCGAGAGTCCGACCACGACGCGCTTCACAGCCTGAGCCTCCGCTTGTAGACCTCGTCGCGCGTCTTGTTGTACAGGACCTCCCACTCTGCGCTGCCTTCGGGCGCGGGGCGCGAGTAGCTTCCGAGCGTCTTCCGGACCTCCTGGTCCACCGTCTCCTCGAGACGGCCCTCCTCCTCGAGCACCCGAAAGATCTCCGTCCTCAGGTGGGTGCGCACCTTCTCGTCGGCGATCTGCCGGATGACGACACCCTCGGTGGCGGCGAGGTCACCGACGATGCGCTCGGCCAGGCCGAAGAGGCGCTCGCGGCTCATCCGCATCAGAGAATGAACCCCCGCTCGCGGGAGAGCTTGGTCTTGGCCAGGGTGAAGAGGCGCTTGTAGTCGGAGGCCGAGTCCTTGATCAGCTTGGCGTTTTCGAGGAGCAGGGCCTTGACCTCGGCCTCGATTTTCTCCTCTGCCAGGAAGTTCTCGGACAGGATGTGGCGGACGACCTCCCGGGCCCGGGGCTCGTCCTTGATCTCGGCAAGCTTCCGGGTGACCAGCCGCTTTACAACGGCCTCCGCCATCCTTCCCGCGATCTCGTCACGCCTGGACATAGGCCCGTTTGAGACTACACGCACGCCGCGGAAGGTGTCAAGCGAACTTGGCGAAAAATCGGCCAAATCCGGGCTTTTCAGACCGGCAGAAGCACCCGGAACCGCGAACCCTTTCCCGGCAGGCTCTCGACCTCGACGAGCCCCCCATGGGCGTGGGCCAATGCCCTGACGAGACTCAAGCCGAGGCCAAGCCCGGGGGCCGTCGCAGTCTCGGGATGGGCGATTCGCACATAGGGCTCGAAGATGCGAGGCAGGGCCTCGACCGGGATTCCGACGCCGTCGTCCTCGACAGCAAGCTCGACCAGGCCCGGCCGGTCCGCGGCGGGCCGGGCCTGGACGAGGACCCGGCCGCCGCGCGGTGAGTACTTGACGGCATTGGTCAGGAGGTTCTTGAGCATCCGGTCCACCGCGTCGCGGTCGGCGCAGAGCGGCGTCAGCGATTCGGCCACGCTCAAGTCGAAGCGATGGAGCGGGTGCTGGCAGGCGAACACCTCGACATTACCCTCGAGGAGCTCCCGGAGGTCGAGCGGTTCCCGGCGCAGCGAGAGCCCGCGCCCGGACTCGATGCGGGAGAGGTCGAGAAGATCGGTGACGATGCGCCCGAGGCGCTGCGACTCGGTGCGGACGTGGCCGAGATAGCGCCGCGCGCGGTCGGGCGGCACGTCCCGGGCAAGAAGCAGCTCGCTGAAGCCCTGGAGCGCCGTCAGCGGCGTGCGCAGCTCGTGCGACACCACCGAGAGAAACTCGCTCTTGGCCTGGTCGATCTCGCGGAGCCGCTGCGTGGCGCGGGCGACCTTGTCCTCGAGCTCCTCGGCGAAGCGGCGCTGGCGCTCCGTCAGGCGCGCGTTCTCGACGGCCAGCGCCAGGTGGAGCGCCAGCGCTTGGGCGGCGCCGCGGGTGGCGGCTCCAAGATCTCCGTATCGCTTGATGGTGAGCGAGCCTACCGGGCCTTGTCCCGGGTCGAGCGGCAGGACGAGCCACCGGCAGGGCGTCGCCGAAACGCTGGACGCTCTGTCTTCAAGCTGCGATGCGTCGGGGGCGCTCGCCGTGATTGGGGCGCCGTCTCCGCCATCCAGGAGGAGGCTCACCCTGTCCACGCCGAGGGCCCGACGCGTGAGGGAGGCGACCTCGGCCAGCCGCCCGAAGAGGGCCGTTTCGCCGGCCAGGCTCCGCTGGATCTCGAGGAGGGCGCGGAGCTGAGCCCCGCGGCCGCGCGATTGATCCACCAGCAGGCCCACGGTCAACCCCATCGCGAGCGGGATGATGAGCGAGACGAGACCATCCACCACGGGCCTCGACAGGCCGGCCCGTTCGATCAGGGGAAAGAGCGCGGGCGCCTGGAGAAGCCCGGCCAGGAGCCCGACCAGCGCGCCGCCTACAGCGCCACGGGCCAGCGCGGCCCAGAGCGCCGGGAGCAGATAGAGGTGGCGCAGGGGCGTTCCGTCGTCGCCTGCCCCCGCCGCGATGGCCGCGGCGATCAGCGCCACCAATCCGAGCGGCCCCGCGATCACACGAGCAGCATCCGGTAGGCGGCGAAGAAGGCGACCGTGGCGAAGTAGCCGGGTACGAGGCTGCCACTCCACGCGCGCAGCGCGCAGCAGGCGAGACCCAGGAGCGAGAGGTAGAAGGTCGCGCCGGCCATGGCCTCGACCGCCTGAGGCAGCGCGGGGTCGAGGAGATAGCGCGCAAGCGCGCAGCCGGTAGACGCCGCGGCGGCGGGCCAAAAGCTCCACCTCCGCCAGAGCGTCGAGAAGATCGCCCCGCGGAAGAGCCACTCGGCCGTGACGGCATTGGCTCCGACGTCGTAAGCGAGCGCCGCCAGGTAGCGGCCTCCGTCGGGCACCGAGACCGCGTACCCGAGCGTCAGCGAGGCGGCGATGAGCAGGTGAAGCCCGAGAAAGGCGCCCGCCGCCGCTCCCAGGAGAACCGCTCCCGCCGCGCGCGGTGCGCGCCAGCCGATGCGCCCGAGATGGCCGCGCCACACGCCGGCGTCACGGGCGAGGACGAGCGGCACGAGCAGATACACCGTCGCGCCCGCGTGAGAGACCCGGGCTGCCAGCGCGGCCAGGACGAATGCCGCCGCACCGCGAAGCGCCGGGCCGCGCCAGCCCTCCCATCCGTCGAGCGCGACCACCCAGCCGGCGGCGAGCAAGCCCGCCTGAACCGATGCGCTGGCGAGCGAATGGCCCAACCCGCCCGCTGCTCCGAACCCCGCTTCGGCCGCCAGGCTCGCGCCTGCTCCCAGCGCCGCCGTGGCGGCGACGCCGGCGAGCGGCCGCAGGATCGACGGCACGCGTGCCGCGCGCTCAGTCTCGAACGGACCGGTCAGGAGGCGCATCGGCGACCAAGTCGGTGAAGAGCCTCGTCAACCGCGCGTCGAGCGTGCGCCCTGCCTCGACCGCGAGCCGATCGAGGGCCGCGGCGTGCGACAGGGCGCGGCGGTACGGTCGCTCGGAGGTGAGGGCGTCGTAGACGTCGGCCACGGCGATGACGCGCGCGCCGAGCGGTATCCTCTCGCCGGAGAGCCCGTCGGGATAGCCACTGCCGTCCTCGCGCTCATGGTGATGGCGAACGATGAGGGCGCCTTCCGCGAAGAACTCGAGCGGCGCAACGATCTGGGATCCCGTGACGGGATGCCGCCGCATGACGGTCCACTCCTCCTCGGTGAGCGGCCCTGGCTTCCTGAGGATCAGCTCAGGGACGCCGATCTTGCCCAGGTCGTGAAGCAGGCCGGACTGGGCGATCACGTCCGTCTCCCGCACCGCCAGCCCCGCCTCGAGGGCGAGCCGCCGCGCGAGCGCCGCCACGCGGTCCGAATGTCCGCGGGTGTACTCGTCCTTGGCCTCGAGCGCGTTGGCCAGCCCGAGCAGGCTCTGGAGAATGGACCGCTGCAGCCGCCGGTGTGTCTTCTTGAGATCGACAGCGTAGGCGAGCGACTGCTGGTAGGCGGCGCGGAGCTTGGCGTGGGCGCGCACCGTCTCCTCCTCGCGGGCCCGCGCCACCTCGTAGAGATTCTTGAAGTCGCGCGCGTAGGCCAGGGCCTGCGACAGCGCTACGTCGGCCGCCACGACCGCGTCTCCGGCAGAAACGCCTCGACGAGGGCCAGGAGCGCCAGCGGCGAGAACGGCTTGGTCAGGTATTCGTCGGCGCCGGCGCCGAGGCCGCGCGTTCGGTCGGCCTGCTGGCCGGCGGCCGTCAGCATGATGATGGGCGTGCGCGCGAAATCGGGCTCACGCCTGAGCTGCCGGCATACTTCGAGGCCATCGAGCCGGGGCATCTGCACGTCGAGGAGCACCATGTCCGGCTTGATCCGGCGCGCGAGGATCAGCGCCTCGGCGCCGTCCGAGGCCTCGACCACCCGCACCTCGGCGTCCTCGAGCGTGAAGCGCACCAGCTCGACGATGGAAGGCTCGTCGTCCACCACCAGGATGGTCGTCATGACCGCGTCGATGTGCGAGCGGCGTGCCAGGCGCGGGCCTCTTATTCGGCGGGAGGTTGCGGAGCGGCGGGGACGCGCGGTGCCTCTGGCGCTGGGCGCTCAGGCTGCCCGGCTGCCGCGCCGGCGGTGCAGCCGGCTACTGCGACGAGGGACGGCTGACGACGTGCAGGCGGGTCAAGGCGCGGGCCAGCGCCGTCAGCGCGCGCGCGAAATCGACCTCCTCCTGGGAGCCGTCGGGACTCTTGCCCTGCAGGCGCATCTCGGCGCGCTGGCGGGCGCGCTCGGCGCGCTCCCGGTCGATTTCTTCCGGCCGCTCGGCGTTCTCGGCCAGTATGATCACGCGTTCGGCGCGCACCTCGGCGAATCCGCCTGCCACGGCGAGATGGTGCTCAGTCTGTCCGCTGCGGTAGGTCACCTCTCCCGGGGCGAGCGTCGTCAGGAAGGCCGCGTGGCCCGGCAGGACGCCGAAGTAGCCCTCGACCCCCGGCGCCACCACTTCGTCGACCTCCGCGGTGACAAGCATCCGCGTCGGCGTCGCCAGCTCGAACACCATTTATTTATTTCACCTCGGCCATCTTGCGGGCCTTCTCGCGCGCCTCCTCGATGCCGCCGACCATGTAGAACGCCTGCTCGGGCAGGTCGTCGCAGAGGCCGTCCACGATCTCCTTGAACCCCTGGATGGTGTCCGCGAGCTTGACGTAGCGCCCCGGCTGGCCGGTGAAAGTCTCGGCCACGTGGAACGGCTGCGACAGGAAGCGCTGGATCTTGCGCGCGCGCGACACCGTGAGCTTGTCCTCGTCGGAGAGCTCCTCCATGCCGAGGATGGCGATGATGTCCTGAAGGTCCTTGTAGCGCTGAAGCGTCAGCTGCACGGCGCGGGCGACCGCGTAGTGGTCGCCACCCAGGATGACCGGGTCGAGGATCCGCGAGGTCGAGGCGAGCGGATCCACGGCCGGGTAGATGCCGAGCTCCGCGATCTGGCGCGAGAGCACCGTCGTCGCGTCCAGATGGGCGAACGCCGTCGCGGGCGCCGGGTCGGTGATGTCGTCGGCCGGCACGTAAATCGCCTGCACCGAGGTGATGGAGCCCTTCTTCGTCGACGTGATGCGCTCCTGCAGCGCCCCCATCTCGGTGCCGAGAGTCGGCTGATAGCCCACGGCCGAGGGCATGCGGCCGAGGAGCGCTGAGACTTCCGAACCCGCCTGCGTGAAGCGGAAGATGTTGTCGATGAAGAGGAGAACGTCCTGCCCCTCCTCGTCACGGAAGTACTCGGCCGACGTCACGCCCGTGAGCGCCACGCGAAGGCGCGAGCCCGGCGGCTCGGTCATCTGGCCGAAGATGAGCGCCGTCTTCTCGATGACGCCCGATTCCTTCATCTCGTGGTAGAGGTCGTTGCCCTCGCGGGTGCGCTCCCCTACCCCGGCGAAGACGGAGATGCCGCCGTGCTGTTTCGCGATGTTGTTGATGAGCTCCATGATCAGCACCGTCTTGCCGACGCCGGCGCCGCCGAACAGCCCCGTCTTGCCGCCCTTCGTGTACGGCTCGAGCAGGTCCACGACCTTGATGCCGGTCTCGAACATCTCGACCTTGGTCGACTGCTGCTCGAACGAGGGCGCCGGCCGGTGAATCGGCAGCGTCTTGGTCGCCTTGAGCGGCCCGGCCTTGTCCACGGCTTCGCCCGTGATGTTGATGATGCGGCCGAGCGTCTCCTTGCCCACGGGGATCGTGATCGGCCCTCCCGTGTCGTTGACCGGCATGCCGCGCGTCAATCCGTCGGTGGCCGCCATGGCGACCGCGCGGACGCGGCTCTCGCCCAGGTGCTGCGCGACCTCGAGAACGAGCTTGGCCGAGTAGGCGAAGACGTCGGTGCTGCCCGCGTTCGGCACCTCGAGGGCGTTGTAGATGGCCGGCAGCTTGCCGGGCTCGAACTCGACGTCGACCACGGGGCCGATGACCTGGACAATCTTGCCTTGACTCATGACGTGTCCTTTCTCTGCTTCTCGCTACGCTTCGACCGATTGGCGAAGGGCTTCCGCCCCGCCGACGATATCCAGGAGCTCCTTCGTGATGCGCTCCTGGCGGGCCTTGTTGTACTGAATGGTCAGGAGATTGATCATCTCGCGCGCGTTCTTGGTCGCCGCCTCCATGGCCGTCATGCGGGCGCCGTACTCCCCGGCCACGGACTCCATGAGCGCCCGGAAGACCTGGGTCATCACGTGGCGCGGCAGGAGCGAGTCGAGGATGGCCGCGGGGCCCGGCTCGTAGAGGTACTCCTCCTGCGGTCCCGCGTCGGCCTCGGGCTCGGCTTCGATCGGCAAAAGCTGCTGGCGGACCGGGCGCTGCACGGCGACCGACCGGAACTCGTTGTATATGAGGTGGACCTCGTCGACCTCCTCGGCGAGGTAGTCCTGCATGAGCCCGCCAGCCAGCTCCTGGGCGTGCGAGTAGGCCAGCCGGTCGAAGAAGCCCAGCATCTCCGTCCTGACCGTGAACTGGCGACGGCGGTAGAAGTCGCGGGCTTTCTTGCCCACCACGACGAGGGTCACCGAGGCCTCCGCGGCCCCCCGCAGGAAGCGGAGCGACTCGCGCAGGATGTTCGAGTTGAAGGCGCCGCAGAGCCCCTTGTCCGCCGTGATGATGACGAGGCGCTTGCGCCCCGTATCGCGCCGGGCGAGGAGCGGATGGGTTTCGTCCCCTGCCCGCCCGACGAGGCTGCCCATGAGGGCGTCCATCTTCGTCGCGTAGGGGCGCGCCGCGAGTATGCGCTCCTGCGCGCGGCGGAACTTCGACGCGGCCACGAGCTTCATGGCCTTGGTGATCTTCTGCGTCGACTGGACGGATCGGATCCGCCGCTGGATGTCCCTGAGCGTCGCCATGGGTCGGGTGC